>Ga0214923_10000636_pt1 | contig 51944 bp, 42 predicted proteins | sample LL1510_MetaG_FD_177993 | JGI IMG/M metagenome (GOLD analysis project Ga0214923, IMG submission 177993) | Freshwater microbial communities from Lake Lanier, Atlanta, Georgia, United States - LL-1510 | ecosystem: Environmental > Aquatic > Freshwater > Lake | place: USA: Georgia | collected...
TAAAATTACGAAGCATTCAACAATTCAGGTGTCACTTCCCTTTGTTCGTAAACCAGTTCCACTCTTTGTTCTATTTCGTGCGATTGGATTCCAGTCCGATGAGGAAATCCTAAAACTAATCTTTCCCGATTTTGAAAGTTCAGAGGCAAAACTTCTACTACCAAAACTACAGCCCTCCATTATTGAGGGATTCCCCTTCCTCAATTCTTTTACAGCGGTTCAATATATCAAGACACTGACAAAAGGATTTAGTGTTGTACACGTCCTGGATATTATCAAAAACCAGCTCTTCATTCATATGCCAAATGATTCAACGAGTCAAGCATTATTCCTAGGTGATTGTGTTCGCCAAATCCTACGAGTTGCAGAGGGGTTTGACTCGAAAACCGACCGTGATGATACACGTAATCAAAGGTGTCTAACAAGCGGTTTCCTTGTACAAGAGCTATTCAATAATTCCTACAATGTCTGGAGAAAGGCATTCGTCCTCGCTATTGACAAGGAGTACAACTACAAAAGACCGTCTTATACAAGGATGATAATTTCAAGAATATCTTCCAAGTAGGGAATGACACCAAAATATTTCTACCTGGCCTCCTAACGGATATGGTTATGAAGGGGTTTAAAGGAAAATGGGGCACGGGGCTTGGTGAGGATAAATCAGGTGTTTTACAAGCGATGTCCCGTTTATCCTATGTTGATTTTATGTCGCATTGTCGTCGTGTTATTCTCGATTTTGACACTGGAATGAAACTGACGGGGCCTCGTAAGCTCCATACATCACAATATGGATACTTCTGTACATCGGAAACACCGACAGGAGCATCAATCGGCATAACTAAAAATCTCAGTATTATGACGGCTATTTCCACGGCATCGCAGACCACAAAATTCTTTGAGTGGCTCAGAACAACGGGTCGGGTGTATAATCCTGAAGATATAACCGAGCAACAACGCATTGTATTTGTACCCGTGTATATAAATGGGGGTGTATTCGGATACACGGCAAAACCCTACTTATTAACAAGTGTACTTAAATCATTCAAGCGGTCTGGATGCTTACCTTATTCAGTGAGTATTTCATTTTCTATTCGGGATCGCAAAGTATATATTTATATGGATGCAGGGCGACCTCTGAGACCCCTGGTATGGTTAGATAATGCTACTGTTCCACTGGAGAAATTGCGCACATATCCTACTTGGCGGGACTTGGTAATGGGGAATTTGGAGCTACGAATAAACGCTAATCTCGAATCCACGGAATTTGTAGACCCGCTCGCAGGGAAAAGCGATAAATTGGAGGCATACCCTGATGCGTTAAAAGCACACACGGGTGCAATTGAGTATATTGATCCATATGAACAGAACGAGGCATATATAGCAAATAATCCCGCATATATCAAGCCTGAAACAACGCACATGGAGGTTCATCCTTCTACGATTATGAGTATGATGACAACTCTCATTCCGTTTGCACCCCATAATCAGTCGCCCCGTAATCAATTGTCGTGCTCACAGTCAAAACAGGGTGTATCGATTTATGCAACAAATTGGCGAAATCGGTTTGATAATACCGCACATGTACTGTGCTATGGCGAAATGCCTTTAACGAGAACAATCTACAATAATTATTTGGGTGAGGGCAAAATGGCATATGGTATGAATTGTATATTAGCGATTGCGTGTTGGAGCGGATACAATCAAGAGGACGGCATTGTTATGAATTACGATGCGGTTCAACGAGGAATGTTTCGTTCAATAGCATTTCGGTCGTATGAAGCGTTTGAGGAGGACGATGATCTTGTGGGCATCAAGGTACGCTTTGGAAATCCAGCGCTCATTGCGAATTGGAAAGATCTGAAACCAGGATATGATTACTCCAAGTTGGACGAACGAGGGATTATCAAGGAGAACGAGTATGTAGATGAGAACACGGTTATTGTTGGCGGGTATATGACAGGTCAAATGGGTGGGAATATATCGGATGCATCAACGACGCCCCAGGTATGGACAAGGGGGCGGGTTGAAAAGGTAGTAGTCATGGTGAATAATGTGGGACTTCGTTTAGTGAAGATTCGTGTGGTACAGGACAGACTGCCTGAGCTGGGAGATAAATTCTCCAATCGCCATGGCCAGAAGGGGACAATTGGTGCTCTCCTACGAGGCCACGATATGCCTCGCACGGAGTCGGGAATTATACCAGATATGATTATGAATCCCCATGCAATTCCATCACGTATGACGATTGCGCAGAATCTAGAGCAATTACTGGGGAAAACGGCAGCGTTGTCGGGTGCGATAGGGGATGGAACCGCATTCATGAATGATGGGTCGCCTCAGGAGCAAATTGGTGGAATCCTGGAAGAATTAGGGTATGAGAAGTATGGAAATGAGGTTCTATATAATGGCGCATCTGGTGAACAAATCGAAGCAGCGATATTTATTGGACCAGTATATGGAATGCGCTTAAAACATATGGTGGAGGATAAATGGCAGGCTCGTGGAAAGGGGCGGAAGGAGGTCAGGACACATCAGCCGACAGGTGGCCGAGGAGCACAGGGCGGTCTCAAAATTGGCGAGATGGACCGTGATGCGATTATTGCGCATGGCGGTATGTCCTTTGTAAAAGAATCATTTATGGAGCGATCGGATGGTGCCAAGATTCCTTTGTGTGTTGCATGTGGAACAATTCCAATTTACAATCCCCGACTGAATATTGCGATTTGTGCCTTATGCGATGGCCCTGTACGATATTTAGGTGATAATATTAACAACCTGGAAATCCTGCCACCGCTCGGACGACCGAAATCCCGTATTGTGGAAGTGAACATGCCATATTCTACCAAGTTGGTGACACAAGAGCAGGAGGCCTATTTGAATTTAACAATGCGGTATATAACAACAAGTGGTGTAGCAAAACTCAGTCCATTAGAGTTTTCTGGAAAATCCAGTGAGATTGTGAAGGAGCTTCCCCGTCTCATTTTACCCGAAATATCCGTGCCAGCATATATTGAGGAAGTACCAAAGGCAACATTGACAGTGGAACAATTGCGATCAATGGGAGCACAAGTTGCTACAATGTCAGAGCAAGAGCAACAGGTACTCGATACGGTTCTAGAAGAGTCCCCTGAAGGTGAACTATTACAACAACAAGCACAGATGAATGCATTTGCTCAAGCTACTTCGTTTGCGCAAGCTACTTCGTTTGCGCAAGCTACTCCGTTTGCGCAAGCGACTCCGTTTGCGCAAGCGACTCCGTTTGCGCAAGCGACTCCGTTTGCTCAAGCGACTCCCCAAGCCACTCCCCAAGCCACTCCGTTTGCTGAAGCCACTCCACAAGCGAATACTATTATAGAACCTGGCGCAATTGAGTCTATACCTGTTATCGGCCCTATGATTCAATCAGTCCTGCCACAGCAAGGTGGTCTTCTTCCACCAGATTTGTCAGCAACATTTGGAGATGATGGAGTCGTACGAGGTGCTCGAGTGCCAGGAAATGGACCAGTAATAAATGTACGAACAGATAGAGATGCAATGATGTATGATGGTTTAATGCCACAAGATGGGTCAATGGGAGGAAATTTTAGACCTATTCGGCGAAATCCATTCCGAGGTAGTATGGATGGAGGAATGGGTTCTATGAGCCCGATGGTTCATCGATATACACCAGGAGGAATGAACGCAGGCCCACAACAAGCAGGAGTACAAGTCAAAATACATAAATTGGAGTAGAAAAGTCAGTAAATTTGACAACCTAAAATTCAGCATTGATGAATAGGATTAGAAATGAATGATAACTTCGTATTTATCGATAATCTATATCGAAGTCGCATGACTCTACTGGATATTCTTGAAGGTCGGGGTTATAATGTAGAAAAATATCGTAAGTTTTCTCCGGCCGAGGCATCGGTTGCGGTTGCATCCTTTCCAAGTTTAAGCTTTAAGGTTTCGAAGAAAGATGATGAGACAAAAGTCTGTGATATTCGGTATGCAAATATTAGTCGTCAAAAACTGGATACCTTCTTTGATGATATTGAAGACGATAATACAGAGAATACTGAAGTAATTGTTATGACTTCAGGAGCCATTACAGATGCGCATCATGTCATTGCTTTAAAGCAATATATGAAGCTAAAAGAATCGGGTGAAAAAGAGCGCAGAAAACTCCGTGTATCATTCTTTAGTATTTACATGATTGTAATTAATCCGATGAGTCATGTACTTGTCCCAAAGCATGAGATTGTACCACAGGATTATCATAAGAAACTGCTGGAATCTATGTTTGTTACTTCAAAATCAAAATTACCTGAGATTAAATTTCATGTGGATCCAATCGCACGTTGCATTGGTGCGGTGCCAGGTGATATTGTTAAAATTACTCGGCCGAGCCCATCTTCAGGAGAGACAATTATTTACAGGGTATGCGCACCTTAACAATTGAAGGGTCTAAATATACATCCGTGTATATTCATATACATATATTATTATACCATATGAATATTATTTTTTGTTGTGTATTTAACCAAGAAAAATATGTTGATATGTTTTTACTTCTTTTAGAAAGTATATTTATTTATGGCAATTTGGATGATAATACTAGTATATTAGTATATACATCTACGCTATTTATGAATATAATAAAACAAAGCCAATTATTTAATAGTAATAAAATAATTTTTGAAATAAATGATACATATAACGATGTTAATCAATCGTGTAAAGCAAGATTAGATATATTTAATTTACCCTCTATAAAAAATTATAATAAAATACTCTACTTGGATACTGATATTTTAGTCAAAGACAATATCAACAAGGTTTTTGATGTATGTAAAGAAGATATTTTATATGTATTGGAAGAAGGTTATATAGATAGCGATAATGAATATTGGGGAAAAGTATTATTTGGTAATGAAATAGATAATTATGAAGATAAAAATGCATTTACAAGTGGAATACTATTATTTAACAATTGTGTAAAAATAAAAGATTTATTTAATAAAATAAATGAAGATATTATCAAAAGACCCTATGATTTTTTTTGCCATGATCAACCATATATAGTATATAATGCTTTCAAGTATAATTTATACAATAATAAAATTTTAAAAACATTTGTTGTAAATCATGATAATAATATTTACAGTGATAAAGTTATACATCATTTTCCAGGTGGACCAGGAGTATATCAATATAAAATACATTTTATGACTATTTTTTTGAATAGTATTAAACAATCTACATTTAATTCTACTTTTTCAATAAATAGAGATAAATTAATAAATCTTTACAATCACTGCTCTAAATTTAAAGATACAAATTATAGTTTTGTTGATTGTGGTGTTGCAAAAGGAGGATGTATAGCAATGATGAAGTATGCTTCTGGAAAAAATAATAAAATTTTTGGGTTTGATACTTTTGATAGTCCATTGAACAATATTGATATTGTGTATAATACTTTTAATAAATTAAATCTAAATATAGATAATGTCAATTTAATAAAAGGATTTTTCCAAGATACATTACAAACTCAAGATAATATTAATAATGTAGGTAAAATTGCTGTACTTCGATTAGATGGTGATTATTATGACTCAACGAAAATTTGTTTAGAAAAATTGTATAATAATGTTGTAGAAGGTGGAGTAATAATAATAGTTGACTATGGATATTTTATAGGAGCAAAAAAAGCAACAGATGAATTTAGACAAAAAAATAATATTAATTCACCTGTAATTCCAACGGATTATACTGAATATTATTGGATTAAATCACCTAGTACAATATAACCTCACTAAGTACTATCCTTTTGACTTGATTCTATATGGTTGTCTATAGGGTATGCTTTACACCTTTTATCATTTCACACATTTTCTCCTTTTTGAAATAAAGAATAATAACATTTCTCATTTTCATTTCCATCCACATTATTTATTCTTAATTCGGCCGTACCTTCTGCATCATGATTTCCAATTTTATTCCCTTTTAATGAAGAATCAATCATTGGTTTGATTCCTTTATTATTCAAAAATTTACCAATCACAATATCATCTTGATTTTGACACATATTATCTAATCCAGCAATAAATGTATCTAACCCAATTAGATTTTTCCCACGATATAAGACACTAGCATATGTTTCTAAAAAATCAACCGGTCCTGAATAATATTCAGATGTTTTAAATTCCATATTGATTCTTCCAACATACCCAACTGCATCTTTCTTTGTATTTATTAATGATTCTATCATATTTGAACTATATGTGACATCATCATCAACAATAATAACATAATCATTCTCTTTTATAAATGATAATGTTGGGACAATTTTTGTGATTGGACCTAAATCTTTTTCAACAATATTTAAAATAATATTATTATTATTATACTCTTTTATTAATTCATTTAATTTATCGATTGGATAATCCTCTCCTTTTTTTGTTTTTTTAGATATATTTATATATATAACATCAGGTTTCACGGTTTGTTTTGATAAACTATCTAATGTTTTTTTAATAGTTCCTTTATTTATCCTTTCAGGAATAGTAGTCATAGTTACAATGATTTTGTTATAATTTTCATTGTTTTCCACTATTTTTATATTACTAGAATCATATACATGATATATAATAAGAAGAAAAATAACTAAGAAAAGAGCAATTAGAAACATATTTTTTAATTTCATTTTATAATATATTTATAAAATAAAAAGTAGAGTTTTGTCTAGTCCGGGTTGTGATGTAAATAAAAAAAAGATTTGAAACATTACAAAATTACCTGACATTAAATTTCATGTGGATCCAATCATACGTTGCATTGATGCAGTGCCAGGTGATATTGTCAAAATTACTCGTCCGAGTCCATCTTCAGGAGAGACAATTATTTACAAGGTATGCGCACCTTAGAGTGCCTTCTATGCTTTCTATCCTTTCTATTCCTTAAAGTATATCGTAATTTATAATGACGACCAGCAGATTGTCGTCTATTTTTCATTCGTGTGTTTGATAATTGGGGTGATTGCATTGATTGCGGTAATTGCGGTAATTGCGGTAATTGTGTGATGGCATTGGTGGCATTTGCCCAGTCGATACATTCGATGCAGTCGATGCAGTCGATGCATTCAATGTAGGATGTGCATTATTATATGAAAAATTATATGTAGATGATTTTCCATGTAAATACTTACTCCATTCATTTCTATCAAGCCCGGGCATTACTAATAGGATGAAGCAAAAAAAACACAGTGAATTTGCTATGTGATTACCAGGAGAATCATGGTAAGTTGGATGGAATTAGAAAAAGAGCAAGAGCAAGTTCCCAAAAATGAATTCCAGCATAAATTCGACTTATTAAACCAAATAAATGTGCAGGGTTTGATTGATAATCTGCGAAAATTAATAAATAAATATAATATGAATGGGGGAAGCACAGATGAATACCAAAGTATTCAGAATCTCTTGAAGCAAATAACTAATATTAAGGAGGGATACTCGGATTTAAATAAGAATATTGAGGCATTTACTACACCACAGGGTCCATCCCTAGTAGATTTATTAAATAATAATGGTACATTACAACAGCAGATAATTCAACTTGAAAAACTGAGTAAATCAATGGACTCCGACGTAGATACGGCAATTGTAAGAGATGAGCAACTCCGGTCTAAAAATACAAATATATCAAGGGAGCAACTATTTATTATAGGACGTCCGATTCGCAAAGGCTTAATACCATATTTATGGGTACTTTCCGTATTGTTCATTGGTGTAGCTCTAATAATATTTCGAATGACAACACCTAATATATCGTTTGGAGCGGATACTACAGGAACTACACTACTGGGTACTCTATATTCATTTTTTTCAAATTACTATATATTTTTATCAATTATTGGTGCATCTCTTATAGTTATACTATTCTTATCGCTAAAAATAGCAGGTGTCATTGGTAATTAGATAAAAAAAATAAATAAAATAAATAAAATAAATTGTAATAGAAATATAGGTATGTCGTCTTTTTGTGGTGCTAATCCTACTTGTAGTACAGTTACTAGCAACACTATAACAGATTTAAATACTCTATATACAAATCCACAAGGATACGCTGGTATTATTGCGCAAGTGAATACTAATGTATCTAGAGATTCTAACGGTTTAATCAGTGGTAATTCATTGTCAACAATCATCACTAGTCTAACTCCAAGTGGAACAAACTATAACGCATTAGCAGACAATATTAAATCAGAATATTGTCATTATTATCAACGATACTACTGTGCTGTACAATATTTAATAGCCGATATTGCGAATAATCCAACTAGTGCAACAGCCAGCAGTTATTTAGGTCCTGCACAAAGGTTAAATCAGCATCTAAGCGATATAACGGTGGTTGCTAATACACTTGGAACAAATCTATTATTTGACTCAACTACCAATTATAGTACCACTATAGCGGCCTTGAAAACAAAAATATCAGAAAATCAACCAAAACTTCTAGAACAAAATCGTATCATCTCTTCCAAAACACCAATAACTGACTTAAAAAAACAAATGGTGAAATATAGTGAAGAAAAAGGAAGATATTCTGATAATTTACTAAAGCTATACAGTGTTCTTAATATTGTTGCTATAGGATTATTGATATATATTTACAAATCAGCAAATTAGTTCGATTATAATAATTCAATATTATACGGCTAGTAGAAATTATAAATTTATTAGTATAGTTTAGTATGTCAGGACAACCCACCGTACCATCATCATTAGCTGGACTACAAGCAATAATAGGGAACCCTATTTTTACTACTGCTACAAATAACCTTATAAGCAATTCTGGTGAACTAACAAGATATCTCAATGATTATAAAACTCAATTAGTTGGGGATATTACTAAACTAAATAGTTCAGCATTTCAAAATACCTACGGACAATTAACTAATGCTATAGTAAATCGTACTACTACAAATGATGATAATGATAATGCAACTAAGTTAGATACACTATTAACAAATGTTTTTAATAACCAACAAGGAAGTGCAAATGCAGTTCAACAAGATGAGAATCTCGCAAATCGTAAATATGAAATGAATGAATGGTCTGTTGGCAATAAGAAAGATACACTATTTGTATTCTCAATGCTATTCATTTTGCTCTCTTTTCTTGTTCTATTTACGGTACTATGGAGACTGAGACTTATTAGCTCATCTGTCTGGGTATTACTCTCCGCACCACTGATAATTATATTTATCTGTACGGTTATAATCAGATCCAGTTATACACATAATGTTAGAAATAATCGCTACTGGAATAGAAAGAATTCTAATAAATATGCTCAAATACCTATATCGATATGTCCCCAATAATATCACGGCTCCGAGTTCTTCCACATAAGTAAATTAAATGTATAATTGATAGTAGTATGGCATTACCTAATGATGAAACTTTCAATCAGCTTAAAACGGATATTAATGCACTACAGAGTTGTATAATAGGTACTACAACATGTACTGTAAACCCAAGTTCAAATGGTATTGTCAAACAAGTGCAAGTACTCAATGATGAATACAACGCAAAAATTACCCAACTAAAAGCGGAAATAGATAGAAAAGAAGCAATCATTAGCAAAACAAATCGGGATTTCTCCGATGTTAAAGACTCCCTACCCGAACGGCAATCAAAAAAAATTATTAATTTTATCGAAGACTATACTCTTGCTTTTCTACTGATGTCCTACGTATTAATGCTTATCTCAGGTATTTATGTATATACCGTATTTACAATGGGTACTTGGATTCAAAAATTATATGCTTTTGGAAAAGCAGTACTTGCAAGTGGATTCCTGTCCTGTTTTCTATTTATTTTAATGTTCTATCTCACTTAGATTCGGCCACCATCTTTAGCTGGTTATCATACTCCTCAATATCAGGATCATCTTCAAATAGTCGTACCTGTTTGAATGTTTTCTTGTCCGATGGTTCACCCAACTTATCACACAAACGTTTGTAAAGATCGTTTTGTGCCAGTTTTCGACCAACACCTCCACCAATTCCCTCGTACCAGTTCTTATATACACGAAAGATGTCTTTGATATTTGCCTCATATCCGCCCCGTGGAATCTCACGAATCCGAGCATTGATAAACTTGGCCACAGAATCAAAGGATTCCTGGTACTTGTTGGATTCTGCCATCACAATCGCAGGAATTACACCGAGACCACCATGTAGATACTCCGTTTTGTAAATATGTACGAGGCGGGACATAAATAGTACTCGCCACTTTTTGAGTTTGTTATCCAAATCGTTGTCCCGAGGATAAATATTCATAGCGGGGTTCACATCCTCCGTTGCGGGGTCAACAAACTTAGACTCAAACGGGGAAGCACGAACACGACGCCAAGTACCTCTGTCCATCGTATTAATCGCAGGAAAGGCATTACATAACATAAACATCTTCCCGGTAATCTGGAACTTTGTTTGATCTTCAAACAACCCCCGAGCCTCCACCACATCCTCGCCCGTGAATTGTTTCATACGGGATGTATTGAGTGGCTCACGGTCGTCGGGCTCTGCCATATAGATGAACCGCTTGTTGCGAATGGCCATGATATCAGGATTTGCGGCACCAGATTCAGGACGCTTTCGGGTTAGCGCAGTAGATTGAAGAGATGTACAATAATCTCCAAGGGACATTGCCATTAGATCAACAAGTTTGGATTTACCATTACCACCAACACCGATCCAAGTTTCATAGGTTTGCTCCCTATTTGCCCCTTCGAGACAGGATGAGAGTTTGCGCCACATATATCGACGAAGTTCGACTCGAGGAAAGACCTTTGACATAAAGTCGTCAATTTCGGCATGGATTTGGGCTTGATCTGGGTCTGCCGCATCATATTCCACATAATCAATTGCTTCGCATTGTTTGGGAAGCCATCGACCAGCCATAAAACTAACATAATCCGTTGGCTCTGCTTTGCGAAACTGGACAAAGTACTCTTTTGTTCCATCGCCTTTGTCTCGCAATGCATGCAGATCCAGTACACCGTTGTTAAATCCGATTAGAAAGGGATTTGAATTGAGCTTCTGCTGGAAGTCCTCTTCATAGAACAATCCAGTACAATCTTTCATAACGGAGTCTTTGAAGCCCGAGGTGTAGAGGCCAGTTTCTACTTTGTGAAGTTTGAGCATTCGCTTCGTAATGAAATCCTCATCGGTATTTTCATTGTAAAGTTTATTACGAATATATGTCTTAGCGGTGCTGATAATCTCAGCAACCTCAAATATCATTTTGTTGCGAAGTTCAATGCCTTGTGCCAATTTCTTCCAATAGATTCCAGTGAATTCGTACCAGTCCACTTTTTTGGAATCAACTGCTGCACAATAGGTATTTCCATACATGTGTTTCATAAGACGGGCTACGTGTGTATGAGTCGCATCCACTTCACGGTCAATAAATTCAACATAGCTATCTTCCATAATTTTTTTGTATTTTTTAGGATTGTCCTGTTTCGCCCACATATGAAGAGAACGACTTGTGAAGTGTCGCTCACCGACGGAGCGACTCCACCCCCGATTCCAATCACGAATGAGTGAATTCACATTATTCTCACTTGCCTTGTGGGATTTGCTACTGAATTCGAGCCAGGTGTTAAACATATCCTCGGATGGGTCAATATTGTGAAGACACCATCCAACTTCGAGCCAGGACTGATAGGAGTTTGCCCTTTCCGCAGAAAGGCATTCAATCGCAATCCGTTTTGCAAGGGCAATTTTATCCTTTCCATACTGCTCATAATTATTATTCGATATAACATTGATAACCATAACGTCATTCGGCGGTTTGTCATCCATTGTCGTCGTCCCCAGAGCCGTCCGTTTTCCAACACAATGATCAAGCCGTGTCTGCCACTCTTCCTCGATTCCCTCTTGAAATGCAGGAGCACGAACTTTTAGATTGTACCGAATAGATAGAATTTCTAGGAGATTTCTCGGACTATAGTGCTCAACAGCCTGTTCGGAGAATGTTCGCCTCAATGTATCATACACATATACGGATACCAATGAATATGCGGGAATATCTGGTTTGGACTCACCATAGAAGAACCAGCCGTTCTTTTTTACAAGTGCTTCATCAAATACATCTTTGTCGCTGTTGGTATAACCCGTATCTTTAAATGTATCTCCTAGATTTGCCAGTTCAAGTGCCCTGTGGCGAAGTACTTGTTGGTGCTCAGAGTGTAGAACAAGGTCGGGACACTGAATATGTACACCGTCTTTGATAGAGCGACTTGTTGCATTTGATTTCTTATCCTCATAGGGTGCAGGACGCAGTGTAATAAAGAAGCGGAGTTGGTCATAGCTCTCCAGATTGTAAAAGTGTACGAGATTCTCCACATATTTTTCAATAAATGCATGAATATTTGTCATTTCGAATTGACGTTGAATTGCATGTTCAAAGGGGTATTTAAAGTCAAGGTCAATTAGAATCGGTGTTTGTAAGTCAGTTCGTCGCTGTTCTACAAGGTTGAGTGGGCGACGGTTTTGCTCGAATAGATATTCATGAAGGAGGTCAAGAAACTGCGGGTATTCCTCGTCTTTTACAAGGAATTTACCCTTGACGGTTCCCATACCCGTAAAGGAACATCCTTCCTTGGAGCGTCGATCATGGATAAATTTGCTGAATGCTGTCTCAGAGAAATTATCACTAACGATTGGCATTGTGGTTCGACTAACCATCCCTTTTTGTATCTTTCAAATTTTATTCGGCCGAATAAAATTGATTTAAATCCATCTTACAAATATTAGTAAGACAAGAAATGAAGGCCTCTGACTTTTGCCCGACCTGTAAATACTATTTGTATCTAGACCAGGAGGATAAAACACTCCGACATATTTGTCGCAATTGTGGATTCCAAGAAGAAGACAAGAAGGGTGGCCTTATTCTTGAAATGGATTTGAAAGAGAAGACCTCTGAGGGGTACAAGATTCTCATGAATGAATTTACGAAACAGGATCCGACACTTCCTCATGTGAATACAATTAAGTGCCCGAATGCGGGATGCGCTTCAAATACTGGGGGTAAAGAACCAGATGTCATTTATCTGAAGTATGATCCAGTGAATCTCAAATTCTTGTATATCTGTAATATATGTGATGCTCAGTGGCGGTCCAAGGCTTAAATTCGCCTGAAGGCTTAAATTCGCCTGAAGGCTTAGATTCGCCTGAAGGCTTAAATTCGCCCGAAGGCTTAAATTCGCTTTAGCTCATATTTCTTAATAACATCAAAAATAATCTGTTTTGCTTCCATTAGTTCTCTCGCACTGGGGATTATAAAATCCTCGGAGCCATCAGGCCCTGGATCCCATTTCACACAGAATTGCTCCAGAATCTCTTTTTCAATCAATCCGACATCATTTACATGGCACTGCAGAATAAGATAAATTTCAGAGCCCTTCGTATATTTGTGAAGCCTGCCAATTCGGGTGTCAGGACATTGCGAGGTGCGACCGACCTTGTATATCGTACGATTGAGTGATTTGAATTCCCGAGTACGAACGAGATAAATGTAACCGTGTTTTTCATCCGTGTTGTATGTCATACCTTTCATAATCCGACGGCGTTGCCCTTGTTGTACAGCAATTACGATATTCTTCTGGCATGGAAAGCCTGTGCCAGTTCCGTCGTCACTATTACTATCACTTTCAGTCTTGTTAAAAGCATCTAGCTCAGACATTCTTAGTATCTTACTATATAGACGAATGGATATTTTAGACCCTTGCTCTTATGTTGTTTCGATATTCGAATCAGCATAAGAGTATTTGATACTCCCTCTAAAGACAATTCATGGAGGACTGCACTCTGCACTCTGCAGAATGCAGTCATGCAGTAGAACTACTGCACCTAATTTCGATTTGAACAACCGAATAATATTATTATAATGTATTGCTGTACATTTCCTTTACAGATACCATATTTTACAGACGAAAAACCCTTTCGGACAATTCTAATCAAATATGCATATCCGTTTTGCGCAGAATTCAAAAAATTCATTTTTTGATAAAAAATATTTTTATATTGCTGTAAGAATTCTTAGCACAGGAAACTATATCTTCGAAAAGATATAAATAGAAGGAAAGTCTTGGAGATCGCAAGGATTTAATGCAATAATTTCAATGTTTTTTCTTTTTATTTTGTGTTATTACAACTGGCCAGTTGTGTTAAATCAGACATGCTGTATCCACTCTATAATTTGATAGTAGAATTGCTGTTCGGATACATGTATCTAACTCCCTAAAGCATAGGGCTACATCCAATTAAAATTTATATATCAGAAATTTGTTATTGCTGTTTGGATATTATGCTTTAGGGAGTTAGACTGAGGCAGTAATTCATCTTGCCTACCCTACTATACTCGGCGGTCTTTAGGCTCTATACTTGAACCACTGAGGTACTGGCATCAAACACCCGACGCACAGCATCATACCGTGCATCATCAAGGATTAGACGCAATCCCTGATATGGTGTCATTAGTTGTACTCCGCCTTTTTGGAGAGCTTTCAGGATCGACGGAGACCAACCCGATAGTTGGACAACACCCTCCTGATCTGCTTTCGCATGGAAATCTTTAAACTCTGCACGAAGATTCCAGATAACAATGCGGGGAGCTTTCCATCCGTTTCCAACCCCCCAGAGTTTCTCACCTGCTCGCTGAAATTCAGTACGAATCCGCTGAATCTGTCCATCCCAGTCCATAGAACCCTGCGTATATGCAGGCGTGGCCGCATTATCAAAGCCCATATCTGTGAGTACAATAAGGTCATCTGGCTCTTCACCTACAGGTACTTTATGTTGTACCATCTTCTCAAGGATACGCATACATGCCTTGTAAAAGTTAGTATTTAGACCCTGTCCTAAATCAAAGTCAATACTACCGATCTTCTCTTTGAGAGAAGTGTGCCCCGTAAATGAATGCCATTTTGGTTCAGCATCAAATGTTAGAATGTGATCACGGAAGGAACTATGATTAATTTCCGAGATAAGAACACCGAGGGCAAATGATACGAGTTTAGGAATACCCGACATTGACCCGCTAAAATCACACATTGGGACACATTTACCGAGCCCGCCGAGTTTTAGGGTCTCCTCCCGAATTGAATTCCATTGTCCCTGGATAATTTCATTAACATCTGCCGTATTTCCACCACGAAATATCTGTTCAACAAGCTCGTGCGGATTGACAACATTCGCACCGTGTGCGGTTTTCTCACCCTTCTTCATTGCCTCAATAAATGCCTGAAAATGTGCTCTGCACTCCATTCGGTCTTCGGAATCAGGAAAGCGAATCTGACCCGATTTCTTCTTTTCTGAACTCTCATTCAGAAAGGCCTTGTTGTGAATTTTGAGACACCGACCAGGAACCGCATCAGGTGCAATATCCTTCCAAGTATTGGAGCACATGTTAATCTCAATTGTTTTAAGTGCCTTATTCATTCGGCTACACTCCTTGCGATAGAACATCATTCGCTTTTTCTCCGAGTCGGATACACACAGAACACCTGCAATCTTCTTTGCCATCCCCTTGTAACTGGCCGACTTCTCACGAGGAAGCCACTTTGCAAGCAGGGACATCTTTTTCATCTCACCTGCATCCAGTTTTGCAATATCCTCAAAGAATACACGCTTGACAATTCGGAGAATACTGGCCTCAAGCTCAGGAATAGTCTCCCAAAGCTCCCACATATCTCGCCAGCAACCATACTCTTGTACTAGTTCTAACATTTTTACAACTGTGCTCTTATCCTGGCTATACAGTGAATTCATAAAATTGTAGAAAAGCTTTTTCTCGCCTTTTCCGCCCCGAATGTCCCGAGTCTGAAAGGCCATAACGAAAAGATCGACAATGCCGACCCCTTTGGAATAAATCTTCTCAACATAGTCCTGGATGTATGAGGCTTCAAGACCCCTATTCAGCATTGTAAAGAGGGTGACCCTGTAATCACCAACACCCTCTTCAGTATAGACATCGGCACCGTTGACCCCCTTTTTCGTCAGGTCTTGAGTATTCATTGCTTGTACAAATGCCATTTGCTGTCCACTAGTTTTAGAATATAGCATGCGCTTTAAGCCATTGTGGTCAGGTAATTAAGGACACCTAAACAATTCTATCCATATACTATTCAAAAATGAAGACTGTCTACTTCCTTATTCAAGGCCAGTTCGGAAATAATCTGTTTCAATATTTCGCAGCGGAATTCGTAAAAAAACTCTATGGATATGATCAAGTACTTCCAACCTTCCAAATTAATCCCGAATTCAATACCCTTGTAAATGACGAGATTTTCAAGGAGATTATCACAGCGCACATTCAAGGTGGAAAAGCACAACTTGACACCCGAAAAGACATCTTAATGATGGGGTTCTTTCAGCGTAGTGAAATCTACCAGTTTGAGAGGGATTTTTTTAGGGGACTATTCAATGCCGAGAATATGAATAATATTAGCAATCGAATTAAAATTAGCAACATTGTTAAGTATCAGACAAAGCATACTATTCAGCCAACGGAAAATGATCTTGTACTACATCTGCGGTGCGGTGATTTCTGGGATCATGAGAAGAAACAATCACAGATTTTCCATCCTGATAGTCTGAAAGCGATTATTAAGACGATTCCCTATGACAAACTCTATATCGTATCATCCAAGCCTGATTTCGATTGGGAGAAAGAATACTATAAGGCATTTGATGACCTCAATCCTGTCTGGGTGAATGGAAATCTCGGTGATGATTTTGATTTCCTGTTGAAGGCAAAGAAGATTATCACATCTGCGTCAACTATGGCGTGGATGGGAGCATTCCTAGGAGGCGCCAATGAAGTCCATATTCCTTACAATACTTTTTACGGAGGAGAAGCGGGTTCGGGTCAGAGCCTGGGTGGATTCAACGATACATGCCGAGTGTATTACAGTGTAGATGTGTATACGCCTCAGTGTCTTAGTGAGCTTGTAAATCCTTAACAATTCGTACAGGACTACACTTAAACGAACAAATCTTCTCATTCCCTGCCATAAAGTATAGCCATTTCTTAGCGCTTTCCTTGTCTTTCTTCATAAATGCGATAAGCGGAGACCCAGGAACATCAAGCCAGGATTCGAATAGTTTTACAAGCCGTTTAGGGAGAATTTGATAGTAATCGATGTATAAGAATGCGAGAAAGAGAAATAAATCACGTCCTTCTTTCGGACAAGGATCTGACTTGGAATATACAGTACTGAGAGATATATTTGAAATATGTGTCTCAGTAGAGCCCAGACAGGAGAACCCAAAATCAATGAATGTCAGTGAATGTCGAGATTCAATTTCTAGGATTTCATTTTCAACACATAGTACTTTTTTTGTCGGCGGATGTTCAACGATGAGGAAATTACTTGGTTTCAAATCCCGATGATTCATACCAAGCTGAGTATCGAGATGCCATATCATTGCACAGAGTTGAAGTAAGCAATCAACAATTGTGGTGGTCAGTTCCTGTATTGGAGTAGCAAGTATGTGCCTATCGAGCGTTGTAGAATTATGAATTTGTTCCATCGCAAAGCAGACCGAATTGTCTCGTAAGCGAAAAATACTACGAAGTTTCGGTGCACCTGTCGGAAATCCTATTTTACTAAGACTCTCACCGACGAGTTTCATAATGCACGCTTCATATATTAAATTCTTTCCAGCTAGAATAGGACGCTTAGCATATAGAGATTCCGTTCCAGACGCAGTCTCAAAGAGGACTTCATCAATGTAGCCGAACTTTCCATGTGAAACCGTTTTAACAAGTGTCATCTTTCTATCAGGAAGGTCTATGTATACACTCTGGTCAAAAATGGAATGATTGCTTCCAACAGGAATAGTTGCGAGCCATTTGGCGGGGTCTACAATACACCCCTCGGCTGGAATTCCCACATCCTCCAGGGAAATCCAGGCTCTACACTTTTTCCCTACACACGGCATCCTAATATGCACTTATTTTATTTATTTAGTACAGCATTCATCCCCATAATATCAATTAAATCACGAAATGCTCGGCTATTCTTGTATTGTTCGTAATCTGCTAACATATATGCGGTCGTTTCATTGGGATGCTCAAAGGCTGGTGCAGGAAGATTACTAAAATACTCTATAAATTCGGATGGAATTGCTTTTGAATGATATCCACCGTGTACATTGTAAAACCAAATATCAACATCATTGACTTTTGGATGCGTTATATCTCGGAAAACAGGAACTGGAACCCAGGTATCGGCAAAAATCCAGAGAGGTGAATCAATTGTATCAGGATTGTATCGACGATTATCCTCCAATTTTTCGGGCAAAATTCCATTCCATAATTGCCATCCAATACGACTGAATACTTTTAGCCAATAGTCTTTGTATTTTCTCTGATGCACGTGCCATAGCTCATGTATAAGGGTTGACTGAGAAAAAAGTTGGGATATGTTCGGAAAACAAATAATGCTCTCTGGCCGTGTATGAGGCATTCCTCCATCTGCACTTGGCATAAGTTGAATAATATTAATTGTATCAAGGGATGATGATAAAAGTGCGGGTAGCTCAACTTGTTCCAGATACTCTTCAATGGGCTTTATCGATTGTAGCCCAATAAGATTTGGTGTATATGTCATATTATGACGAGCTTTTGAATTGACAGTACTATCGAGACATTCTTGTAAATATCCATCTTTATGTTCGGCTTTTATAAGTAGATCTTTTGCCTCATCTTTATTAACAATGAGTTTAAAAATAATGCGATGTGGCTTTGACAATTGACCTCCCATTCTATTCTATGCTCTATTTTAATGTGCGGTTTTAGGCTTCACTTCTCCTTGGCCTCCTTTGCCTCTTTTGCCTCTTTTTTCTTTGCCCGCTCCTTCTTTTTGATATTGTCAACAATCATCGAATCCATCAAATAACTACTAATAGTTTTCTGGGCTGGCTTTACGGATACTGCTTGCGGAGGAGCACCCTGCAATACCTTCATTGTAGTCCTAAGAGGAATACTCTTCGGTGGCTGAACTACTTTCTGTGAGGGAATAATTGTAACATTTCCACCAAACATATTTATAATTGCCGAGTGACGACTAGTCGTCTCAAATCGTTTTAAGCAATCCGAAAAGAGTAGCTTAGCTGCACAATTCTCACGAAATCCGAGCCATGCATCCAACTTCTTTTCGGCCATATCTGACCAATCAGACATATCAGGTCGTTCAGGACATTTTTCCATCATATCCGCTCTGTATCCAGGAATCTTCTCTAGTAGTAGCCCAAATGCCTGCGAAATAGGATTTTGAAGCTGATGTTCAATGTAATGGCGATAGTCGGGAACTAGTTTGTTTTCCCGAATAAATGCGGGTGTTTCAATGCGCTCGCCCTGTAGTTTCGATGCCTCTTGACCGGATTTCGGACAAATATAGATGTAACCAATGCGGTCGCCCGCAGCGGGAGCATTTCCAGGATCCCGAGCAGTTATTCTATCGGCAAGGGCTTTGTGTGCGATTCGTGAAGGGTCAGCGTAATCCGCACGAAGAGACTTTGTAATCATAAGTTGCCCCATACTGACTTTGCCCTCAACCAGTTCCAGGCACTTTGCTTTTACAAACTCGAAAGCCCCCACAACATCCCGTTTATCAAGTAGCATCTTCATTGCCCCTCCAAAGATTGTCTTAACAATAGGAGCATTATCCCGTCGCTTCAAGGCAATCCCCATATACTTATGAACATAGTCATCCGCATTATTTTCATACATATTCCCCGCATACCGTTTCTTTGAAAACATCAGCATTGGGTCAAATGCCTTATCAAACTCAAAGTCGTGCGGGGGCTTCAACGCTTTTGTTATGAAATGCCCCGCATCATCCGTTATTTCAATTGTTGCCTGACGGGCTTCTCGTCCCTCAAGTAGAGCTCCCGTTGTGGGATTTCTTGGATTAAATACTACGAATAGTGAGTCAGTATCTCCATATACTACTTTTGCCAGAGTATCTGCACGGCCAGATTCGGCTCCGTAAAATTTCTCAATCGCAACTTTCGCAAAGAGAATTTGCTTGCGACCATATGCAGTTACAGATGCAGCCAATGCTTGTAAACGAATCTTGAATGTCCCTGATCCGAGCTGACCATACAAGGAATTGCCCGTGAGTTTATATGCCAACTGCTCGGCATCGAGAAGAGCATATCGTTCAGGGTCTTTTTCACTTTTCATTTCTTTCTTCTTGGCCTCCCGTGCAGACAGAAGCCACGAAGTAATCTGAGGAAGAGTTGATTTCCCTCCATCGAGTGGTTGTGCATATCGACAGATACGACGACCACAACGCACTTTACGAGGATGTTTTCGTGTATCCTCAGGATCTGGTCGCCAAATATCAAACTCAATATCAGTATAGGCATACCCTTCACAATTGTCATAAACCTCAGAACCCCAGTTATGCGAGATTAATGTCCCGTCGTCGTGAAAGTCCTTAATCCATAGAAGGGAATCGTGGCTGATATTTTCAGATACAATGGTGGAAGGATATAGCGATGCGAAATCACACACACCGATTGGGCTTTCAGAATAGAATCCAGGCTCGGGATTGAGAACAATCGCACCCTCATAGGAATCCTCGACGGTTCCTTTCGGAACAGGAAGTACAGGAATGAGAATATCACGCTCCCGACAATACTTAAAGATAAGGGACTCAATTTTGATGCCTTGGCCACGAATAAAGATATAGTTCAAGGGCACCGAGCAAACATTTGCCATACACATCGTATTATTGAAGACCTCGAGTTTCTTGTACAACTCGAGTACTAGATCGCAATCCTGCAGACAGTATTTACCGACGATTGCTCGTCCCTCTGCGGATTCCCGATGGAGCCTGAAAATGTCCTGCGGACTGACATCGTCTTTGACAATAACCCATTTGGTCGCATCGGACATTTCGGCTAATGCATCCTCGTCCAAATCCACCGAGAATGTGAATTTGGCACCTTCAATCTTCTCGACTACGAGTTTTAGTGATACGGTTTCTCCAGTATCATCTAGAAGAGTAATTGCTCGTCCAAGTTTAACATCTTTCACTGCACCTGCAACATCGAGAACCAATTTCTTTGTTTCTGGGTCGTATGCCTGGCCTTTGAGTTTTCCTGACATAAAGTGTTTTGTCACTTCATCGAGTTTGTAGGATGGTAATACATTATTGCGTTTGATATAGTGGAACAAATCGATTTGTAAGCGTCCGTGAGTAGTCCATATCCACATCAAGTTATCTCCCATAGCGGAAGAACTCAGAAACTTCTCTTCGAGTTTCATTTCACCCGAGAGTGTAAATAACCGAGTCATTTGTTGGATATCCGACCCACCGATAATCCCGAGCTCCTCACAGCGGTGCCAGACATAGGATTCATCAAAACCAAATACATTGTAGCCGATGAGAATATCGGGATTTCGCTGGACAATCCATTCAAACCAGGCATTCAGCATTGCCTTTTCGGTTTTATAAGCGTGGACTTCAATTCCAGGAATTGGATTACAATCTGGAAAGACGAATAGATGCCTCTCAATGGACTCTGCTGTACCCCGAGTAAGAGTGGTGCCGATTTGAATAACAGGATCACCGACCAGATATACAAGGGGCTTCAAGGTTTTTTCAAGGAGTGCCTCTAGCTTACCGATATTTTCCTCAGTTGCACCCGAATCTATATTGGATTCAAGGAGCTCGAGAAAAGCGGGATTTACCAGTTTTTTTGAGACATCATCGATTGATTTCTTAAGTTGGCAGTAAATGGGTGTCATTCCTTTTGGCAGTGTTGATACAGCGGTTTGCCCAGTTGACAGGCTATTGATAAGTAATTCGACAGCGTGTTCGCCCGATTTTGCCAAACTGAGAATATCCTTTGTGGCCTTTCTCCAAGTGCGTTTAGCAAGGGGGAAGTCGCCAGTCATTGAGAAGCACTCAATATCCCATGATGCTGTGAGGAATGGAGCACTGACACGAGGTGCTTTTGCAGGAACAATATCGGTATAATCACAATCAATGACAACTATGCCATCACTCTCTTGTGCAGATGATTTTCCAGAACGAACACTTACCCAGCCACATGGCTGAATGTTTTGGGTGTGAAGAAAGCGAAGCATGGGATCAATGTTTGCCTCGTATACTTCGATAACTTTACCTTTCAGTGCCCCATCAAGAGGTCGTTTGGTTCCAGGATTCAATGATTCATCTAGGAATAGTCCACGCAGTTGGCGAAATAGAGAGAGTGAAGCAACATCAATTTGTAGAAAGGGATAGAAGGTATTTGCGGTAAATCCATAGAACACTTTTTTCATAATTCGCCGAATATTTAGATTCGCTATCGGAATTCCCTGGCTGGTAATGTACTGCTTTATCGTATCAATTGCGAGGGTAGTCTTCTCTTCTGGAATGCGAAGATACAGGGTTGGACGAAATCCACTTACATCGCATCGAATATTCTGGCCAGTTTCTGTTGCACCGAATAGATGAATGACTAATTCACGTTTTTGTGTATTATAGCCCGTTTTTTTATTTTGTTTTCGCCACTTCTTGTTTTTCTTGAACTCATCATCGTCGTCCTCGATATCCGAATTCGATTCATAGGTCAGTTCAACGGCATCCTCTTGTTCGGATTCAATACACATATCACGAGCCTGGATGTCAAGTACATGGAACACAATGTCAGAGCTGGAATCAGACATTCTGTTTTAATAAGCCCGACTAAAATCAATCAATCAATCACTCAATCAATTTTTTAGGCACTCCGTTTTTTACCTGTTTTGCGACGGTGATTCTTCGCTTTTCGATTCTTTCGACTCTTCTTTCCCATAACAATTTTAGCCGTTAGGAGCAATGCAGCAGGTGTTGCAAGTGTATATGCCGTTCTAGATAGTGCACTCATAAGGCCTCCTCCGACCTTTTGTGCAGGTGTTAATGTGTTTGAAATACTATTCTTCTCCACTAAATCGTTTGACATACTTGGTGGTGTAGTTGGTGCCTGTAATGATGTAATTTCCTTGGCATCCGCTTTTAAGGTATTAAGATTGCTACTTGGTGCAGAAGCTTTAGCAGGTTTAGTACCTGATAATGAATTTATTTTATTGGTTGTATTCAATGTATTCAATGTATTCAATGTATTAAATGAAGTAGATACTTTTAATGCATTGGATGCATTGGATGCATTGGATGCATTGGATGCATTGGATGCAGTCGCCTTCTTTCGTGCAGGTTCGGGCATTGGAATATTTTCTCGAATTTCTTCTTCACCGACATCGGAATTCATTGTTAGAATATTCGCCGAGGGTTTCGCATTGGCGGAGGGCTTTGCATTGGCGGAGGGTTTCGCATTCGTCGAGGGCTTCGCATTAATAGAAAGCCCTGCATTATTCGCCAGCTCCCCTGATTTTTCCATTACTTCCTTCATAACTTTTGTATCCCGAACTGCATCCAAATCCGTAATCTTATCACCCTTATTGTCTACAAGGATAATACTGGGGTACCCTTCTACTTGGATAGGCTTTGCAGACTGATTAATATTTTTGCTAACATATTCATTGACTGCAGGTAGCATTTGTTCGTTAAGTTTAACAGCTTGAACGGAACGATTCGGTGTTTTAGAAGCAGCATCAAAGTGGGGCATCATTGTATGGCAATGTCCACACCAATCGGCATATACAAGGATTATTGTTAGGGGTCCCTTTGTTATACGGGATTTGAAATCAGCAAGCTGATTCTTGGAACGCACATCTAGCGGAGGCATAATTTTTCCAGCAATGGAACTCCGATTTTTTCTTGGAACCCTTCTTCGGAAGGCTTTACGGGAATTTGCTCTCCCTTTTCTCTTTGTCGCCATTCTATTATTGATTAAGATATAATACTTTCCGACTCGTTTTCTTTATTGGTGTATCATAGGGGGCTGAGATGGCTATGGCAAATCTATTTACACTATTTGGACTAGTAATTCTAGGGTATTTAGTTTTATATTTCCGAGGACGAAGATACTTGGAGAAATTTGAAGATGGTTCAAATGAAGATAGCAGTTCTAGTACAACAGATGCGACTGCGGGAAGTGGTTCTACATCAACATCTGCAACTACAGGAAGTGGTTCTACATCAACATCTGCAACTACAGGAAGTGGTTCTACATCAACATCTGCAACTACAGGAAGTGGTTCTACATCAACATCTGCAACTACAGGAAGTGGTTCTACATCAGCAAATAGAGTAACTCCAAACATTGTATCACCCACTGGAGCTACAGGAAGCACAAAAGGACGAGGTAATGGAAAGGATAAAGACTGGGAGGGTGATTGGGGTGGTGGACGAAATACATCAAATAAAAATTGGGATAAAACTGGTGGTGCACCACTAACTAAATCATCAAGTGAGTCGAAAAATAGCGGTGATGTTAAATATAATCCATTTTTCTATGGTCGATATTTCTATGAAAATAAAATGGCCTATCCACCGGAAAAGCCATATACGATGAATCCGATTGATGATATTGATGACTATGAAGTGTCATCGGTATTTCAAAATCAGGGATCAAAAGAAGCATCTAAAAAACAAATCAGCGATGCTATGACCCGGTATCCGTTAGACTGGTCAGCCCAACCTCCCGATTCTCAATACTTTCAGAGTAACCAGGCACAATTTGAAAAACAAGTAATTAATGATTTAAATAATCCACCTGATACGAGTATGTATAATGAGATAGATGGATCAGATATGACGCCACCTAATACTCAAGCAGTGGATGATGAAGAGCGAAAGATTTTACAAACATACGTACCTGAAAGCAGCAAGGGTCTATTATCTTATTCAGTTGATGACGTTAAAGGACTCCTTGAAAAGATTTATTATAAAAAAGGTAAGATTCCTGTTATTGAAAAGTCAAAGCAAGGCGAGAATGTATGGGAAATTGTTGAAGTAAAGGATAAAGACCCGCATATTGTCTGGGAGGATGAGATTGAAAAACAAACTCAGCGAGAAAAAATGGATAAACGGGGTGAGGAAATTATTCAGGTACCCTATACTGTAACAGATGTTGCCGCAGGATTGGATCCATTCTTTCAGGCTAGAAATTCAGTACGGGATGGAAAGTTTGATTACAATCAGTGGACACCTGGATTAGAGCGTATGTTTGCACCAACATATCCCATTAAATATTGGTTCTAAATGGCCTAAAGATAGACATCGTAATTGAATGTAGAAATGGGGGCTTTTTTTACGAAAAATGGGGGTGATCGTGTATGTGCAAATACTAGTAGTGAGACGGTAGATGAAGTAGAATCAGAGGTGGAAGCAGTACCTTCGGTAGTACCTTCGGCAGTACATTCGGCAGTACCTTCGGCAGTACCCGAACCTGCACCTGCACCCGAAGTACAACCAACGCCTGCGGTAGAATCAGTACCTGCGGTAGAATCAGTACCTGCGGTAGAACCAGTACCTGCGGTAGAACCAGTGCCCGAAACAGCTCCAGATCAGGGTTATACAGGAGCAACGGGAGATCAGGGCTACACAGGAGCAACGGGAGATCAGGGTTACACAGGAGCCCAAGGAGATCAGGGTTACACAGGAGCAACGGGAGCCCAAGGAGATCAGGGTTACACAGGAGCAACAGGAGCCCAAGGAGATCTAAAACCAGAACTCGATATGCTAGAAGCTCCCTCCGTTACAGTCGGTGTAATAAAGAAAAAGGTAGCAATTGAACCTATGTTGTCCGATATTACACATAAGAAGACTGATACACCATCCGTTGAATAGTGCAATTGCGCCATCATAGACCTAAACAAACAACGACATCTTTACAGTAAAGATGTCGTTGCTCGATACCCGTGAATCCGAATTAATCACCCTGCTTTCATCCGTCGACGGCATAGCAGTAAAACAATTACCTGTCGCAGATATTTGGATCGGCGTGGTAGATGGCCAGATACAAGAAGGAGGACTTATAATTGAACGAAAATCGATTAAGGATTTGGAGGCCTCAATCATTGATGGGCGCTATAGGGAACAACGGGGTCGTATTCTTACATTTTGTCAGGAGAACAAGACGCAACCAATGTATATTCTAGAAGCCCCTCTGAGTTCATTGACGGGTCGTCTTCAAAAGAAAGCGGTTATGAAATTCATTAATCGCCTTATTTTTCATTATCAGATTCCTGTTATGCAGACTGCATCCACTGCAGAAACGGCAGAGCTAATTCAGGCTTTAATTGAGCAGTGGAAGGAAGACCCTGCAAATCTAAAACGCACAACAGAACTTGTAAAAGTGACCGATGGAATGCATATTCATAAAAAAGGAAATGCGGGAGACCATCGAACATTTGCGATTTCCTGTCTGGCTCAGTGTCCAGGTGTTTCAGTAAAAATGGCCGAACAACTCATTGAAACTTTTAAAACCCTAAAGGGTGTAATTGATGCTCCAGTCAAAGAGATAGAAGCGGTAAAGGTGGGAACACGACGGATCGGGCCAGTTGTATCCAAGCGATTACATGATATTCTCGACCCTCCAGCGGCCTAAAACATTATACAACTTACATATCCTCGAAGTTAATTCCCGCAAGTAGCCATTTTTTAACACGGGATGGATGCCAAGCAACCTCCATCATTTCTTCAAAGTATTTTCCACATCGTTCAGTAATCCGTGCTTTTGATTTTTGTCGTTCCCCTACATTCACCCGCCAAATATACTCTGGAATACTTTCATCCATATATATTTCAGGGAGTTTGTTTCCGTTCGAGTACAGTATTATATCATCTCTAAGTCCTTCAGGTAAGTATGATAATTCATTTTCCCAACAGGCAAGTGATATAATATTCGAGCACTGTTCAGGTAAATGTATCAATTTGTTATTATGGCAAGATAGTACTACAAGACATGGCGGAATCTTGTGAGGAAGTGATGTAAGATTATTGTACTGGCAGTCGAAGATTTCAATATTATTAGGAAATGGTGGCAATGATGTAAGATTATTTTTCCCGCAAAAGACCTCTTTGAGAGTGTTTGGAAGTATAGGAAGACTCGTTAGCTTATTATTCCAACAAGCCAGTGTCTTTATCTTATGTGGTAAACCAGGTAATTTAGTCAGTAAATTATAATTACAATTTAGTATACCGAGACTATCTGGTAGTTGTGGTAGTTTATCCAGTTGATTATCGTCGCAGGACAGATATAATAGGTTCTTTGGAAGGTCTGGTAGGGATGTCAACAGATTATTATCACATTTCAATTTCAAAAGATTTCGTGGAAGAGGTGGAAGACTAGTTAGCTTATTGCCACTACAATTTAGTTCAAGGAGATTCTCAGGTAAGCGGTATGGTAGTGCGGTAAGATTCAATTGCGTTAATTCAAGTGGACCCGATGTCCAGTTGTCAATAATATTTTGTATGATAACATGTACACTATCCATTGTTTAGTTGTCTTACGCATTGCAAGACATATGGGTCAAATTTATTTGGGGGGATATATAACAGAGTTTTGGGGATGCGACATATTTTGTAGGAACGACACGGGTGGAACATATTCAGATGCGGATGGTGCTGTTGGTCCTGCTGTTGGCCTCGCAGACGGTGCCAGGGATCTGTGATTGAGTACCGTATTGATTACTGTATTCGATGGTCTGGTCTCAAATGTACCAGGTGTCTGAAGCCTGACCTTGCGCTGGGATTTTCGTCCCTGCAGTAGTCGTGCCGCCTCTTTTTCTTTGCGTTCGAGTTCCGCCTGGGATTTCTCAGCCGATTCCATCATAGCCTGCATAATGGGCGATTGATCAACAAGATAGGATTTTTCGTGATGAAGCCACGAAATATAAATCATATTTGGAGGAGTGTATCGAATTTCATAGCCTGCGTGGCGTAGTTGGTAAATGAGATATACAATACAATCTTCAAGATCCATTTTCGGTAGACCAAATATGAATGGGGGCACAGTATACAGCAAGTAGCATTGTGAATTAGGCAACCGAGAAATAACACGAACCCGATTGTAAATCTGTTCCAGGATTTTATTATAGGCTCGTAATCTGGCAGAATCCTTCATGCGTCGACGGTCATATAATTCAGACGGATTCAATTCAGGAGTTTTATCCATTACTGTTAATATGTGGTAAATGCGACCTAAATAAAAATCCACAAAAAGAAGCAAATGATACTCCCACACAGGGTCTATTTATCAGGTGGTGGCATGTCAGCCATAGCACATGTGGGAGCACTACAAGAATTATCAAAACATATACCCTTAAAGACAATTAAAGAATGGATGGGGGTGTCAGCAGGGTCATTTGTTGCAATGTGTATTGTAATTGGATTCACATTGGAAGAATTAGCCGATTTTTGTATTCGTTTTGATTTCACCAATATTAAAGAATATGATTCGGTTCCGGGATGGATTTTACATTTTGGTCTAGACACGGGAGAGAGACTTCAAAAATTGGTGGAAGCATGCCTGCATGTCAAGGGTCTCTCTTCCACATTTACATTTCAGGAATGTCTTGACATATTTCATATTTCTCTTCGAGTTATTGCAACAGATTTAAATGATGCAAAGGCCGTTATATTTTCTCCATTAGATACGCCCAACTACAGAATCGCAGATGCAGTCCGTGCATCAATGTCTTTTCCATATTATTTTCAACCATTTATGTGTCCTCAATCTGGACACTACTTGGTGGATGGTGGTGTTATAAGTAATTATCCCTTATTTGTTCTACCTGAAATCGAGCATAGTAGAACACTGAGTATCTTAATCAACACTCAAGTGGAAGTACTTGAGAAGATTGATGTAGATAATATAACTAAAATTATTGGACGGCCACTCCAATTAGTGCTGAATGAAAAATTCAAGTGTGAGATGAATGTCTATCAAGCGCATTGTATTGAAATTGTACTGGGTGATTTTAATATCTTAGAGTTTTCGTTCGATGAAGTAATAAAGAATCACATTATCGAACGGGGGAGGCAGGGAGTTATTAAATATTTAAAACAGACACCGAAAGTGAAACGCAGATACTCGGTGTAATTTAGACTAATGGGTACTCAATATCACGCTAGTCCTAGAAATGTACGCCCAATCTTACTAGTTAGAAACATAGCAAATCCAGTGGCAATTTGTGCATAAAATACAGGAGTTCTCTTTGTACAACATACTAAATAATAGGATAAACCCACAAAAAGTAAGAAACTAAGCCAGAATAACTTTGTAAAAGTATCCATTTTCTACTATCTAGATACAAAAGGAGCCTACTCGTCTAATTTACATTTGGTTAAGGAAATCGAGAATTCCTGCGCTTGTTCTTTCGCCCGGATACTCTGTGGTCTGTCCACCATTTACAACGAGTACTGTTGGGTATCCACGGACTTTGTATTTGGAAATTTCGGCCTTATCTTTGTCGGCATCGAGTATTTTGACGACGGCCTTGGAGCCATCATTCAGAGTAATCGGAGAGGCTCCCTGAAGTTTGCTGAATTCAGGTGCGGCCTTTTTGCAATGTCCACACCAATCAGCCTTGCAAATAACGACTTCTTTGGATGGTGCGCTCTCAAATCCCTCAATGGAACCAGATACATATACTTTTAGGCAAAGTAGAAGGACTATGATTGCAGTTAGAATCCAGATTGGTCGCTTCATCATTCCTGCCATTCTCTAAAATTGAACAAAGATTTAAAGTTAAATAGGAAGTTATAATTTAATGTTGTATTGGTCGCCAATGTGTTCTGAGTTTCAAGAGTGGGAGCCGAAAGCGGGTTGGAATGCAACCTTTTCGGAATTAGATAAACTTCAGTGTATGAACTTATTCTTCTTCTTTAAGAAAAAGTATGATGCATCTCAGGCAGAGATCCTGGCACAGATGATAATTTACAAGAAAAAGTATCATGGATTGAAGTATTCGGAGGAGCAGGAGGCCCCTATGCACTTTTTAGGAAAAAGTGCACTACTCACTCGGTAAAAGCATTAATCCCAGCATAGTACAGAAAAATAGCCCCGTATTAATGAATATACCCGAAATAGTCGGTGCACCATTCGGAGTCATAAATGAAACGAAGCCGCCAAAAAAACGTTGAAGAATCGCAAGTGTTTCGGGATTGGCAAATAGAAAGAAAACAAGTGCAGAGTACAGACTATACTTGGCTTTGAGTAGAACTCGGTTAAGAGTAAAGGTCGATTTAGGAGAGTTATTTTTATCAGATTCGGACATATCTACATAGGCATACGTTCTTTAAGAGCAATTAATATACTCAGTGCCAACTCCGCATCATTATATACACTGTAGTCAGTGAGTGTTATAAAATCATCCAAATGTAGGTCTGGTTTCTTATTTACATTTATATCAGGTAGTGTGGTTATAGGAATAGTGGGATTAGAGACATCTACATTATTATAATCTATATCATACACTATTGTTGGAATATTTCCTGGCGTAGTTTCATATAATTTTGAATTCGACATAATTATGTATAATTTATCTTCTTTGAAAAAATCGTTCAGAGCTCTTTCTATTTCTTCTGTCTTATTCGGATTGAATGCATCTGTAATTTTTAAATTTTGTCCAAGTATAAAAAACTGAATGTAGGGTATTTCTCCTGGCTCCTTAAATGTATTATTTTTACTAAGACTGCGTGTATCATATACGGAACTAAGTCGAACTTTCGGTAATTTAAATAGTTGTAGATTAAAATTATTCTTTTTTTCATCTGTATCGAATGAAAGTATATGTGCATCTGATTCAGCTATATTGCCTTTAAAAAACTCTAAAATATTAGGTTCTAGATTACTAATTCTATATACTCCATATGTCGGTGCACCTTCCACCATTGTACCAGGATTTAAATTATTTGTTATGTGAAGTATTGTTAGTAGTGCAGGTAGAATATTATCAGACTTTACTGTTGATTTTTCTAGGATACTATAAATTGGATCATAGACGCTTTTAAGGTAATCGAAAATAGGTGTAAAAGCAATACCAAGTGGCTTGTTTAAAGTACTTCCTCCACCAGCCATTGAATTCTTACTAAGTTGGTTCTTAAATGTATTTATTGTTGTCTGATTCATATTTGTATTCACTGTAACTCCTGTCAAGTATTTCTTCATGTGAAGTATATCAAGAAGTGATTCAAGACGTTTTTTCATTGTATCTTGCGCAGACGGATTTGGAATTGTAGTTGCTTGTTCACTTGCATCCTCTATAGCATTTTCTTTCGTCGTTTTCTTAATTATATTACCAATATCTATTCGTTTAAAATAATTCATAGGCGTCTGTACTGTAGGTATACCTTTTTGCCCTTCTAAAACTTTAATTTTTTTAATAATATCCCCAAGTCGCATTCCATCCAACTTTTGAACTAATTCCAACCATTCACACTGAACATCCTGTCCTACCGCATCAGGATGCATTAAATACCATGCAAATTCTAGAATAATCTGAAATTTTTGATCAGCACTTAGGTTTGCAAAAGTATTTTTAGCAGCCGCACACTGTTGTGAATTGGGTTTACGTGTCTGTACTGTGTTTGGTTTACCAATTAGCTCAAGTAATTTCTGAATATTCAAGTAGATTCGTCTAAGATTCGTATTTTTTAATACAGAACTGGTGAAATATTCATTTTCTTTAAGTCCCTTTGCCCTTTTTTCAAGAATAAGTCTAAGGTTTTCTTTGTCGTTCTTATCACCAAACCTAAATTTTTTAATTGGTGTTATTGTTAGGGGAAGATATTTACGAATTAGAAGTTCAATTTGTGGTTCTTTACCGAATGTATTTAAAAAATCCTGTCTACTTTTAAAGGCAAGTTCTACCGGTTTTTCCGAGCCTAAATAATATCGATCACCCCCCACATCGACAGCAAGTGATAATTGAGGATATTTATCAGGATAGTCGGTCATACCTATATCAACCCTTGAAATTAGCCAACAATAAATTTGATCGCAAAACAACATAAACAAACTATTCAGATATATAAGCAAGATGAACACCGTAACACAAGGTGATAACACAAAGATATTTAATCCTTGGAATGCAAAGAATCGGGAGCTCACTCCATCGGATGCGATCCCGATTCTAAAGAGGTATGGATGGAAAGGTCGTTTTAAGAATTTCAATCTATTCTCTCAGGCATGTTGCCACAAATCATATGTTGACCGACCTGAAATCTGGCAAGAACAGGCGGAATATGGTGAAGAAATCATTATTGCCCCTCGTCCTGATGATTGTTTACCCCTGCGTAAGTGTGATAATGAAGAGCTGGAGTATCTGGGTGACCGAGTACTTGGTCTTGTTATTGCATCCTATGTTTCGAAACGGTATCCAGGGCAGGGGGAAGGATTCCTGACGAGGATTCTGTCCCGAATTGTGAATAACAAACAACTTGGAAAGCTGGCAAAAGAAGTGGGAATGGGTCAGTGGATTATTCTCAGTCGGCATATGGAGGAAATCTGTGATGGTCGGAACAATCTGCGTATTCTTGGGTCAATGTTTGAAGCGTGGTTTGGTGCACTGTATCTACAAGAAGAGGATGTCGGACGGGGTCTTCAGCAATGTAATGATTTCCTAGTCAATATTATTGAGCGTCATATTGACTTTGTTCAGATAATCATTGAAGATACAAACTACAAGGATCAACTACTGAGAAAGTTTCAGAGTCTATACCATACACCACCGAGATACAAGGAGATTGCGGTGGTTGGTCCACCACATGACCGTATCTTTACGATGGGTGTAATTGATCCGTCGGATAAGATTCTGACAACGGCAACTGCAAGGAATAAGAAGGTTGCGGAGCAAGAGGCATCCCGTCTTGCCTTGGAGCTGTTGGAGCCATCGCTAAACGAGTCAATGAATATGAAGAAAGTAGCGAGTCCGAAGATTCAAGCAATGATTGCTGTGCCACAAGCGCAAGCACAAGCACAGCCCATTGAAGCAGCCCAAAAACATAAAGTTGTACGACAGAGGCCAAAAATTAAATTAGAGCCCTAGTAGAATGGACGCTAGTCGAATAACAAAACTTAACCAAATACAAAATACCAGGTATATTAACCGTGCACAAACGGTAGATGCCAGTACACTTATCTGGAAAAACAAGATTCAATCATCAACATACATAAAAAGTGTTCCCACGTGTAATGGACAGCAGAATTGGAACGTTCCGACAAACCCAGGATGTCCTGATAAGAATAGCATAAATCAAACAACGGGCATCAATAATTTTGGTGGTTCAGGTAGAACAACATCTATTCAAACAGGGAGCACTCAACAATTTTTAAATGTATTATCGGGTGCAGCGGGAAGCGCATCCGAAGTATATTCGTCCGAGCGGATATTACTGCAAAAAGCGGGAAAGGAGTCCTGTGCAGTTCCAGGACTTTCACCCGCACCACAGAATTCCTATGTGGTTCTCCCTGGTGGAAACCCTTTAACATCAAACGCTGAGCTACAAGTCCCCTCATGTAGATATTTATGTGCGAATACGAATGGCCCATCCGAAATGACACCAACGGTTACAGGTAATTCGACAATAACGGGAAATCCAAATAATTTAGCTACAAATAACCAATCAAACCCATATTTACCTCCGTTTGATACTTATTACCGATTTAAGAATCCTGATGCACAATGCTCACGGCCTGTTCAAGACCAAAACCAAAAGCATTTTGTGCAAGAGTGCCATACTCGCTTTCCGAATGCGAACAATGGCGTAAATGCCGTTTTCTCACCCGCTGATAATGTAACGAAATATGATCCAATTACACGTACATTTCATACTGCAACTCCTCTTAAACCTGATTCTGCCGAGGGATGTATCATTCAGCCACCTATTAACTAGATTTCATAATTCTACAAGTTGTATGAGCGACTAAATAGAATTACATAGTTTCTTACTGGACTATAGGATGTCATCGACAAAACCGACGAATGGGCCTAAAACAGATGAGCCCAAGAAACCGAGAGGTGTACAGCCGAAGAAGCCCAGTGGTGTTGTTAAACTCGCTACACCAGAGGTTATTTCCGCTGTCAAACAGCCAGTCCCCGCAGGGCAATTAGAAGCAACCCCACAATCCTTTGGAGGTATTCCAGCACCTACTCCTCCGATCGGTAGACGACAGGAACGAATATTTGTAGCATCCTTGGCAAATCCAGTAATAACTCCGCTGACAGGACCATTGCCGAAACGAGTTCCATCCGATACAGGGCCTTCTCTGCCCGCACCGCCACCGCCCACCAGATCTACAAAACCATTAAGATTTATAAAACCGACCGCAAACTATGTAGCACGAACCCAGGATGTTGATGAAGATCTACAAGCGGATATCGACACCAAAATGGAACCAATCTTTAAGGAATACCAGGTAAAACAAAATGAGATAGAATCCAAAAATCCCTATCAGACAAGTACAGCAATATATACACCATCTACAAGGAAAAGTTTTTACAGGTTCATTTCGGATACTTATTCTGATACATTTAATCTTATACCGCAGGTTAAAGGGAGAATTGACGAGGATGCCTGTGCAAAACTAGGTGCAGCTGCGGGGACGGCAGTAGAGGCATTCTTATACCAGAAATTTATTCGTGAATATATTCGGAACGCTGGGCCATACAGGGGAATCCTGGTGTATCATGGTCTTGGCTCAGGCAAAACCTGTTCGGCTATTGCTGCTGCAGAGGCACTATACGGAACATCGAATAAAAAGATAATTGTTATGACTCCTGCATCTCTGCGGAATAATTTTATGTCTGAGATATCCTTCTGCGGATTCAGGCATTTCAGTGTACATAATCATTGGGTTGCAGAGTCGCTCATTTCGGAAGGAGGTATATCCTATATGTATGCCCGTTCTGTTTTATCCCTTTCCGATACTTACTTAAAACGGGTTCTACGACGGGATGATGAAGAGCGAAAAGTTATTTGGATACCCAACTTTGAGAAAGAGTCAAACTATGAATCCCTGACGCAACAAGAGCGGGATGATATTCGGGCACAAATAACAGAGACAATTGATGGCCGAATAACCTTTATCAGCTATAACGGTATAACGGCCAAACAACTTAAAAAATGGGCATGTACGATTGATCCCGTTACAAATGAGCGTTTTTTTGATAATTCTGTTATTGTTGTTGATGAAGTTCACAATTTATCACGGTTAATGCAGGGTGAAATTACTCCCTATACTGTTGAGCGTAAAGGAAAGCCTCGACTAATTCGAGCCGAACCGATTGTACCAGGGCGATGGAAACCTGGCTTGTGTGAATCTCCGCTAAATTACAAACGCTCTTATTTGTTGTACAAATTATTAACGGATGCAAGAAATAGTAAAATTATTGCGCTTTCGGGTACACCGATTATAAACTTTCCAGATGAATTGGCTATTCTAGCAAACCTATTAGCGGGATACACGGAATGTGCCAAGTTTATATTAAAGAGCACGGATAAAGTCATAATGGATAAATTAAAGAGTATTGCAGAGGAAGATCTTCGTGTTGATATTGTGCGATTTAAGGCCATGAGTGCACATATTGAGGTATTGATTTCGGTATTTAATGAGGGATACATGCGGGTAAAAACCGATGAATCTCAGGCTTTTATTGGAGTTCAGCATAGTGATGATCCTGCGGCAAATGATGGAATTCGTGAGGTATATCCACGAATCAAAGCGAAACTAAAAGCACAAGATATTCCGATTTCAGATGAAGAATATATTTCATATCCACGCTTACCGATAGATCCAGATGTATTTAAGGCAAATTTCATTAATTCTATGAATTTATCAATTACGAATAAAACAGTTTTACAGAAGCGCTTGACAGGTCTTATTTCATATTATAAGGGATCCAAGGAGGAATATATGCCCCGTGTAATCAAGGATGAAGTAGTGAAATGTGAGATGAGTGATTACACATTGTCAATGTATACTATCGAGCGAATTAAAGAAATAGAAGTGGAAGAGAAAAAACTACCAGAATCATCGGCAGACAAATATGCTCAGGTAGAGAAATTTGCACAGATGTTTAATTCATCGAGTTATCGATTTAGAAGTCGTGCACTATGTAATTTTGCATTTCCGAAATCTATAGTAAGACCATTTCCTGAGAGTGAAGAACAGCAAGAGGAGGAAGTTGTTGATGCAGAAGATTTAGATATTGCAGAAATGGAAATGGAAGCAGATAAGGATTTAGTTGCACAAGAAGCAGTAGCGCTTGAAGCGCAATCAATCCCTGACCCTGAAAAAAGTATTGATGAGGATGACGACGAGGATGAGGGAGAAGAAGATAAGGAAGATGCTGAGGATTTAGAGAGAGTTGTGGAAGCAGTTGAAGAAAAGGCAGTGAATGCAGTCAATGCAGTCAATGCAGTCAAGCCAACCAAAGGTGGTAGTCAAGATGGCGGTGTTACAAATGATGAAAGTGATGCTCCTAAACCTGCACCTGCACCAAAGAAAAGAACAAAGCCAAGGGTTGCACCATCTAGTCTTCCAGTTGCAGTCGCTGCAGTACCAGTACCAGCAGAAGCAGTCGAAGCAGTCGCTGCAGCACCAGTACCAGCAGAAGCAGTCGAAGCAGCACCAGTACCAGCAGAAGCAGTCGAAGCAGTCGCAGTACCAGCAGAAGCAGTACCAGTACCAGTCCAAAGAGTTCCACGACGAAAACCAAAGGTGGCACAGCACCAGTCGAACCACCAGCACCAGTAGAAGCACCAGCGGAAGCAGAAGCACCAGCGGAAGCAGAAGCACCAGCGGAAGCAGTCGAAGCATCAGATACGAAAGAAACAGAAGCAGAAGCAGAAGCAGAGGCCAAAGCAGAACTAGAAAAAACCGAATCAGTTGCAGAAGCAGAGTTTGAGGTCGAGCAAGAAAAAGAACTCATAAAAAAAGTAAGTTATCAGGATCTTATTAAACAGGCTATGGCAAAACTATACCAAAACAAAGATAAATTCCTCAAACTAGATGCTCTCGAGCTCGAAGGAAGTCTCGTACAATATTCCTCGAAACTTGACCAAATGCTCCGCAGAATTCTCTTATCCAAAGGAAGTAATCTAGTATATTCACAATTTAAGACAGTGGAAGGCCTGGGAGTATTGCAGATTGCCTTGGCAGCAAACGGATTTACAGAGATTAAAATCGAAGGAACAGATAATAATCCCAGATTTTCCGATGAAACTGAAGTATCATTAAGAAAAGGGCCAGATGCGAAGGAGAAACGCTTCATTTCTTTCACGGGCGAAGGTTCAAGAGAGCGTCGCAACATAATTCTCAATATTTTCAACGGTAATTTCGATAAACTTCCAGCGCATATGAGAAGTGTCCTAGAAGAATCAGGCTATAATGAACGACGAAATAGATATGGCGAGATTTGCTGGGTGATAGGCATAACAGGAGCAGGGGCAGAAGGTATTTCTCTAAAGTGCTGTCGCTCAGTGCATATTATGGAGCCCTATTGGAACAATGTGCGTTTAGACCAAGTAAAAGGCCGTGCTATTCGCATATGTTCGCATCAAGACCTTCCATTCAAAGATAGGGAGGTTGAGATTTACACATACTACACGGTCTTCTCGGTCGATCAAGCGAATAAGAGTAAGATTGATATGACACTACAAACAAATGATTTAAGTAAAACATCCGATCAATTCGTATACGATATATCTTTAAAGAAAGATAAAGTAAATAATGAAATCCTAAATATAATGAAGGAGTCCGCAGTGGATTGTGGGCTGAATTCCGCAGACAATGGAGATGTAACTTGCTTTGTGGTGGATGGAAAACCAGATCAATATATATTTGATCCTGATCTGGAATATGATAAAATCCTAACAAGTATTGAGCTACGAGAAGTCGAGCGTTTAAAGGAGGATGCGACAGATGCGGAAAAAGCCATTGCGAGAGAACTGGGAGAAGCTCCCCCCGCAACAATGGGCGTAATCAAAGATCGCTTCACAGTTATAAAATGGAAGAGCGTAGAATACTTTGCATCGCCCAAAGAAGGTTCAGGCGGTTTAGTCTTTAATCTATACCTACTAGCCGATAAGGAACGACGAAAACCAGTTGGTGAAATTGCAACAAATCCCGCAACAGGGACTTTTAAGGGATCCACCCCAACATTTACTTAGATATCCACCACCCCCTGAAAGTCTAAACCAAATCAAAGAAAAATAGTTGAAAGAGCCGACCATTGTTGGTGGTGTTTCCAAAGTATTCGGTCGCAGCGTGAATACAATGGGAATCGAATAGTACAAGCCGATTATATATATTTCCCACAACATCCACAACTTCAAATTCGGTGGAATCGAGATACCCATTTTTGAATACTAATGAATGCTCCTCGGGTGCAACTTTCATCTTCTTTGTAGCGTTTGAGCGAAGCAAACAAGTCCCAGTTTGAACAGGTGCATCAGGTGTTAAGAAGAGGACACCCGCATATTGTTGGTCATCACGGTGATATACAAGCTGGTCGCCTGCAACACAAATCTGAAAACACCCGTTTGTCCCATACTTTTCCCAATTGCAAATCTTATGACCAATTATTTCTTCAAATCTCTCTTTAAGACCCTCAAAGCGATAGCATGCATCTGTTCGTTTCCCCTTGTGATTATTAGGATGTAGTTGAAAATCGCATGATAATGCAAACTCTCGAACAGCATCTGGATTTGTATAAAAGTTATCAACAATGATGCAGGATTGCACAGAGCGATTGACACCAAACTTTTTGGGACTTTCAGAGACCGACTTCTGAAAACTAAATACAGCTGACCAGTTATTTGGAGTCATTTCCATTTGTAATTCGCACGGAAATGATGTGTCTGGTAGTGAAAACTCCCATCCACAATCTGTAAAGGTAATATGCTTATAGACGGCAAGAACATCCTTTCGCTCAAGTCTTTTAGGAATAACAGTATCTGTCTTGCTCTTAATCCGAATACTATATGAGTTCCCGTCTTTTGCAAAGCACCATCCAGTAATTCGAATAGTTTCACCTACTACTTTTTTTTCATCAATATACCCCAAAATAGATATATGTTCGGTATTATGCATTATATTTGTCAAATTGAACAAATGCTTTAGACCAATTCCAACCAATTCAATTCGCAATTCTATAACTATTGGGGGAATCAGGAAATGCAGTAAATATCCAATCTGCTCGGCAGTCCCTTATAATATCTTTGTGTCCTGCGACTTGCTGGAAAAAATGTACCCACGCTAGATCATATGTAAATGATGAAGTCGAGTACATTCCAGAAAGTGTTCGAAACCCATTTGTTCCTATGAGTAAATTCATTCCCATAGTCAGGCTATACATTTGTTCACCCTGTGTCCTTGATTGCATAAGAGCGACATGATTCACTTCTCTTTTAGTCGTAATTTCATCACAATATAAATCAAACCCAGACACCATATTATTTACATACAATATATACCACTTGCCTATAAGGAGTTCAAACACAGATGATGTAGTTACAACTTTTCCACTTAAATTCGTTTCAACAAATAGTTTAGCCATGCTTCCATTTTTCGGTTTAGCAATTACACTATAATAATACTGTCCAGATATGAAATAGAGAATAGTCTCTTTTAATGGCATAGATTGTAAGCGAATTGCAAGGCTAACCGTTCCCCAGCTTTGAAAGGCAATATTTCTGAAATTAATACCAGTACCCGCACTTTTTACACGAATAAACCCTTTACGACCAGGTACAAATCTTCGTTCTTCGGTACGAGTATGTGCATCAATTCCCGTTGTCTTTACAAATTGTGAGAATATACCAGGATTACGAGTATCTTCGAATGTATTATTATTATTGTTATTTACTTCGTAATTTATAAATGGTGCATTGAGTTCGCATGTTAGTGAATATTTTGTTTTAAATAATTCAGTTGTAGCACCCGCTTTGTCCAAGGCATATGGAGTCATTTGAAATTGACGATTACCATTGTCATCTTCGTAGTATATTTTCATTATATTCGGTGTCTCTGAAGAGAAATACGAACCATTCTTGGAATGATACTGCAACATATCATTTGATTCTAGATTTGCAAAAAATCCAGGTTTATCATTCGACCTAGAATTAAATGCAAGAGTATCGATATCGGCAGGCTGATTCACAGCAATCCAGAATCCTGAACTAGCGTCAATTTGGAATTTAACGGAGAACTCTTTTGATGTGCGAATATCTGTTATTTGAAGTATAGAGTTTCCAGTTTGTGGAAATGAACTAGTATTATCAAATTGTATAATGCCGGTTTCAATTGTTCGTTGTGTAAGTCCTAGCACACCTGTTTTGCCGTGTATAAGCCAAAATACCTCAACTCCTTGTGCCAATGGTGCCCGAGTAATTAAGCTGTGTGGATTTATCCCTATAAATTGCGCTACACCTGAACTCTGTATGCGGTAATCCGTGCTATTTATATCGGCAATGAGTTGATTTATAAATTGTTTAACTGCACCATAATTCCTCATAGTATTGTAATACTTCATTGTTGAAATAGAGGGATATGCTGATCCTGTGGTTTGGCCACCCATTTTAAGAAATAATTTTTGCAGACATACTATTTCAAATGGTGGGTCAGTAGTATCCATTATATCAGAACAGAAATCATAAGTATCAAGAGTCTCTTTTCGTAAATACAGTTGTCGGGTCAAAGCCCCTTCTGGCACATTGCCGATTGCGCTATTTCTTTCGGATTGGTTCTTTAAAACAATATTACTCGTCGTCGCACCTTTCTTAAAAGTATCTAGGTTTAGAGGTGTATTAGCAATACGATTATAAATTTTCACAGACTTATCCAAATCATTGATATAAGTGTCTATTGGCAAAGGATTATCTAATGCATTCATTATTACGTCTTGTACTGGAATTCGAATAGGGGCTATATCAGGTAATGAAAAGTACCGACTATCATTCTTATCCTTATCCTCATCCTCATCCTCAACCTCAACCTCAACAATTCCATCTTGGAAATTTTGGTGTTTTGTATAAATTGGAGGGTGTAGTTGTAGGGTTTGTTTATTGCCCAAACCGGACATTTTAGCAGGGGTTCCGTTGGAAAGTACATCAAAACGAGATTGACTTGTATTTTGAAATACTTCTTCTAAACGGCGAAACATACCTGTCAAAATGATATGTATTTAATTATTGTGCAATTTTATCAAGTTGTGCGTATTGTCGAGAACCGCTCATAGATATTTGTTTGTCATCATATTTTGCACCATATATGCTTACTCCGACAGGCCTTAAGCGAGTTGTATTTGGTACAGCAAAGTGATATATACCTGTTTGGGAATTATAGTTATTTGGAGTAGCCATTAAGTCAATCAATGTCTTAGTCTGCACACCGCTTTTCTCACTAATGAAGTTCCCTGAAAATAGGGCAATTTTTTGATAAGAACCTGAAAAGTATGGGTCAGCTCCATATGCACTCTTTCCAAAGTAAAGAGTATTAAGCACCGATAGTTTATTATTAAACTGTGTAAATTGTACTGGTCTATTAATCGGTTCCAGTTTACGATTATTAAAAGTATTTAGAGACAGTGTAATCTGAGAATTTGTTATATATAAAAGAGCAATATATTGATTACCAGCAGATGCACCTTGACTGAAATTAACAATAGGATTTTCAGCACCATAATTAATACGCCCAGCTGTACGCATAACACCACCATAATTGGATGTTAAAAATATATAAGATTGTATATTACCACTACTATTAAAATCAAATACACGCTCCCAGTTACTACGGGGAGATGCCTGAAATGCAATCACTAAAGTATTATCTGCTAATCCAGCTAAATTATCTAGCTTTTTATATATATATTTGGGCGGAGTATAAGTATATGGATCATTATTTTTAAATTTGGGTTCTACAGTTGTTGTATTAATAGCACTGGTTGTATTAATATTATATTTCTGTTCTAATCCGCCAAGTGCTGATATTATACCACCATTGGAATCCGGGACATCTAAGAAAGTTTCCTTGTATTCCTGAGACCTTCTCAGGAATAAAACTAGGGTTATTAATACAATAAAAAATATTATAATATTCAATAACTTCATACCTAATTATACTTTTTAAAATGTTTTCATCAACTAATAGTTATTATCAGGCCGTATCTGTGGCAATGAGTCCATATCACGGGTAATAATGCGGAACACTAAATTCAGCTGTTTATTCAGATCAATTAAACGGCAAGGTGATTGTAGAGCAACACCAAAATTATTGAGAACACTCGCAATTGACCCAGCTGAACCAAATGGCAGAAGACCAGTGCTCCCCGTTGTTGGATCATTGTATCGTGCCTGAATGATTATGAAATTAGCATAGCCAACATTATTCACATTTGTTGGTGATGTTGCATTTGGATCACATGTTGAAATAGTTGTACTTGTCGTCGATGCAGTATATCCTGTTCCAACGACGATGTGCCCTGCAGGATCATTCACCCAGTTACAGAAGTCTCGTAGTTGAGGGCCATATGTCGGGTCATTGAGTACTGCATTACTATATGTGTAACCACTTATCTGAATGCGATCGCCCTTGCAGATTTGAAATCGACTGAAATAAGATGCCGTATTAATGAAGAAATTATAGGGATTGTTGGTAATAGCCTCAAAATTTGCATAGATTGACCCATTGAGGCTAATATTAAAAGGAAATATTGAACCCGTTCCTGCTGCAACATTGACACCTACCACATAGGGTGCAATGATACCCCCAATGTCAAATGTATCAGGAGCAGGACTTACAAGTTCTCCATTTGGTCTGCGAATATTGATTGTCATTTTCTGCAGAGTGGAAAGCGGTGTCGGATAATACTCCTTCTGGCATTTTAGGAATTTGGGAATCATCGCTAAAAATCCCTTTGTACTGGATGATTGATTGGTAATATCCGAAATCCACTGGGCATCATATTGTAGGACACCAAAGGATCGATCTAGGAAATTGTCCGTGCCATAGGAATTATTTTCGAGCTCAGAGACCGTAACAGTTATATATGGAAAATTAAGAATATTATCCTGATAGTTTGTTATAGACCCACTTGTACTTTTATCAACAGTAACATCCAGACTCTCTCCTGGTGCAATCAGTTTCACGAGTTCAATGCGAACAATATTCTTGAATTTCTGTTGGGCTGCGAGGGAGGGGCCAAAACTCTGTCCATTGTTAGCGGGGTCGAAATTTACCGTAAAGCTATAGCGATTCTCCTTGTTATTCCTGAGCCAATCCCGATCTGCCGAGTAGATGAAGAGATTGTTTTCAACTTCCCGATAACTAACAACCCTGTCTTCACGAATAATATTGTTTTGTTGGAGGTCATTTTTCATAGGGCTAGCGAGAAGGGGTTGTACAATTGTCATATTCGAATTGGCCTGACCTAAATCACGGGGTGGAGGAGAACCGGTCATTGTATCAAAAGAGCCAACGGGTGCAAGTAGTAAATCACGGCGATCAGGCATAATTGCAAGGGATAAGTCCTTGTTCTCAGTCGGTCTCGGTTGCATCATTCCCTGTTGGCGTTGTACTAAGGCCATCTCTGTGTTGCGGTTCTGCGATTCTTGCAGAGTCCGAAAGGAGTTGTCTGCGTAATTGCGATTTTGCAGACTGGCCTCTGCCTTGATGAGTTCAGAATTCTGCTGGGATGCACGGAGTGCTTCGAACTCCCGCTGTTTCTTGGCACGCTCAAACATTTCGGCAGGTGGCGGGCTGTCTTCACTGAGTGAGATACGAAAATCGGGAACGGGAGGAGGTAGAGCCTTGACCTCATTTCGCTCCTCGGTAATGCGCTGATATCGCTGGGCTGTATCCTGAAAGAGCCCATCATCCATAACAGTCTTGACAGAAACCGTGTTCTTATTAATCTCTTTGCGCTGAAGGTATTGGGAGAAATCCTTTGTACATGCAGTTAGAACATCACGATTTAGGACTTGAATGGGTTTGTCCCCGTTTTTCTGATAGACTTGGGGCATATAATGATTCAGGGTTTTTGATAGTCGGTCTTGTTGCTGGTCATTCAGAACAATCTCATTCCGCTGTTCAATATCTTGGAGAAGAACTGTTTGAAGAGTATTATAGTTCTTATCGCTAAAAAATACAGCTTTCACAGATGTGTCTTGGTTAGCTTGAACCGGACGATACATTACTAACTTTACTGTATAAATCTTTTATGTGCTTTTTATGCAACGCATTGTACTTTTGCGCTATTTGACAAATAGTACATTTCTAAGTTCAAGCATAAACTGGTCGGATACAGCATCTTTACAGAAATCTTTAAAGGTTATTCCACATATCATACATATTATGAAGTACAAGCTGAACATACCGCATTCAGTATCACTATATTGAAACCTCCGAGCATTTGAACCGAGTTCGCAGGTTTGTATCTGGAGTTTAAAACTCCGCATGAGGCGGGCTATTAGCGCAGGTGTCTTATATCCATAGGAATCAAAGTATCCGACAAAGGGTTTTTGGATGTCTTGTAGGTTGATATATAATGCCACCCAGTGGCTTCCCGATTTAAAGTGAGGATCTAGATTGAAAATGATTCCAATACCTCGTATGCCTTTGTTGTATTCTTCTTGCAGATTCAAGTTGCAAGTTTCTTTGTAAAGACATTTGTTTGCACCATCTTTTGAATATGGATCAGGTGCAGAGAAATCAATTGGAAAGACACCGAGAAATTTAAACCAGGGATATGCTGCCTCATATTGTTTCATTACATCTGCAATATTGTAATTATCGAGCCACATATCGGGATCTCCGTCCCATCCTTTTGGCTTTCTGGGTCGTAAATATTGCTTACGGAGATCTTTTTTGAGGGCATCGTTGATAGGAGCTTTATCAAGTAAGCAGTGCTCCTCTCCGTCATTACATCCAAGTGCCTGGAATACATTGGTGGATGTCTTTAGTTTTTGGGAAATATCGGAATAGACGGTATTTGGTAGGCATTTATTTGGTACAGTAGATTTCCGTGTTGTATTTGGATTGCATCGAGTAAAGTCCGCAATAGAGAGTTTCTGCTTCCTTTGCTTCTGCTTTTGCTTTTGCTTCGTCTGCCCACAATGGCTTTTATGAATCCGTTTTTGAGTTTTAGCCATTGTGCTCTCCTAATTACTACGGGGAGAATAAACGACTGTCAATTTAGAAATGACAAATAAACCTGATTTTTCAAAATCAAACATGGTATTGATGATAGGCGGTCAAGTACTAGTATTTGTATTAATAGTGTTGTTAGTAAATCAAGGGGGTTCTCCCATATCATTTCCAGCAAATGCAATGAGACAATTTGTTAAGCAACAAGCCCAAACAAATAGCGCATAGAATAATTTATAAGAAAAAGTTTTGTATATTAGAATGGCTACTAATACTGCAACGGTTACCCCTACACCATTTGGGAATACACAATTATGGATAGGTCGTGTTGTGCTATATGGTTCTTCGATTGCAGCTATAGGTCTTTTTATGGCATCTATTATTATGGCATCACAATTTGTTGGAAGTAGAGATAATTGGAATGATATTCAACCTCAAATAGTAAAGGTTTGGATTTTTTCACTAATCGGTACAGTATGTCTTGGTATTGCATCACTCATGTATTTTATTCAAGATTCTAAATATGCAGTAATGTTTACATTAATACTAAGTTGTGTATCACTTGGTCTTGCATATAGTGCAGTTGCAATTGCAGTTATAACCCGCTAGTACTTTTTAGGAAAAAGTACTTTTTAGGAAAAAGTACTTTTAGGAAAAAGTACCCCAGATGGAAGGAATCGAATGTTGTAGACGCAATTTTGCTCCAGATTTACTGAATATTTGTGAAATACCATGAAGACGAATGACACACCGAATTGTATCACCCGTCTTTAACTGTGCAACTTTAAGCGTAGACCCATCTTCTTTTTTAACATTCGCTGTCGGAAAAATATAGAGATTTAGTACAGAATCCGCAAGTAAAAAATTAAAGAGACTTGACACATAATCCTGTGATTTATTCGTTATTGAAAGAAAGCTCTGTTGATGGATGAAGAAGGTACTTGTTAAATAATTCTGTAAGGTATGCAATTTATTCAGAAACTGTTGTTGCTCCGAAAGGTCAAGGCGCAAGCGACTACTTTCAGGATTGTAGTCAATGACTTTTAGTGGAGGAGAAAGGATACAGACATCCTGAAAATCAATGGAATTATCTTTATATGATAAACGGGCAATCGATTTGCCATATTTATCATATGTAAATGGAGTTAGGTGAATATTGCTAATTTCTAAGGCTTGGTATGGTATTGTTAGAATCATAGTATTTTATTGGTATTATATAGTAAAAGAAGACTGTTTTTAGACCCTTGAATTCGTAAAAATAACCTACCTAAACTAGAACATCGCATAGAACATAAAATGTCTCAGCCATGCTCATATGCGTGGCGAGGAAGTCGGGGTGTCGGAAAACGAACACAATTGCTAAAGTTTCTCGAAACACAGGCAAAAAAAGTGAATACATCCTTTGAAATTAAGAAAGGCACGTGGTTTCTCACAAAACAAGCAACGGCAGGAGGAGATCCAGATGAAGATGATGATGAAGGTTCAGGGAAATCAATTCCATATGAGGAATCTGCACTCCATCTTGGATTTGATGTTGCTCGTATGTCTATGTCCGATAAGGTATTTCTGCAATCTATATTAACAAGGTGGACTGGACAAAACGATGTATGTCTTATTTCATCAGTTATCAAAACCCGTTATTTGGTATTGTATCATGCACACTTTATGACGGATGAGTCTGTTCTACAACTTCAAGAGTGTTTGGAACAATATCCAACATTTGCCATTCTTCTTACAAGCGAACTACCACTCAGTAATCGGCTAAGAGACTTTTGTCTTGAAATACCGATTCAAGGTGAGGACAATTTACTTGCAAATTATACAAAGAAAGAGAATCTACTTCAAAAAGATGTATGGCTAGAGTTCTTTAAAAAGACAATTAATGATTGGTCGACAAACTGGAATGCTGAGAAAATTACGGATGTACGCAATTGGATTTATACTTGTCTGCAACGAAATCTAAGGTGGACGGATGTAATTACGTATTGGATTGAAGCGATTTATGAGACGGAATGGATAACTCCGAGGATAAGAGCGGAATTGATGCATACACTGTGGAATGCTGAATCGGGTGCGGGATGGACACTTATTACATCGTATCGTATTCCAATTCTATGGGAGCATGTTCATTTAAAATTAGCGCACCAATTGCATAAATTTCGCAATGCATAAATTTTGCACCGCATAATTAGTAATGTCTGCTCTGACAGACGCATTATTGGAAATAGTACAGAAGGAATTTCATCATCCTGCACCTATCTGGAATGAAGGCCCATTATCCCAAGATGATTTCCTATTTCTCAACAAAGAATGCAGTAAACCATCCGAATTTGATCCACACAATAAGCGTTCCAGTATGGTCTCTAAACTAGTAAAAGGAGAAGTCCCAGCAATAACGACACACTGTGAATATGGCCAAGTAGTGGCAATCTGTGAGGAGCCGAAGCAAATGAGGGATATTCCCTGGAGTTTATGGGGTAGAATCTTTCGTATTTTTTCAGAAAAAAAGCCAAATAAAGCTATACCATTTAAGGTATTCTTTCTAGCAAATACGAATCTGCGCATATTTCCGCCTGGTAGAGGCACTATTGGACCTGAAAATATAAATGGAGGATATACATATCCATGCAATCGTGAAACGATTGTTATTTATCGGGCAGAAGATGCAACTCGTGTATTGATTCATGAATTAAATCATGCATGCTGCCTGGATAATCCGAATGCAAAGATTGATGAATTAGAAGCCGAGACAGAGGCCTGGGCTGAATTAATATATATAGGGCTACTATCCGAGGGGGATAAAATCTTATTTAATAAGTTATTGAGAAAACAATCTGCGTGGATTGTGAAACAGAATAGGGAAGTTAGAAAGCATATACATTCAGGAAATTCCAAAGAGTTTCCATGGAGATACACAATTGGCAAGGAAGACGTTTGGCTACGATGGGGTATTCTAGATGGTAATACATCTATCGTTGAACTTGGGAATAGTTTGCGTTTAACGGTTCCACCGAGTAATGATATTAAAAAGAAGTTCGGTGTATCAGTTGCATCTAATATTCTATAAGTAACCTAAATAATTTATCTGGTATTCATAGGTATGTCTGGTACACTAGTATACTCGACTTGTCAATCAGCAATAAAAAGTTGTCGTTTCTGTTATAATTATAAACCACCAGGCCCAATAGCAACGTGTTGTTCTCCAAATATATGTCTAACATCGACATATTTATCGACAATATCTTGTGCATCAGTTATTGCAAATAATAGCGCAAAAACTACGGAGCGATCATTATTATTACAGGGTCAGCAGACTATATTTAAAGAATTGAATAATGCACAAATGGCGAGTACATTATCATCGATATTGTCAAATAGTACAAGTATTAATAATACAATTGGTGGTCAATTGAATCAACTTCGTGCCCAACGATATGAACCATATCAACCATATGTATATCCTGTAGTGCCTTCATCCGTTACTCAATTACTCATGAATACAGCAAATGCTGGTGTTCCACATTCATTCTTTACAATTATGAACTGCAAGGGGAGTCAGAGTGTTACTACTTAATGGCACTTTTTTGCACTTTTTAGGAAAAAGTGCGCAAAAAATACAAAAAATCCTATATTATTCCCAGATTTTATAGGATTTTTTGCGCACTTTTGCACTTTTTAGAAAAAAGTGCGCAAAAAAAATAGGTATATTATATGATTTTTTCGGCACTTTTGTAAAGTTTAAATTTGTATAATATTTATTTATTTACTTACTTACTTGGCCTTCGTAATGATCTTCTTCTTGACAATCGTCTTCTTAGGAACCGGCACTGGCTCTACATCATCTCCATCCTCATCATCGATAGATGCTGCTTCGCTTACAGCGCTTGCACTTGCGCCCGCACCCGCCGCAGGCCTGGCAGGAGTGGTCGAAGGCAGGACTGCATTGAGAATGGAGGATTTTGCACTTGGCCTGAATGCAGCATCATCCTCCATCTGATTTGATGACGATACATTATCTGCATCATCATCATCATCCACTGCAGGAGGTGGAGGCGCTGAGCCAAGTCCCTTGAAGGCAAAGTCACCCATCTTCTCAGCGAGCTTGTGGATTGCGATCTGCTTTGCACGCCAAGTCAGACCAAACTTAGATCCCGCAAACCAGACACCACCGCACTCAATGATTGCCGTCACCTGAACACCCTTTGCAAGGAGATCCTCCACGGGAATTCCCTTGTAAGGATTGCCCGAGATATCATAGAACTTGGTCTCAAACTCACCATTGTTCTTGCGGAGCTTTAGCTTGAGATTGGGAGGATAGGATAGAACATTTCCTTCCTTGTCCTTGCTGTATTTTACACAAGGCGTATAGAATGCCTTGACTACGTCCCGCCCTAGATCAGCTTTGAACCAAGTCTTACTGTTCTTTACGCCCTCCTGTAGAAGGAGCTCATCCATTTGTGTCATAACATCCATAAACTCTTTCACTTCAGGGCGTTGCTCATGTCCACGGAAGGATAGCTCTACAGAGTACTCATTCTGACCCGACTGATTCTGAAAGGTACCTACACCGAATGGTACTGACATTGCTACAGCGGTCTGCATAACGAGGCGCTCACCGCCATAATTGAGGTACGCTTGCTTTGCCCCACTAGTTAGGGTCTTAGGAGCAGTGATAGTGATATTCTTGGAGTTAAAGCTGGAAGGAAATACGACGCTGGATGCCATTCTTTGTCTGGAGGGGTCTGGTTATATCTTATGTCCGATTTCGCTGTCAATTTTTATTTCCAGGGCTCCTTATGCGAAAATAAAATTTAGATAGAATACCACATATAAGGATATAAATAATCAATTCTAAAAAAATGGCTGAAACTTTTTTTTATTGAAATGGAATTTGACACAGAATGCCACAAATATCATTAGAAATCCCATATTTTTATTTACTTCTTAATATCAATGGGTAAATCAGAATTTTCTGTCGTATACTCCTTTGAAAATGTCTCAATTACCCGTTAATCTGCAGGACATTTCAATAAAAAAAACCAGACTATTGCCAAAATATGGGCTCCAGGTTGAATTTGCGCATAAAATTTGATTGTCGGAATGTCCGCAATAAAGGGCATAACTGCGTTTAGAAATGTCAAATACTTCCACCGGTACTAGTACAATGAGCAAAGCCACCCCCTCCAAGCGTGTATCCAAGAAATCCGATGCCCCTGCGCCGACCCCTGTAGAGACTGCCCCTGTCGTGGCTGAGAAAGTGAGCAAGAAGCCCCGCCCTGCGACTGCGACTGCGACTGCTTCTGCTGCAGTTGCCCCTGCTGTTGCCCCTGTTGCGGAGGTTGCAGTTTCATCCGATGCGCCAGTTGCTACGGATGTTCCCGCAGTAGCTCCTGCTGAGACCACGACGGTCGAGCAGGAGATTGCAGCCCTAATCACTCTCCACCAGCAGTGGCGTGATTCTGCCGTGGCTGCCGTCAAGACCCTACAGCGACTGCAGAAGCGTGTAGCTAAGGAGGTCAAGGAGGCTGGTCGCCGCCGCCGCCGTGTCAGGCGTGAGGGTGAGGACGGTGCTCCTAAGGAGAAGCGCCCTACTATCTTCACGACGCCTGTTACGCTGAAGGATGAGCTGTCCGTGTTCCTCGGTAAACCGAAGGGCAGCCAGATGACTCCTGCGGATGTAACCCGTGCCTTCAGCGCTTATGTGGATTCCCACAAGCTGAAAGATGCGGAGAAGGGTCACACGATTCACCCTGATGTTGCGATGCGCAAGGTACTGGGTGTAAAGGAGGGTGAGACGCTCACGTACCGCAACATCCAGAGCTACCTGTACAAACTGTATGTCCTCCCTGAGAAAAAGAAGGTGGCGGTTGCGTAAGCGGTAGTTGCGTAAGCGGTGGTTGCGTAATAAGCAGAATTCTCAATTCCTACTAAAAACTTAATTATTCAAAGAAAATAAAAATTAATAAACAATATAAAGCAAAAAAACTCTATTTTTACTTTATATTTGTATTAGAATTATTTTTAAAAAAGGATGATAGATCATAAGAGCATAAAAAGTGAGAAATTATAAATAGCCTCTACGGGATAATTTACAGGATATTACGTATTTTTTTATTACTAGTATAAGTATATTACATTTACTAATTTAAGGTCAGGTTTGTTTTATATAAATTTATAATGTGAGCTATGTATATAATGTCTTGGTATCCCCCGCAAAATGGATATAATCCATATGGTCAGAATTGTTATCGGCCACCCCCTCCCTGCCCACCGCCACCATGTATACCGCAGTATCCAATGGTGTGTGTCGTTCCAGGTCCAACTGGTCCGCAAGGTGTGCCTGGTAGTGGTGGAGGTGGCGGAGGTACTACAGGTGCTCAAGGTAGTGCAGGTGCTCAAGGTACTGCAGGTGCTCAAGGTAGTGTAGGTGCTCAAGGTGCTCAGGGTACTGTAGGACTACAAGGTGTTCAGGGTACTCAAGGAGCCCAAGGCTACACAGGAGCAACAGGTGCTCAGGGTTATATAGGAGCAACAGGAGCAACAGGTAGTCAAGGAGCCCAAGGCTACACAGGAGCAACAGGTGCTCAGGGTTATATAGGAGCAACAGGAGCAACAGGTACTCAAGGAGCCCAAGGCTACACAGGAGCAACAGGAGCTCAGGGCTATATAGGAGCAACAGGAGCAACAGGTACTCAAGGAGCCCAAGGCTACACAGGAGCAACAGGAGCTCAGGGCTATATAGGAGCAACAGGAGCAACAGGAGCCCAAGGCTACACAGGGGCAACAGGATCCCAAGGTGCTCAAGGAGATGCAGGAACTCAAGGCTACACAGGAGCAACAG
>Ga0214923_10000637_pt1 | contig 51940 bp, 35 predicted proteins | sample LL1510_MetaG_FD_177993 | JGI IMG/M metagenome (GOLD analysis project Ga0214923, IMG submission 177993) | Freshwater microbial communities from Lake Lanier, Atlanta, Georgia, United States - LL-1510 | ecosystem: Environmental > Aquatic > Freshwater > Lake | place: USA: Georgia | collected...
TAGGCCATCCAGTCATGTTCCGGTGACGCCGACGCGGTATCGTGATTTTCATGACAGCGATAGCAGCTACCCCGGCCCGCGGGCCGCATTTCGCCGGACCCGGGGCGTGGTTCCGCGGAAACCTCCATTGCCACACAACCGAGTCGGACGGGAACGTGTCGCCATCCGATGCCGCCGCCGGGTTTGCGAACCTCGGCTACGACTTCCTCGCGATCACGGATCACGACCGGATAACCGACCCCGCGACGGTAGATGCGCATGGTCTCTGCCTCATCCCGTCAGTCGAACTAACCGCCAGTGCGGGTCTGCTTGGCACCGAGTTCCACATCCTCGGCATCGGCATTGATCCGTCAACCGTGCTTCCCTCGAGAACCTCGCCGGGACGGGTCTCATCGGCTTGGCTTCGGAACCAGGGCGCCGCCGTCTTTGCCGCCCATCCACACTGGTCTGGCCTGACCGTCGACGACCTGATGGGGCTCACCATTGACGGGATCGAGGCCTGCAACGGCGGAACCAACCTCGATAGCCTCAAGGGTGAAGCCTTCACCCATTGGGACGAAGGCCTGCTACGCGGGGCATCCTGGACGGGTCTGGGCACCGACGACACCCACTGGCACACGCTTGACCGTGGAACCGCATGGGTGATGGTCCGCGCCAATGAACGGACGCCAGGGGCCCTGGTGAGTGCAATCAAGGCCGGCAACTTCTATGGAACGACAGGGCCAGCCATCAATGACGTTCACCTCGAGTTTGTCGACGATGGCCGCGTACTCAAGGTGCATGTCCATACATCGCCAGTGGCGGCGATGTACTTGAGCGGCCCCGGGGCACGAAGCCGGCACACGTTCCACGAGACGGCGTCGGGTATCACGTCGGTGACCGAGGTGGATTCCGCACGCATGTCGATCACCTCACACACCTTCGAAGTGGACCTCACCGTCTCGGGCCCGGCCAGGTATGCCGGGAGAGGCACAGGACAAAGGCACATCCGCGTGAGTTGCATGGATTGGAACCGCGCACGGGCATGGAGCAACCCGCTCTTCTTCTGATCAGCGCACTGGTCTCATGCCATGCACGATGCCGAAGGCGTGTTTAACCGGGTGTTAACTACCGCTCCACAGGGCATCTATCCCGTACTGGGACAGTCCCATTCACTCGGCATGATCCCGCCAATTGAGGGACGCCGGGCAAGGAGGGCCGTCATCCATGGGAATGACCATCGGACTGACAATGAACGCGACCGAGATGTCCCGACGGATGTCCGGCATGGGCGGACCACCACCCCAGGGACTGGGCGGACCCGACCAACTCATCGAGGATGCGGCCAAAGCGATTGGCATCTCCAAGGGTGACCTGCAGTCCCAACTCAAGTCTGGAGCGTCCATTGCAGATGTGGCTAAGGCCTCGGGGGTCGCCCTCGACGACCTGAAGTCGCGGATGAGTGAGACAATCTCGGCACGTCTCTCCACTGCGGTTTCGGGCGGGGGCCTCACCAAGACCGATGCCGACGCGATGAAGGCAGACATGACTGGGCGCCTCGATGTCGCCTTGGCACAGAAGGGCATGCGAGGACCGGGAGGCGGACAACGTCCGGCAGGGCCACCACCCCCTCCACCAGGCGGGTCCGGCGGGAGTGGGGAGCAACTCATTGCCGACCTCGCCGCGTCGACGGGATCTTCCGTCTCCGCACTCCTCGCAGACCTTGCATCGGGCAAGTCGCTTTCCGAGGTGGCGTCGGCAAACGGAAAGACGACCGATCAGGTCAAGGCATCCATGCTTGAGTACCTGAAAAAGCGCCTTGATGAGTCTTCCGCTACTGGTAAAAGCACAGGCACCACCACATCGGTGATCGTTGCCCGCGCCTCGGCGTTCCTTGACGCAGCGATGAACCAGCCCGGATCACTCCTCGGGCGAGGCATCGCCGCCTAGCATGCGCATCGCGCGCGTAGTCCGGTTCGTCCCTAACGGCGATGCTCCGGGCTACGTCCCCCAGCCCGTGTCGGGATCCACGACCTCTCGCGGTACGCGTGCAAGGATCTGACAGACCACCTCGTACGCACTTGTGCCGCTCTGGCGCGCCACGTCATCCGCCGTGATCGACTGCATCCCTTGGCGTCCGATCAGGACAACCTCATCTCCCGGTCGGGCATCGGGACTGTCGTTAAGGTCTACCATGCACATGTCCATGCAGATCCGTCCGACCAGTGGGGCGCGACGCCCACGCACGAGGACGTCTCCCCAGGTCGAGGGGCCCCGCCGCAACCCGTCTCCGTAGCCGATCGGCAGGACCCCGATGCGCGTTGCCGAGGTTGCCGTCCACGATCTTCCGTACGACACCGTTTCCCCGGCATCGACCACCCTGATCTGCGCGATGCGGGTCTTTAGGCTGAGTGCAGGCCGGAAGGCCCCGGGCAACGGTGTTTCCGGACCCGGGTCGATGCCATAGAGGGCGATGCCCGGTCGGACGAGATCGAACCGTGCCTCCGGAAATCGCAGTGCGCCGGCGCTGTTGAGGGCGTGGACATACCGTGGGCGGGGCAACGACGCCTCGCGCCATTCGTCGATGACGGCGTTGAATCGACGGAGTTGCCGCCGGGCGAACGTCTCGTCTGCATCGTCAGCCGTCGCCAAATGGGTGTACAAGCCTTCGATGACGAGTCCGGGCATCGCAATAACCGACCGGGCAAACGCGACCACTTCTGAAGGGTCAAGCCCGATTCGATGCAGGCCGGTATCGACCTTGAGGTGCACGTGGACCTTTCGTCCGTAGGCAAGCGCCGCTTCCGAAAGATGGTGCGCACCATCGAGGTCGAAGAGGGTCACGGCCACACCGAGGCTGACCGCGGTGCGTGCCTGCCATGGAGGGGTGTGGCCAAGCACGAGGATTGGGGCATCAATACCGGCCTCCCGCAGGGTCGATGCTTCGGTCAGGACTGCGGTGGCCAGGAAGGTCGCCCCGCCAGCGAGGACCGTTCTGGCGACGCGCACCGCACCATGGCCATACGCATCCGCCTTCAGGACGGCCATGACCGATGCCGGGGCGACAGCGGCGCGAATGGCATTCAGGTTTGACGCGATTGCCCCCAGATCGATCTCGACCCACGCCGGGCGGTCGTGTCCGGGACGCACGATGCCGGTGACGTGGCCCGGGGTCTGCCGGACCAGGAGTTCTGGTGCGCATGACGGATTGGCAAGCAAGCGTTCGACCACACCTTCCATTCGGGCACGGGCGTTGCCCTTGACAAGGACCGTCCACTGGCGCGGAGCCTGGCTTCCCATTCTTTCGGCACCACCATCAGCAGGGATTCCGGCAATGGCCCGGATTCGGGCAACGGCCTCCGCGCGCGTGTGGACCGTGTGGAGTGATCCTGATGGACCGGGTGTGCCCCGGGCGGCGCGCACGATGGCGTCAGCGACATCACCGTGGGCAATGACAGCATCGGCAACGCGTGCGAGGTGTGCCCCGAGGCTTGCCACGGTGGGCGCGGGAAGGGGAGCGTCACCCACATCCCCAAGGACAACCATTCGCGGTCGAGGGAAGGCTCCGATGGCATCGAGAGCAGCCTTGACCGATGCGGGTGTGGCCGAGAAGGTGTCATCGATCAAGCGCATGCCGCAGGATCCGGACAATGGTCGCAACCGTCCGGAGACGGGCCGGATTGATACGAGGGCATCGATGACCTTTTCGATGCCTTGTCCGAGGTGACGCGCGACCGCGATGGTCGCAAGCACGGTTGGAACCCAGTGCGTGCCGTGCAGGCCAACGGTGACCGCATGGATGTCCCGTCCGATTTGGACGTTCATCGAGAGACCATCGGGTGTTGCGGTGATGTCGGTCGCCCGGATGTCAGCTTCCGGGTGCGTACCTATCCATAGGAATTGGGTATTGCCGTAGACCGGATTGAGTGTCGTGGCGTATTGGTGCAGTGTGGCGTCGTCGCGGTTGAGGATGGCCAGGGCGGGTGCGTGGGTGAGTATCGACAGGTATTCGGCGATGGCGGTCTCAGGATCGGTGGCAAATGGTTCGGCGTCCGGGATCACGCCGGTCACGACTGCGATGCCGGGACGAACCAGATCGGTCAGGGCGCTGATCTCTCCGGCACGGTCAGTCCCGAGTTCGATGATGGCGTGACGATGTGCCGGCCCGAGACGGGCCAAACTGAGTGGCAGGCCCAGAAGGTCGTTGTAGTTGTCATTTTCAAAGACTGTGGATGTCCCCGGGTGAGCAATATCGTCACTGTCAAGGTGGGTAAGGACAGTTGCTATGGCCTTGGTGGTGGTGGTCTTCCCGGCCGTGCCTGTCACGGCGATGACCTGCGGGGCAAGGTGTGCCAGATGGCGGCGCGCCCAGGTGCGCAGGGCGAGTCGCACGTCATCGACCGTTACGAGAGTGACGCCACGCGCACCTAGCCAGGCGAGGTCGCGTCGGTCTTCAGCCAGGACCCCGGTCGCGCCCCGCGCCACGGCATCGGCAATGTAGTCGTGCCCGTCGGCCCGCGAAGTGCGGACGGCAACGAAGAGTTCGCCTCCGCGAACATTCCGCGAATCGTGGGCAAACGCATCGAATTCGCGTGCGAAGACCGGCCCGGGAGTCAGTCCGGCAACGTCACCGGTCAGGTCGTCCAGACGGATCATGTCCGGATGGTAGCCGTCGGCTTGGTTCTGTCAATACATCGCGGTCCCGGATACCCGTGGGCCATGCACCGGGACTTCCCGTGAGAGGCAATGGGGCCGGAAGTGTGACCGGCCGGGACCATGGCCGCACCGGGAGAATAGTACAAATGTTCTATACTGACCGCGATGGATGGACAGATCGGGCGCGGCCACGACACCTACCCCAATGCTGCCAGGACGCGCATTGCGTGCGTCTGGTTGCCACGGTTCGGGTTGCGCCTGGCGTCGAGGCTGGATCCTCTCTGCCAGACCGGAACGGACAACGAGCAAAGCACCGATGTATCCAGGGGTGATGGGACAGGAGGACGCACCGAGGACGGGGATGTGATGGGGCGTGTCGCCCTGTTCCGTCCGGGCACCCGGTGGCAGGAACTCCTGGAGTGCAGTGACGACCTCGAGGCAGAGGGTGTCTTACCGGGCACCCCCCTCAAGGAAGCGCAGTCACGGCATCCGGATGCGCGCTACCTGCCGTGCGATCCGCCCACCCTCGAAGCAATCCGGGCGGCATTCGGGGCGGTCGTGACGGCACTGGCACCCTACAGTCCGGTGATCGAACCGGCCTTGGGCGTGGTTCCCGGGGTCGCCGGGACAACCCGCGATGCCGTTCCCGCCGGCGTGCACGTCGATCCGGCACGGGCGGTGATCTTCCTGGACGTGGCAGGCCTCGAGGCACGGTACGGGCCTGAAGACGATCTGGCCCACCATCTTGCCGATACCGCGTCGCAGGCGTCGGGCGGGGATGCCTCCGTTGGCATCGGTCCGGGCAAGTTCACCGCATGGGTCGCGGCCGCGACGGCATTCGCCACGGCCTCACGGACATCCCCGCCATCGGGCGCAATCCCGGCAAGGCGTCTCAGGTGGCGTGAAATCTCGGGTGTTGACGAACTGGGCGGTGCTTCTCACGGGAAGCAACCCGGATCCACGGATTCATCACGCCTCACTGGCGCGGAACAGCCGGCGGGGTCGGTTCATCCGACCGGCACAACATGGTTGCGGTCGGCGATGGTCGTCGCACCCGGCACCGAGTCCGTCTTCCTGGCGCCATTGCCTCTGACAACCTTGCCTCTAGCCTTCGGCGTCCGCCGTGCCCTCGGGCGACTAGGTATCCAGACCCTGGGGCAGTTCGCCACCCTCTCGCCGAATGCCGTCATGACCCGCTATGGGGCGGCGACACGCCATGCCCACGCCCTGGTCACCGGGCAGGACAACGAACCGCTTCGCCCGGTAGCCCCTCCGTTGGCGGCGCAGGTCACCACCACCTTCGAATGGGAGGAGACCGACCTTGACCGTCTGACATTCACCCTGCGCACCCTGGCCGGACAACTCATCGCCCGCCTGCGCACCCTTGCGTATCCGGAAGGCGAGATGCGTGACGATCTGGAGGATTCCGGTGGGGAGAGTGATCCCGCTTTCGATCCATGCGCGCCAGACCCGTTGCCTGACGAGGAGTTCGCCAATGCGGATTCGGGTGACGACGAGACCGCCCCTCTCCCACCACCGCAGGGGAGAAGGTGGGCAGTGGCAAGCACCAACCGGCGACGACAGGCATTGCCCGAAGTCCCGGCCCCATTCGCCGTCGAGGCGTTGCGTGTCACCTGGCACCTGGCACCGAGGCGCGGACAGGAGATCGCGGATGATGTCGAAGCACTCCTTCGACTCGCCGAACCGGTCGCTACCGAACGAACCCTTGCCGACCACCTGCGATGGCATGTCGAAGGTCTGGATCGCCTGCTCGCCGATCCCGTTACACCCACTCACACCCTTGATTCATGCGCTTCGTCCGGGACACCGACCAGTGGCATGGAAGCCGTTACCTACGAATCGACCGGGGTGCGGCGAGGCGTCGTGGGAATCACCGTCGAGGCTGCCGGCATCGGCACGCCACCGACGAACCAGTTGACCCTGCACCTGACTGCCGGAGTCCAACCGGGATGGATTCGCACCCGGCGCGATCCGGTTCAACAGGCACGGGCGGCCCGGCAGGTAGTGGCACGGTTGCAAGCCCGATGGGGTGACGATGCCGTCGGGGAACTCACCACCATGCCGGAAGCTGCCCGCCTGCCCGAACACGCCGACCGGTGGGCACAACCGAAGATCGGGGTTCAGGTCGGAATCGCACCAATCACCGCCCGTTCGGCGTCAGCACGAAGCGGAACGAAACAACTTGAAACAAGGGAGGGATGGGGGGATGAAGCGAAGCGACTTGAAACAAGGGGGCGACGGGGGGATGGGTCAAGCACGGCACTGACAGACCACGGAGGCACCTCCCTACCCGGCATGGGGGCACCGTACTGGTTGGTCGACCCACCCCGACCTGTTGGGGTGTACCGGGAGAACCCCATGCCCACATCGTTCGCACCCGGCAGGATCCAAGGCCGGCAGTCCGGCACGACACGCCTGGAAACCGGCCTCTTCCCATCAGTTCCCGGGGCGCCTGCCTCTCCCCGTGTCATCCGGACGGGCGGTCCGTGGCCAGTTGTCGATCCGACGGTGCTTGTGGAATCCGATCCACCCCGACGCGACTACTTCCAGGTGGAAACCGACGACCGGCGGGTCTATCTGGTCTACCGCGTCCTTCCAGATCACTCACACCCACCGGAGAAACAGGCATCCGCCACCACCTGGTTCCTGCAAGGCATCTATGACTGACTGCCATCTGAAACCCCACCCCATCCGCCCTCATTGGAAGATCCTTCGCTTGGCCATCGGTGCCACATCAGATGAATGCGCGCTTCGGGCGTGAAGGCACGATGACGTACGCCGAACTTCACGCACACACGAATTTCTCCTTGCTTGACGGGTCAAGCAGTCCGGAAGCAATGGTCGAGGAGGCATCCCGACTAGGATTGCGTGCCTTGGCAATCACCGATCACGACACCTTGTCGGGCATCGTGCGGTTTGGTGCCGCGGCCGAGACCGCCGGACTCCAGGCCATCACGGGCATCGAACTGACCATCGGAAATGGTCCGTACTCCCCAACCCAACCGGGGCAGGGGGTGGAGGCGATTTCGGCGACGGAGTGGAGGCGGAGTACGGCACCCGTGGGAGACACCGATCAGGGAACCTCGCACCTGACACTGCTAGCCGAGACCCTGACCGGCTACCGGAACCTCTGCACGTTACTGACCGAGGCCTACCAATGCGGCGGGCGCGATACGCCATGGGTGCCATTCGAAACCCTGGCCAGGCATGCCACGGGATTGATCGCCCTCTCGGGGTGTCCGCAGGGCGAACTCGGCCAGACACTCGCACGGCATGGCCCTGAAGCCGGCATGATGGTGGCGGCGCGATACCGGGAAGCTTTCGGGAAGGAGAACTATTTCATAGAACTCCACCGGCATGGCCTGCCGGGCGACGGTGCCCGCAATGCCGGACTGCAGGAGGTTGCCACCCGTCTGGGTCTGGGATGTGTCGCCACCCAGAATGCCCACTATCACGACGCATCACGCGCGCAACTGCACCACGTCGTCACCTGCATCCGTCATGGCACGACCCTTGCCGACGCCGGGGCGCACCTGCGGGCAAACGACGAGTACCGCCTCAAGTCCGGGGCGGAGATGGCACGCCTCTTCCGCGACGAATGCACCCGGGCCGGGTCCGATCCGCGTCGCGACCCGGTCCGCACCACCCTGGCCATCGCCGAACGATGCACCTTCACCCTGCATGACCTCGTCTATGAGTTCCCGAAACCCCGACTGCCCAACGGGGAATCGGCCCTCAGTTTCCTGACCCGTCTGGTGGAGGCCGGCAAGACCGTCTTCTATCCCGATGCCACGGCCGAGGTCGATGCCCGCCTGCGCCACGAACTGGAGATTGCCGACCAACTCGGCCTATCGGGCTACCTGCTTGTCTTCAAGGAGATCGTCGACTGGAGCCAGTCGCAGGGCATCCTGGTCAGCATGCGGGGATCGGCACCGGCCTCGGCAATGCTCTACTGCATGGGCCTCTGCCCGATCGATCCCCTGGAACACAATCTCCTGTTCGAGCGGTTCTGTTCGCCCGAACGCCGGGAATACCCGGACATCGACCTCGACTTCCCGCACGAACGTCGCGAGGAAGTGATCCAGCACATCTATGCGAAGTACGGCCGCGATTACGCGGCGATGGTGTGCGAGGTGAACACCTACCGGGCCCGCAGTGCAGTACGCGATGTCGCAAAGGTGCTTGGGTTGTCGGCCACGCGCGCGCAACGACTGGCCGACGCACTCGACCGGCACGACGATGATCCCCTCGGGCGACTGGCCCGCGAGGATGTGCACGGACGACTGGCGGAGATCCTGGTGGACCTCTCGCGCCAACTGGTCGACAGCCCCCGCCACCATTCGATCCATGTCGGAGGCATGGTGATCTCGGCCGAACCGCTGGCAATGGTCACCCCGGTCGTGCCCGCGCGAATGACCGGGCGGACCGTCCTGCCATGGGACAAGGACGACCTGACCATCCTGGCCGAGGTATTCGACGTCCACCTGATCAAGATGGACCTCCTGTCACTGGGGATGCTTTCGGCGATCGGGCGGTGCTTCGACCACGTGGCATCGCTGACGGGCGAACGCCTGGAACTGCACGGATTCCGCTACGACCCACGGGTCTACGACCAGTTGTGCGAGGCAGACACCGTTGGTCTCTTCCAGGTGGAATCACGGGCACAGCAATCCTTCCTGCCCCGGTGGCGACCGCGGAACCTCGCCGACGTCGCCATCTCGGTCGGGGCGATCCGTCCGGGACCGGGAGCGGCCCGGGCAGGCGAACACATCGTGCGTCGCCGGTGGGGACGCGAACCGGTGACCTATCCGGCGCGCGAACTGATTCCCGCCCTGCGCGAGACGTATGGCGTGCTTCTCTGGCAGGAACAGTGCATCCAGGTGGCGGTGATCGCCGCCGGATACACGCCGGGCGAGGCCGACCAGTTGCGCCGCGCAATGAGCCACAAGCGATCCACCGAGCAGATGGAAGCGGTGTGCGAGGAGATGGTCACCCGGATGATTGACCGGGGCTACGACAACGAGACGGCCGAGTCGATCCGGGCAATGGTGGTGGGATTTGCCGGATACGGGTTCCCGCGGGCACATGCATACCCCTTCGCACACCTCGCACTGATTTCCGCAACCCTTCGACTGCGCTACCCGGAGGCCTACTACACGGCCCTTCTGAACTGCCAGCCGATGGGCTTTTACGCGCCGCACACCCTGTTATGGGATGCCCACCGCCACGGCGTGCGCGTGTTGCCAGTGCACGTGAACCACAGTGCCTGGCCGTCGACCCTGGAACCAATCCTCCCCGAACCGGTCGCAAACAGGGAGCCAGTCGGCGCAATGCATCACATTGCGATCCGGCTGGGATTGCAGGAGGTGCACGGGCTCGGACCGGCGGCCCGCGAAGCCTTTGAGGAGGCCCGTGCCACCGGACCATTCACCTCGATTGCCGACCTTGTGGCACGGACCCGGTTCGACCGTGAACGACTGGAATGCCTTGCCGAAGTGGGCGCACTCATTGGCCTGCCAACCGGTGACACCACCACTGGGTCCAGTACCGACCGGCGTGCCACGGCTTGGCTGACAGGTGAACTGGCCGGGTTCGGGCAAGGGCACCTGCCCGGACTAGCTGACCAACTGGTCACCCGTCCGACCCTTGCGCCAATGACCGACTGGGAGGAAGTACAGGCGGAATACCGCACCCTCGGCTACGCCCCCGGCCGACATGCCATCGCGTACCTGCGCCCATCCCTCGTGGCGCAACGGGCATTCACCGCCGACTCGCTCGGAAAGCAACGTCACGGACGACTGGTGCGGGCGGGCGGGCTGGTCATCTGCCGACAGCGGCCGGAGACGGCGGGCGGGGTCCTCTTCCTGACGGTTGAGGACGAGACCGGCCTGTTCAACGCCATCGTGCAACCACCCGTCTACGAACGCCTGCGGCGGGTGTTGAGAGGAGAAGGTTTGCTTGTCCTGGAAGGCCCCCTGCAACTGAACGACGGCACGGTCCACATCATGGTGCGCAAGGCATGGCCGTTGCGTCCCGAAACCCCGACCGGCACCACCCGGTCTCACACGGGTGAACTAGTCGGCGTGCGCAGTCATGACTTCAGGTGAGGACCGTCAGGGACACCCATTTCCGAAAGCACACCAGACCACGTTCCAACCCCAACCGGAAACCACTCAGGCCAACCTCGCCAACGACGCCTCACCGTCTCCCTCCACCACAACCAACCCATCACGCGTCAGATCACCCAACAAATCAAGCAACCACGCGCGCCGAGACGACGCCTCATACGCAGGGTCAACCAACGGCCCGAGCGCATTCACGGCGATCGACCCGCCAGTGGGTAACGCACGTAACGCCGCCACCGCACGACCCCGGAACCACCGGCGCGATCCCTCGAAGCGTTCGGGGGAACGCTTCACCGGGGTCGGTCGATACGCCTCGCGGGTTTCGGCAACCAGTGCCGCCGGTTCCTTGACTGATTCCGCGATGGAAAGTGGCACAAGATCATCCCCGAAGCCCGGAAGCATTGGGACCGGCGGTTGGGACATGAACGCAACACAATGCGCCGCGACCGGACACTGCCCACACCGTGGTGCCCGCGCCACGCAGACCGTAGCGCCGAGGTCCATCAGGGCTTGGTTCCAGTCGTAGACGTCCTCTGCCACTGGAAGGACACTGCGGGCGATTGCCCACCCGTGACGGTCGGCATTCACTCCCGATGGGATGGAAACGTGAAAGATTCGGTCAAGAACACGTCGTACATTCGTGTCCAGAATCGGTTCAGGTAGCCCGAATGCAAAGCAGGCGATTGCCCCGGCGGTATATGGGCCAATCCCCTTGAGGGCACGGAGGCCGTCGATGGTGGATGGCAAGGTGGCATCGCCCCGCTCGGTAACCGTCCGCGCAATCTCGTGGAGGCCGACGGCACGCCGGTTGTACCCAAGACCAGCCCATGCGCGGATCACCTCGGCACGGGGAGCAGCGGCGAGGTCTGCAAGCGTGGGGAACAAGGCAAGAAAGGCGTGCCATTTCGGCCGTACCCGGTCGACCTGCGTCTGCTGCAACATGGTTTCGGCCACGAGGATTGCGTACGGATCACGCGTGTGGCGCCAAGGGAGATCCCGGCCCTGGCGCCGGTACCACCCAAGAATCACACGGTGCACCTCGGTGACAACCTCGGGCCGGAGACCGGACACATCTTGGGTCGTCTCGACAGCGATTTGCCCGGAACGTCGCCGACTCGCGGTTCCACGACCGGTCGGCCCGTTCACCGACCGATCTGATCCGGTGTCGGGTCCGTTGGAGACGGTTGCATCATCAAAGCGGGGCACGCCCGAATTCTAGGCGACCTGTCCCGTCGCACCCATGAGCTGGAGACCAAACCGGTCCCGTGACCATCACTGGCGTATCCTAATCGGATACAAACGGTGGCCGGGCGGTCGTGTCCACGGCGCGCCAACGACCCGTCCACCCCTTTTTGCCACCCAGGAGACCCTCCACCGCCGATGACTGCCTCATTCCGGTTCACCGTGGAAGCTACGGACCCCGAAACGGGTGCGCGTGCCGGGCGGTTCGAGACACCCCACGGCACCATCCTGACCCCGACGTTCATGCCGGTCGGGACGCAGGCAACGGTGAAATCCCTGACGCCGGACGACCTGACGGCACTCGGCGCCCAGATCATCCTCTCAAACACCTACCACCTCTTCCTCCGCCCCGGGCACGAACGGATCGCCCGGCTCGGCGGACTGCACGGCTTCATGCAATGGAAGGGGCCAATCCTGACCGACTCCGGCGGGTTCCAGGTCTTCTCCCTCGCCCACCTCCGGCAGATAACCGAAGATGGAGTGACCTTCCGGTCGCACATCGACGGCAGCACCCAACGCCTGACACCGGAAATCGCGACCCACGTGCAGGAAGCACTCGGCGCCGACATCGCAATGGCATTCGACCACTGTGTCGAGTTGCCTGCCACCCACGAGACGACCAAAGACGCGATGGAACGCACGCACCGGTGGCTCGAACGGTGCCTCGACGCGCACACCCGGCCCGACCAGGCCCTCTTCCCCATCGTGCAGGGGGGCATCTACGACGACCTGCGAATCGAGAGTGCCGAGACAATCCGCAAGTACGACGCACCCGGCTACGCCATCGGTGGAGTGAGTGTTGGCGAGACCAAGGCAGACGCCCACCGGATCACCGCCCTCGTGGCACCGCGCCTTCCAGCCGACAGGCCTCGCTATCTGATGGGGGTCGGTTCACCCGAGGATCTGGTGAACGGCGTTGCCGGCGGAGTCGACCTGTTCGACTGCGTCCTGCCCACGCGGATTGCCCGCAACGGCACCATCCTGACGGACGCTGGACGGGTCACCCTGACACGTGGGGGCCTGAAGGATTCCGACACGCCCCTAGAGGACGGATGCGACTGCTACACCTGCCAGCACTTCAGCACGGCCTACCTGCACCACCTCTTCAAGGCTGAGGAACTGCTTGGCTACCGGCTTGCAACAATCCACAACCTGCGGTACATGGCACGTCTGGGAACCCGGATGCGTGCAGCGATCATCGCCGGGCAGTACGGTAGTTGGTCGCGCGAATTCCTCGCAACGTACCGCCCCGCGGATGAGTCTGTCGCCCAGGAGCAGCGCACCAAGCGTCTGGCGTCCTGGCAGTCTGTCCGTTCGACCCTTGACGCAGCCGCGGTCAACCGAGTGCCCGACCCGATGCACACCGAGGAACCGCTGAACAAGGACAAGGATGACGATGGTCGGGACGACTGACCTGAACCGCCCAGTCCGATCACGGGCGGCCGGACCGGCAGGAGACGACGATTCCCGACGTGAAGTGGTCGCAACGTCACGCGCGCCGCGGGCCCGTGGGGTTCCGCATGCTGATATCGAACCGGCAGGGAGCAGTGAGGGAGTGGCCGGGGACACGGTGACCGTGGCGGTGGCCGTGCGGGTAGTGCTGAGCGGTGCCCGGATCGTCGCCGGTGCGGATGGCGCAAACCGCCGCGTGAACTGGGCGACAACTCTGCGGGGACGCCCACCGGCATTCGAACCACGTGGTGGTGGGGAACTGGTTCTCGCGCCCGGTGCCACGTTGGAAAGCCTCTACCAAGCGGACCGCGCGCTGACGATCCCTCGCATCCTGGAAGGTCTCGCTACCGCCGGGGCAGTTGGCCTGGTGATCCCCGCGCCGGCTCCGGCAGACGCGATCGTAACCTCGGACCGGCTTGGCCTGCCGCTTATCGAGACGCCTGAAGGGTTCTCGTTCGTAGATGCCGACCGGTCAGTCATCTCCCTTGTGCTAGACCGTCGCAGCGAGATGCAGACCCGCGCCAGCGCCTTATACCGGGAACTCGCGGCGCTTGCCGTCGAAGGACAGGGCGTCGCGGCAATCCTGTCCAAGGCGGCATCAGCAACCGGGCATCTCGCGGTCCTTGAAGACGAGACATTCACCGTTCGCGGAACCGGCGTGCCTCCCGGAGAGGTGGCAACAGACCTGCCCGCCACCCTCACTTCGGTGGAAGAACGCGGACACTTGGTAGCGTGGTTGCGCACCCAGACCGTCAACAGCACCACCCCGCCGTCCACGCCCATCACGGCATCACGGTGGTCAAAGCACCGAGTGGTTGCACCGGTGTTCACTGGCGAGCGGCTACGCGGTTACGTCAGTTTCTGCGGGCATACGTCCCGTCTCGGCGACTTCGACCTGCTTGCAGTCAGCCGGACGGCGGCGATTTGCGCCCTTGAACTTTCAAAGGAAGACGCCGTCCTGGCCGCCGAACAGCGCGCCCAAGGCGATCTGGTGGACGATCTCTTGCGGGCGGCGGGCGACCCCGAGTTGACCGCACGACCAGCGATGCGCGCCGGTTTGTCTCCGACCGGGTCGTTCGGGGTGGTCGTGATCGGGTTCGACACCGACGTCGCGCCCGCCGAGGCGACAAACCTGACCGCCTCCCTGCACCGGATGCTCCGGGACCGAGGCATTCCGGCCCTCTGCCGCACCGGAACGACCGAAGTCATCGTCATCTGCGAGGTGGCCGCGGGCACAACCGGGGTCGGCGGGGTCGCGCACGACGCAAGCACCATCGATACGTCATTGCGAACCATCGCAAAGGTGATCCACGAGACCGCCGCGACACGTCTTGGACAGACCGCCACCGGCGCGGGGCTCAGTCAACCCCATTCGCCGCTCGGGCGCCTGCCAGATGCAATCCGTGAAGCGCGTGAGGCATGGCGGATTGGCAGACGCGTACACGGGGCGGGTCACCTTACCCCCTATGCGGACTTGCGCCTGGATCGGGTCCTCTATGCCTTGCGGGACGCGCCAGAACTGCGTCAATTCTGTGACCAGTCCCTCGGGGCACTGATCGAATACGACCGACGAACAAGCCAGAACCTTGTGGCGACACTTGAGGCATTCTTTGCGTGTCATGGCAATCTGAGCCAGACAGCCGTGCGCTTGCAACTTCACCGGAACTCATTGCTCTACCGGATCGGGCGGATCCAGGAGGTCGGCGCGATCGATCTCGAGGATCCGGAGACCCGCCTGGCCCTTCAGGTTGCGCTCAAGGCACGGCGCCTGCTCATCCCGCTGTAATCGTTCCACACTGGACGGAGATCGATAGTGATGACATCCGAAACTGCCGCCGACCGCGCCGCCCTGAGGGAGCACATCCTGCAACGGGTCCGCGACGAACACGTCCGGTTTATCAACCTCCAGTTCACGGATGTGGTCGGTCTCGTGAAGAGCGTCACCATCCCTGCCCACCAGTTCGAGGATGCCATCGACCACGGGAAGTGGTTTGATGGGTCATCCATCGAGGGATTCGCCCGGGTGGCCGAAAGTGACATGTACCTCGACCCGGACCTCACCACGTTTGCGCTGATCCCGTGGGAACGGGGTGCAGACACGACCGGCAAGGTGATCTGCGATGTCTATACCCCGGAAGGTGAACCATTTCCGGGTGACCCGAGGCACGTCCTGCGCCGGGCAGTCCGTGAAGCAGAGCGGCTTGGTTTCCGGTTCAACACGGGGCCGGAACTGGAGTTCTTCCTCCTCCGCCTCAACACCGACGGCACGGTCAGCCTGACGCCCCACGACGAAGGTGGGTACTTCGACCTTTCCACCGACCTCGCCAGCCAGGTCCGCAAGGAGATGGTGAACGCCCTCGAGGCGCTTGGGATCACCGTCGAGACCAGCCACCATGAAGTCGCAACCGGACAGCATGAGATCGACTTCCAGTACGACGACGCGCTTCGCACCGCCGACAATGCCGTGACGTTCCGGTATGCACTCAAGGCCGTCGCGCGACGTTTCGGGCTGCATGCCACCTTCATGCCGAAACCCTTCTACGGCATGAACGGATCAGGCATGCACACGCACATGAGCCTTGCGGATCTGGCAACGGGCAAGAACCTGTTTGCAGATGCCTCAGACGAATATGGTCTCTCACCATTGGCGAAACACTTCACGGCCGGTGTCCTGCACCACGCCAGAGGGATGTCGGCCATCCTGTCGCCCCTCGTGAACTCCTACAAGCGTCTCGTCCCCGGGTATGAGGCACCGGTTCACATAAGTTGGGCACGCGTAAACCGATCGGCGTTGATCCGCATCCCGAAGATCTCGGCGGGCAAGCCCCAGAGTGCGCGGATCGAGCTTCGTTGCCCGGATCCCAGTTGCAACCCGTACCTGGCGTTTGCGGTCATGCTGCGGGCAGGCCTCGAAGGGGTCCGCACGCAAATGCTTGTGCCCCCGCCAGTCGAGGAGAACCTGTACGAGTTCGATGCTCAGATGCTCGCACGGCACCATGTCCAGACGCTGCCGGGCAACCTCCGCGAGGCACTTGACGAACTCGAACGCGATGAGCTTGTCCGGGAAACCCTCGGGCCACACGTCTTCGAACGGTTTGTTGAAGCCAAGCGGCAAGAGTGGGATGAATACCGGACCCGGATCAGTTCATGGGAAATCGACCGGTACCTCGAGATTTTCTAATCGTGGATCGAGTTGACAATCCGGGACGACCCAGGCGATGGACCGCAGTAGAACATACGGTCTAACTGCTATACTGACCTATCGGTGCGCACGGCGTGCCGATCCGTGATCGTTTTTGCCCGGCCTAAGCGTCGGGCGCGGCACCGCCCAATTGGGCAACCGACACCGGTCACGAGCTTCCTGCCTTGAACGATTGTGTCAAGGCATGCCCATGGGAAGGAGTCAGGACTTTGGCGAAACGCCAGTACGAGGCAATACTGATCCTCAATCCGAACGTGACTGAGGAAGAGTTGGGAACCGTTCAGGAACGTGTGCTCAACCAGATCGCGGTGCGCGGTGGCGAGGTCTCCCGGGTGGATACTTGGGGACGTCGACGCATGTTCTACCCGATCAAACACTCGCGGGACGGGCATTACGTGATCTGCCACTTCGTCGCAGACGCGCCCGCCATCAAGCTGATCGAGAACAACTGGCGCATTACCGACGGGTTGCTCCGTCACCTTGTCGTTCGTCTGGGTGACGCCTGACCGATGTCGGCACGCACGATCGGCAGGTCCCCCGGTCAAGTGGTCAGCGGACGGTGAATTCCGTTCCTGGCTGCTCCCTAGCATCAATCTTTCGGGTGAGATGTGGTTGGGTTTCCGAATTGAGTGCGTGCATCGACGGTGAAGCGTCACCGTGAACATGTGCGGGAGGGTGCAATGGCCCGTTCGTTGAACAAGGTCATGATTATCGGTCGTGTCGGACGCGACCCGGAAATGAAGTTCACTCCAGGTGGCGAAGCCGTTGCCAATTTTTCGGTTGCGACCAGTCGTTCGTGGCTTGACCAGTCAACCAACGAGCGACGCGAAGTCACCGAGTGGCACAACATCGTCGCTTGGCGCCGTCTTGCCGAAACATGCAAGGAGTTCCTGACGAAGGGACGCCTTGTGTACATCGAAGGACGGCTCGAGACTCGTTCCTGGGATGACCGCGAAACCGGCAAGAAGATGTACCGGACCGAAATCATTGCCGATGAGATGAACATCCTTGAGCCGCGCAGTGACGGTGGTGCCGGCACCCAGAATCGTGGCGACGACTTCGATGGCGATGGCGAGGACCGCGGTTCCCGTCGTCCAGCCGCAGCACCTCGGTCAGCCCGGCCGTCGGAACCGACGCGCAGTGGCGACGGCGGTGCGAGACTGCGCGTCGTGCCCTCACCAGCCCGCGGACCCGTCGACGATCCGGATCAGCATCTGGACCTTGACGACGCCCCCTTTTGAGAACATGGGGACATTGCCGTGCCGCACCCACAGGGGATTGCGGCATGACACCCGAACATTGATATTGGAGAGCCATAGTGGCCGAGACATTTGAACATCCTGCCGAGGCCGTTGAGAGCGCATTGGCAGTCACTGAAAGTTCCGCAGCCGTCACAACCGGGTCCCCTTCGGGCCGTCCTGAGCGCACGTTCCGGCGTGAAGGTCGGGGCGAGGGGCGTGGTGAAGGACGCGGTGGCGAGGGGCGTGGCGAAGGACGCGGTGGCGGGCGTGACTTCCGGTCGCGACGCAAGGTCTGCGCATTCTGCGTAGACAAGTCGCGAGTGATCGACTACAAGGACGCGTCGCGCCTCCGCCGGTTCCTTTCGGACCGCGCCAAGATCGAACCCCGGCGCAAGACAGGCGTGTGCGCCAAACACCAGCGACGCCTTTCCACCGCCCTCAAGCGCGCCCGTTTCCTTGCGCTGCTTCCCTACACCGGAGTGCATCTGCGCAACAGCGAGCGAAGCGCGTAATCGAAGCAATTCTTTCGCCGGTGACAAGACGTGTCACCGGCGATCACGGCTCCGGATTACCATCCCGCGACACCAGCAGGACACTCGGGCGCATCCATCGCGTTCACCTGTGCGTTGCCATTCGTGAAGCACCGATGAACTGTTGAACACCATGACCGATGGTCCAGCCGAACCGACCCCACCACCCCAACCGAGGAAGAAGCCAGCCACAAGATCAGTTGCCCCAAAGGCAACCGGCCCTTCGGTACCTTCGCCTTCACCCAAACGGTACGCGCCTCCTAGTGCTTCCAAGGGAATTGGCGCCCGCATCCTGAACTGGTTCTCACCGCAGGACCTCGAACGTGCTCCCGCGGCGGTGCGCGAACAGGTCCAATCTCGGATAGCGGCCGTCGTTCTGGGTGTGATCGCCGTCGTCTCCGTGGCAACCGTTGGCGGCGCCGTCCTCTGGGACCAGGTTCTCTACGGACAGCAGGCAAGCCTCAAGGTCGATGGCAAGACCATCACCCTTGACGAGTACCGGGCCTGGTTCAGTTACCGGCAGAACATCCTTCTGGCAAACCTTCAGCAGGCGGAAGCGAACGGCGGCAGTGCAACCATGCCAACACCAGTGCCGGGCGACAGTGCGGCATCGCAGGCATACAGCATGCAGGAGATGTGGCGCCAACGTGCGTCCCAGCTTCAGCGCGAACTGAATTCCCTGAGTACCTCCTTGACCGACGAGTTCATCGACCGGCCAATCCTCCGGGCCGAGGCCTCTCGACGCAACATCACGATCACGTCCGAGGATGTGGACAAGGAACTCAAGACCATCACCGGTTTCGAGGATCCAGCGGGCACTCCCACACCAACAACTTCCGAAACGCCAACGGTCAGTGCAGGAAATCCTTCCCCCACCGCCCCGGCGTCCACACCAACCGTCATCCGGACCCCGCGCCCAACCCCCACAGTCCGGACCCGCAAGCCGAATACGCTTGAACAGGCGATCCGCGATTACGCAAAGTTCGCCGGATCGACCTACGAGATGATCCGCGAAGATGCCGAACTCACCATCCTCAAGCGAAAACTCTCCGAGGCATTCGGAGAGGAAGCCCCAAAGACCGGCGAGCAAGTGAAGGCCAGGCATATCCTGGTTGGGGACGAGGACGCTGCTCGCAAAGTCCTGGACCGCCTCAAGTCTGGCGAAGAGTTCGATGCCCTCGCGGCCGAACTCTCCACCGACGGCAGTAACAAGGACAAGGGTGGGGATCTGGGTTGGTTCGGGCGGGGCACGATGGTGACGCCATTTGAGGACGCGGCCTTCTCACTTCCGGTCGGCCAGATCAGTGAACCTGTCAAGACCCAGTTTGGGGTACATGTCATACGGGTCGATGAGAAAGATTCGACGAAACCCCTGGAGGAGGGTCAGTACCAGAGGGTAAAGGAAGAGGCGTTCACGAAGTGGATAGCCACTGAGCGAGACACCAAGAAGCCCGAACGGTTGATGACCGAGACGATGCGGAACTGGGTCGTCAAGCACGCGACACCGCTGAACCCGACTGCCCTGAAGTCTTGAGCATCGCGGGTGGCCTACGCGCTCCGGAAACTCTGATTCACCAGGCCAACACATCGTCTCGCGTTGCCCTCTACGGCTGCGGGAACAGCCAGGCGTCCGGTGTCGGGTACTGATAACCCACTGGGTATGACTTTCCCAAAGGCACCGGAAGACTTCCCGTTGGTGCAGCACCGGACACTCCAAAGATTGTCCTCGCCACGGCTTGCAACGATGCCGGTCTCATCGAATATCCGGTAACGAATGCGTCGATCTCGCCGACGACCGAAAAATCGTACGGGAGCCTCAGGGCAACCACGATGATCGGTACGTCCGCGAGGCGGAGCGCGTCGAGGAGAATTGGCTGGGAAGCGAACATGCCCGTGTTGTACGTGCCAACAATCACTAGGCCGGCCGACCGGGCGCACTCGGAGGCCGCCAATCGTTCCGGGCGTGGTGGATCAAGTCCCACCTCAACCACCTGAATGGCGGGATGCAAGGCGCGGACGGCATCGGCAAGCGTGGCAGGCCCTGTTACCGGAACGACAATCTCCTGACCTGCAATTTCACGCAACCGAGGTTGGACGACACAGATCCGCGGGTGGTCAGCCGATCGCACTGGAAGCATCGGTCCATCCTGGATCAATGTGATCGACTGTCTCGCGACATCACTCGCCACGATTTCTGGTGAATCAGGAACGTCCATGTCGGCGGGAACGTCGCTGAGCAACCCAACCGCATCCTTGGCACGGAGCACACGACGCACGCTTGCATCAAGGCGCGCCATGGGGATTGTCCCATTACGTACCGCAGCAACAATCTCCGAATGTGCACGACGTGCCTGAACCGCGTCCCTGCGAAAGAGCAACAGGTCGCTGCCTCCACTGAAAGCCCGCAATGCAGACCCGGCGGTACCAAACCGCTGGACGATTGCGCCCATTTCAAGGTCGTCGCTGACAATCAACCGGTCTTCCCCGACAAGCGTGCGCAATTCGACAAGCGCCTTCGGGGAAAGACTGACCGGCATGTTGGCACTCTCGCCTGTCGTGAGGACGGGGACGTCGAGATGAGCGGTCATGATCCCCGCCACGCCTGCATCGACCGCCGCCCGGAAAGGCGGGGATTCAACCGTGTCGAGGCGTGACCGGCTGTGTGCAAGCAGGGGCAGCGCCAGATGCGAGTCGACATCCGCATCACCGTGACCCGGCCAATGCTTGGCTATCGCCAAGACACCCGCACGCTGCTGCCCACGGATGGCCGCTGTTGCAAGCCTCCCAACCATGGCCGGGTCGGCACCGAAACTTCGGGTACCGATAACCGGATTTTGTGGGTTCGAGTTCACATCAACGACTGGTCCAAGGTTCACGTTGATACCGAGCGAACGGAGTTCGCGGGCAACGGCCGATGCCGAACGCATCGCCAACGACTCCGAACCTGACGCACCGAGCGCCATCGCACCAGGGAACAAGGTGGCAGCTTCACCGACACGCACCACGGGACCGCCTTCCTGATCGACGGCGATCAAGAGGGGGACCCCGGGATCGGATCCCTGTCCGCCCTGCGGCGCGCGGGCACGCGACTGAAGGGAATCGGTCATCGAGCGAACCCGTTCAGGGGAACCTCGCCCAACATTGTCCTGGAACAGGATGACCCCGCCCACCCGTTGGGAATCGATCAGGCCCAAGACGTCACTCGTCGGGGTATCGCCACTGAAGGCCACGACCATGATCTGGCCGACCTTGGCTTCGAGCGAGAGGCGTTGGAGCAACTGATCGACGATTGGCGACGCGGGCGGCAGGCCCTTGTCAAGCGGACGGGGCGTCGGTGACGGTGCCTCCTGTGCCGAACCAGGAAAAGCCGTCGCCACTGCGATGAGGGCGCACAGGAACGCTGAAGAGAAGACGCGCCGAATTCGGAAAGTTCGCGAGTTGATTTTGTTCAAAGGTGTCATGGCTCTCCATCAGGAGAACGCATGACACATCAGGCTGTGCCACAGTCGGTTACCGGATCAACTAGCCTCGCGCCACAACATGGCACGCAACCGCGTGGACATTCGAGGAATCCAGTTCGGCAACCTTCGATCCGGGCGCCAGCAATTGCGGAACCGAAACCTCGCATATCCCTGTCTCAAACTGTGGACACCGCGGATGGAACGTGCAACCGGTGGGAAGCTTCAAGAGACTGGGGACCTCGAGGCTGCGGAGTTCGACACGCGTCTTGGTACGGGTAAGTTCGGGGTCGGCCTCCGGGATCGCAGAAAGAAGGGCGCGGGTGTAGGGATGTTGCGGGTTCGCAACGAGATCGGATGCGAGACCGAGTTCCACCATTCGGCCCACATACATCACGCCAATCCGGCCACCCCATGCGAAATACCGCGCAAGGGCCAGGTCATGGGTGATGAACAAGAAGCCTGTCCCAAGTTCCTTTTGCAGTCGAAGCATCGTGTTCAAGAGACTGATGCGGATCGAGACATCCACCATCGAGACCGGTTCGTCAGCGACGATGAAACGCGGTTCCACGGTTAGGGCGCGCGCAATCGCAACACGCTGGCGCTGACCACCCGACAATTGGTGTGGATACTTGTCAAGGAAGTCACTCGAGGGTGTCAGGTCGACAAGATCCAGAAGTTCGGCTGCACGCTTGCGGGCCGCACTTGATGAAGAGGCAAATCCGTGGCGACGCAATGGTGCGGAAAGCGTCGCCCCCACGGTATGCATCGGATTGATCGAGGCGTACGGATCCTGATGGACAAGTTGGACACCGCGCCGGAACCGGTTGAAGTCGTCACCGCGCAGTGACGAGATATCTCGGCCCTCATAGAGGACCCGGCCACTCGTCGGGGTCAGCAGACCCGCGGCAATCTTGCCGGTCGTAGTCTTTCCGCAACCGCTTTCACCGACCAGACAAACGATTTCGCCATCACGGGCACTGAAGGAGACCCCATCAACCGCCTTCACCAACCCACGGGGCGTCGGAACGTGCCAGCGCACATTCTCGAGTGTGACGAGCGGCGAATTGCTCCCGTCAGCAGTTGGACCACCCACGGAACGGGCGTTGACAGCGGTCATCGTGCCCCTCTATCTGCCAAGGCATCCGGCGAAGCGATCTCGTCAACCTCTGCACTCTGTAGGTGGCGTGAAAAACTCTTGGCAACCACCGGGGCGTGGAAGCATGCTGCAGTGTGGCTGCCAGCCCCGGGGATTGCCGGTCCCCCGGGCACGACCGACACAAGCTGGGGATCTTCGCGCTCGCAATCGGAGGTGCCGAACGGGCATCGGGGAAGAAACGAACATCCCCTGGGCAGGTCGATCAGGTCAGGCGGTTGTCCACGGACCGAGTCCAGTGACCGGAAGTCGCCGGATAATGTCGGGACGGCGTTGAGCAAACCAACCGTGTAGGGATGGTTCGGGCGATAGAAGATGTCCGCCACGGAACCACACTCGACGATCCGACCGGCATAGACGGTCGCCACCTGATCCGCGAGTTCGGCTGCCAGGGCGAGGTCGTGTGAGACAAGGATCAGGGCAAACTGCCGCTCCGCCTTCAAGCGGCGTAGCAGGTCGATGACGGTGCGTTGCGTCAGAATGTCCAACGCTGTCGTGGGTTCATCAAGAATAATCACCTGGGGGTCAAGCAACAGGCCCATTGCAATCAGCACGCGCTGACGCATCCCGCCCGAAAGTTCATGGGGGTAGGATCCGGCAACACGTTCTGCATCGAGCTGGACGAGTTTCAGCAACTCGAGTGTTCGCGCTTCGGCGGTGGCACGATTGGTCATGCCGTGGGCGCGGGCGACATCAATGAACTGCTCACGTACCCGAAGGACCGGATTGAGGGCATTGAGGGCGGACTGGAAGACCATCGCGCACTCGTTCCACCGGTAGTGCCGGAGCGCATCGGTGCCAACGCGCAAGACATCAACCGCACGGCCATCACGCTGGTAGACAACCGTGCCATCAGTCACCTTGGCAGCGCGCACGAGTAGGCGAACCAACGCGAGGGCCAGTGTGGTCTTGCCCGAACCACTCTCGCCAATCAGCGCCAGGGTCTCACCACGGCGAAGGTCGAAGCTCACCTTGCGTACCGCCTGGACCATGCCACGGCGGACCCGGTACGCCACGGTCAGGTCGCGAACCGACAGTACCACCTCTTTGGGCAGCTTGCTGCCGTCGACACGGGCATCCACCACAGTCGTCCATGGCAAACGGAAGCGAGAAGGGGATGCGAACACGCCGGTTCCACCAGTGGCGGACGCGGGGGCTGTACTCACGGTCGTTTCTCCACTCACCGCGTCAGTTTCCTTTGCGTAGCCGCGGGTTGAAGATCTCTTCAAGCGACCGTGCAAGCATGATGAGCGAGAGTTGGAGGAGCGAGATTGCTACGACCGGGGAGAGGATGTATCCGAGGCCCCCCTTGATGAAGATCGCACCACGGACCCACGCGAGCTGGAGCATCACCCCCCAGTTGTTCCCCGAAAGCGGGACGAGACCGAGGAAAATCAAGCCAACTTGCAGGAAGATCGCGTTGATCATGCCAAGGGTGAAGCTGATCGCAATGTAGCCGGTCATGCTCGGCAGGATCTGCTGGAACACGATGTGTCCCGTCCCAAGGTCCAGGCACCGGGCCGCCTCGATGTAATCCCGCTGACGGAGCGAGAGGACCTGCGACCGAATGGCGCGCATCAGCGCCGGCCAACCCAAGGCCGCGAGCAAGACTCCGAGCAGGACGATGTTGTTCAGCCGGACAAACGTCGCGAGGACCAGCAACAATGGGAATTGCGGGATGGTCAGGATGATGTCGGCTATCGCAAGGACCACCGTATCGAACCATCCACCAAGAAAACCGGCCATCGCACCGAGACTGACGGCGATGGCAGTCGTGATCAACGCGGTCGTTGTCGCCACGATGATGATGTCACGCCCACCGTGAACAATCTGTGAGAAGACATCCCGCCCCTGGTAATCAGTACCCAGGAGAAACTCGGACGAAGGCAGTTGGTACTCCTTGCCAAGCTTCGTCTTTACATCGAGGACGACGAACGACGGGCCGACAAACGCCAACAGCAGGAAGAAGACCACGCCGAATAGTCCGATGGCTCCGGCAGGCTGTCGCAGTAGGGCCACCAATGTTCGCCCGAAGGCACGCACCATGGCTATTCCGGGGAATGGAGTTGGTGGTGGTGAGGCAACAGTCGCGCTCATGGGTTCCTCGGCTTGGGATCGGATGGCTCCGGCACGCGTCTACTGGCCCACCCGAACTCGGGGGTCAATGTATCCGTACAACAAGTCGGCAAGCAGGTTTGCGAACACTACCGAAGCCGTGGTGATGAGAAAGCAGCCCTGCATCACCGGGTAGTCGCGACCGCTCACCGCCGTTACCAGGATCTGGCCGATTCCCCGGTACACGAAGATCGACTCGATGAGGACCGATCCGCCAAAGACGAACCCGATACTCAGAGTGAACTGGGTAAACAATGGCAGCACGGCATTTCGCCCCACATAGGCAGTCCGGATGCGTCCATCGGTCAGACCCTTCGCCCGGGCGAAATTGACGTAGTCCTCCTCAAGCGTCGCGGTGGTGGATGCCTTCATTGTCAGCATCCACGTGCCAACCGTCGTCACCACGTACGTGATGATCGGGAGGACAGCGTGGAACAGGACGTCCATTACGAATGCCACGGTGAACCCGGGTTGCATGCCCGGAGACATCGACCCACGCATCTTCACGATTGGCAATAGTTCCCATCGGACACCGAGAAAGATGATGAGGATCATCGCAATCAGGTAATTCGGGATCGAATGGAGCAATGAGCCGATCATGGTAAGTGCGTAGTCGAGGACACTGTCGCGCCAGTAGGCCATCAGTGCACCGAGCGCGATCCCCAGGATGAAACTGGTAAGGAGGGAGAAGCCGACGCAGAAGATGGTCCACGGCAGGAACGCCACAATGATGTCCGACACCTTCGCGCCCTGGGACTTGATCGACATGCCAAGGTCACCGCGGGCAATCTTTCCGAGGTAGCCGAAGTACTGGACCATGAGCGGTTGGTCGAGGTCGACTGAGAACAGCGAGGCAGCCATGTCACGTGCTTCGGCGTAGGGCAGACCGTACTGGGCGATGAGTTGCCCGATGTACTGCTCGATGGGATTGCCAGGCATCAGGCGAACCAGGAAGAAGGTCATGGTCGCCACCGCCCAGATGGTCAGCAACGCCTTTGCGACGCGCCGAACCACGAAGTTCCCCGTGACCGAATGCCAGACGGCAACCAACGGCGATAGTCCTGGCGCGGGCGCAAGGGACTGCGACGCTGCAACCACGGGGTATCTCCTTGTGGACTAGTGGCAACACTGGCGGGATGGAGTGGCCTCCATTCCCGCCAGTGCGCCGCGTGTCGTGCAGGCTAGACGGCCTTCAAGGTCCCGTCAAGAATGAGCATGACGGTGAAGGAGTCGGCATATGGGCTGTTCTCGAAGATCGGGTCGCCAACCGCAGGCCATCCCTTGACCCGGATGCCCTCAGGGGCCGGGTTGTTGCCGAGACGCTCATACTGGGGAATGTTCGGCAGGAGTTCGTTGTACGCCAACGCCAACTTGCCGATCAGGTCCTTCTGGGCTTCAACGTCGAGACCCTGTGCCGACGCGGTGATCATCGCGTCGAGGTCTACCTCGCCACCGAGGGCGTCGACCTTCTGGATCAGGGGATAGGCCATTCCCGGACCCGCACCAGCCGGTGTGTTCCAGGTGAACAGGTCGGCGACGAACGCGAAGTGGGGGTGCGGGTTGCCCGATCCCCAGCCCTGGATGACCATCTGGAAGTTGCCCGCCTGAGTGTCAGGCGTCAGCTGGGTGAAGGTGATCAGGCGGACAGTCGTCTTGATGCCAAAGGCTGTCAGCTGCTCGGCAACCGCCTGTGCGAGGGCCGAATTGTCGGCGAATTCCGCCGGCACGGTGACCTCGTATTCCATGCGTTCGCCGTCCGGGCTGACCCATACGCCGTCCGAGCCCTTCTTGTACCCCGCGCCCGTCATGAGAGCCTCGGCGCCGGCCGGGTTGTACTCGTACTTGTTGAGCTTCGCGACGGCATCCGGCGTCATCCACTTGGAGACCAGCCGGTCCGAGAAGCCTGCCATGTACTTCGGGGGTTCGGCCGATTCGCCCAGCGCCGCGGCCGCCCCGATCTCACGCTTGATGGCATGGGCGATGGCCTGGCGGACCGCCTTGGGAGCGATCGCCGGCATCTTTGCATAGTTGAAATAGAGGGCAGGCCCAGCGTATGTCGGCGGACGCAGGATGCGGAACCCGAGATCCTTGAAGGCCTTCTCGGTCGCGGGCGGGAACCCGTGCGTCGCGTAGTCGACTTCCTTGGAAAGGACCACGGAGGAGATGGTCGGCGTCTCGCCGTTGTAGAGGACTACCGAGTCGAAGCCAACGGTACCCGCTGCCCAGCTCGATGAAACCTTGGTCAGGGTGACCTGCGCCTCCGTCATGCTCTTCGGATCGATCGCGAACGGGCCGGAGGTGACCATCGCCTTCGGGCGGAACTCACTGAACTCCTTGCGCAGCGCCTTCCACTCGTCGGAGTCGGCGGTCTTGCCGGCGTTCATCAGGTCGCGGACCTTGTTCGCCCACGGGCCGTAGTTCGCACTCGAAGTGATGTTGGTACGCAGGACATACCGCTCGACGATGGTCGTTGGCTTGCCCATGATGAAGTTGACGGTGTAGTCGTCAGGCGTCTCGATGCTATCGACGTAGCGCCAGACAACGTTGTTCAGCAACTTCTGGAGGAGGAACGTGTTGACAACGTCCTTCGATCCGAACGAGCTGCCATCGCTCCACTTCGCGCCTTGGCGAAGCTTGATTTGGAACATGTTGCGATCCGGCATGGTCTCCCAAGACGTCGCCATCAACGGCATCCATGTGCCCTTGGACCAGTAGTACATGCCCAGTGGCATTTCCATCAGGTCACGGTAGATGCCGAGGGTGATGCCACCGGTCGCAAAGGTGTTGTAGTGCCCCGTCGGGGGCAGGTCATACGGGTACGCCCCGTTGAAAGCCTTGCCACCGCCCATGCCGTACTGGGCCAACGCGGTTGCCGGAATTGCCCCCGAGGCCGCTCCAAGCATCGCGCCGACAAGACCAATGGCCTGCCGACGACGGATCCCGCTTGAGACTTCACTGCTCATGCTGTGCAATCCTCTCTGGAAGCGAGACCCCCCGCTGCGCTCCTACCAAGGACGGACCTTCCGCCGGTCGAGCGCATCACGTGTCTCACCCCCTTACACGTCACTTGAGGAAAACCTCCACGGGGCGTGGCGGTCTCCTACGAAGTGGGGCCAATGTAGCATCACTCTTGTCGTACTGCAAACACAGAGAGACCCAAGCAGTGTTGTGCAGGTCGTGCAAGCAAATGCGGGTCACTTCCTGATAGACGGAAGGGGCAGCATACGTAAGGAAGTGAGCGAAATGCGCAAGGCCATCATGGCGAACACCTTCCCCGCTGGCATGCCACTCGCCGACCAGTTCCACGTGAGTGCCGAGACCGGCTTTGCGGGAATCGAGATTGGCCTCGCCCGCGAGGGGTTCTTCTCGATCGACGGAGACCCGGCTGACACGGAAACGGTTGCCCGGTTGGCGCACGAAACCGGCCTCACGATCTCAGGCATGCTCGCCGGTCCGCTTGGGCAGATCCCACCGACCTCCAATGACCCATCCGTCCGTGCCGAGGCAGTTCGGGTGGTCCGACGCACAATCGAGGTCGCACCACACCTCGGCGTAGACACCCTCCTCCTCGTCCCGGGCAGGGTCGAGGTAGACGTTCCGTACGGCGTGGCGTGGGACCGCGCACTTGCGTTCGTTCGGGAACTTATCCCGGATTGCGAGCGACACGGGATCACGCTTGCGGTAGAGAATGTGTGGAATCGCATGATCTACTCGCCTATCGAGATGCGCCACTTCGTCGAGACGATCGGCCATCCGCTGGTCGGCGTCTACTGGGATGCGGGAAACCACGCACCGTACACCTGGCCCCAACACTGGCCCCCGGTGCTAGGCAATCACATCCGCCGGGTCCATGTGAAGGGGTTCAATACCAATGCCGGGCCGACCTGGCCGGGGTTTGTCCGATTGCTCGACGGCACCATTGACTGGCCAGCCGTGATGGCTTCGCTTCGGGCCATAGGCTACGACGGCTGGGTAACGATCGAAATCGGGTTCGGTGGAGCGAACCAATCGCCTGCCGAAATCCTGCGCAAGGCCCGGGAATTCAGTGCGGACATGGATACGCTACTTTCCATGTGATTGAGGCATCCGACCGGGACTGAAGCGATGCGGGGCGTGATTACTCAGGCGGGTGTGGTCGTGACAGGAGATACGAAATGCAATCGATCGGCTTCGCAGTTTTCGGATACGGGTTCATGGCAACCGCGCACATCGAGGCCTTGCAAGCTCTCCCGGGTGCGCGCGTGGTGGTCGTGTGCGGGCCGCGCCTTGACCGTGCGCAGGCCGTGGCCACGGAGTTTGGCGTACCGCACGCGACGACCTCCGCCGATGAGGCACTCGCCATTGCAGGGGTCGATGCGGTGGTGGTGGACACACCGGATGTCTTCCATCACGACCTCGTGATGGCCGCCGCACGGGCCGGCAAGCACGTGTTCTGCGAAAAGCCCCTGGCGACATCGCTTGCGGACGCACGCGAGATGGCTGATGCCGTCGATCGGGCTGGCGTGCGATCCATGATGGGGTTCTCAACCCGCTTCTCCCCGTTGACCCGCACGATCCATGACGCGATTGCTGACGGCCAGATCGGCCGCGTCTTTCACGTCCATGCACAGTCGTTCAGCGCGGGCCTTCTCGCCGCGCATCCAAGGTGGTCGTGGCGCACGGACAAGGATCGGTCCGGCACCGGGGTGATTGGCGACATCGGTGCCCATGCACTGGATACGTGCCAGTACCTCCTTGGCCCCATCGTGGCGGTGGCCTCGTCAATGCATACCTGCATCCCGGAACTGGTCGATCCCGTGACCGGCGCGAAACACGCGCAGGAGGTCGACGATGACACGGTGCTTCTGGTGCGGTTCGCGACCGGCGCACATGGAAGCGTCGCGTTGTCGCGCGTCGGGGCGGTCCACGCCTCCTACCCGATCGGTCGTCGCCACATGCTATTCAGTGGTTCGGGCGGTGGCCTTCTCTGGGAGAACGGTGTTGCCACCCTCTATCCATATGGGGGCGAACCGAAGCAACTGGAGGGAGAACCACCGCTTTGGGGCGTCGACCATCACGAGTTCATCGTGGGCTGGGGAAGGCAGAACCTCGAACCATTCCTCGACTCCATCAGGACCGGGCGTGATGTCGCTCCCTCAATCCACGATGGACTGCAGACCCAGGCAGTCCTCGACGCCGCGGTCCGGGCATCGTCATCCGGGCGGTGGGAAGAGGTCACCCACGTCTGACGCTGGACAGCGGGACACGGGCATCTCTCCCGGCGGAATGCCTCGGCAGTGACGAAGATCTGTCTGAATTGGGCAGGTCAAGTTGGCACACAGGGACCGCTGGCGTCCAGATATCCCCATCACAACTGACGCACCCCTGCTGAAATCGCAACAAGCGTAGGCGACCCGGCGCACATCAATCAGGTAGGTGAGGATGGGTGGATAGGAGAGATCGGGCGTCTCCCCTCCCTACGACCCCACCACAACCTCGGGGGGATGGCGAAAACTTGCCGCTTGCTCATCTACCCGTCCATCAATCGCGTCCCCGCGGTGGACGTACGTGCGGGTGCCGAAGGTGAACGCGCCCTCAGATGCGCCTTCAGGCGGGTAGAACGCAAGTGTGATCTGGCCGGTGCCCGAACCGCCAGTGCCCATTGAACCCGCGTACTTGCCTGCCTGGTGGGGAAACCCATGGTTGGAAGGGTGGTCAAAGATGGCGACGCCGTGCCACGGCCCCGTGCCCGGACCTTCACGGTACGGGCGCGCACCAGGTTGGTCCACCAGCACTTCCGGAGCCCCGGCCGGCGGCGGATACGGTGGTTCGCCTGACGGGCCGCTCCCGTCAACCCACATCGCGGGATAGGCGCGCTCCGCGCCCGGCGCTGGGGGAACCGGTGTCCCGCTGTCGTTCGTCATCGATCCAATGTTCGGGATGTCCATTTCAGAGGGAAGGCGCAATGCTACAAGGAACGGACTGGTCCCGCGATCACGCAACCAACGCACCTCGGAAGTTGTGTCGATGTACCGGGCAGCCTCAGAAGCCCACCAGAACCGGTGGGTGCGGGTCTCCTCGCAAAACGGGTCCCCGAACGTGTCGACGTACGTCAGGTCGTGGACGACCTCGGCGTACACCGGCCCGGAAATGACGCGCCGGAACCCGCGGTGCACCATCCGACCACCCGGACCGTACGGGGGTTCATCCCAGTCCGACCAGATGTTGACCGACCCACCCTCACTATGCCCGCCATAGGCAATTCCAAGACCGGTGTGATGAGGGTGGTCAGCGGAACCCTGGCCCCGGACAACGCTTGCCCCGGACGGACCAATGATTGGCCAGAAGTACGGCCGGCGCCCTCCCGAAGTTATGTACGACGCAAATGGTTCTCCCGCAGCGCGGACGATCACCCGGTCGAGTTTCTGCACCACAGACATCGGCCATGGTGGAACGACGCTTGCAATCGGTGCCCCTAGGACGCGCAAGTGTCTCACCGACCCCGCACGTACCGAACCCGGCAAGATGAAGCGGAGGGTGCCCGAATGCGCGTCGAACTGGGCCACAAGGATGCCATCGGGTCCGCCGGACGCATCCTCGTCGTGCAGGAGGCAGATGCCAGCCTCGGCAGCGCCGTGATGGTCCGATCCGACCGCGCCCGGTGCCACGAGACCGAGGGCGTCGCGACTGACTGTCACCGAGATCAGGGGGGATTCATGGGATTGGCTTCCGGCATGGACGGTAAGCGTGAGTGACACCCGGCATCTCTCCTTGCGAAAAAGGACACACCGAACCATGAGCGGCCCGGCGAACCAACCACACCACCTCCCGGCATGACCAGGGAACGGTTTGCGACGGCGGGCGAGACCTCTGGATCGGGTACCGTCACCTCGGTCATGCGGCGAAAGACGGTACCGGACCGACCGTCGCCCAGGCCACGGCGCAAGTCCGGACCCCAATAGGGTAGGAGATAGGAAATGAGCGAGGCATTCGGGAATCGGGTCGCATTCGTGACCGGAGGCGGGTCCGGCATCGGCCGTGCCACATCACTGCGACTTGCCGGACGAGGGGCGTCCGTAGCCGTCGTCGACCGGAACCCGGCAGGCGCGGCCGGGACGGTCGAACTGATCGTCGCTACCGGGGGACGTGCGATTGCGATTGACGCCGACGCAACAAGTGAAGACGCGGTCAACGAGGCCGTCCGTCGGGCTACTTCTGACCTCGGTAGCGCCCCAACGATCCTGGTCAACAACGCATCTTCAGGCGGGGGCGACGACCCACTCTCGACGTCCGTGGAGACCTGGGACCGGGTCATGGTCGGGGCCTTGCGGAGCCAGTTCGTCGTCTCCAAGGCAATCCTGCCAGGAATGATCGATGCCGGCCGGGGATCGATCGTCTGTGTCTCGACGGTCAATGGCCTGATGGGCATCGGTGACGACGCCTACAGCGCCGCCAAGGCCGGGGTGATCAATTTCGCCAAGAACCTGGCGGTGCGGTATGGCCAGTACGGGATCCGTGCGAATGTCGTCTGCCCGGGAACAGTCCAGACGCCGGCTTGGACAAGACGACTGGAACGGACCCCGGACATCTTCGAGCGACTGACGCCCTGGTACCCGATCGGCCGGGTCGGGCAGGCAGACGACATCGCGGCCGCAATAACCTTCCTCGCATCGGACGACGCCAGTTTCATCACAGGCGTGGTCCTCCCGGTGGATGGGGGCCTCACGGCCGGGATGTGGCGCATGGGACGCGACCTGCAGGGCGACTGACGGGCCACGCCTCTCCCCTTCGCCCGTCGTAACGGGGAAGGGGAGAGGCGCGCGGATCACGGGAGCGAGATCGCCGGGTGGCAGGGGTCTCGCCCATCACGCAGTTGTGGTCAGTGAAGTGGTTAGTGAAGGTGAACAGTCCGTCCGGTCGCAACTGATTCGTAGGCCGCCTCGGCAAGTTGGACGGCCCGGCGTCCATCCTCGGAAGTCACCACCGGCGCCTCGTCGTGCAACACCCACTGGGCAAAGCTGCTTAGTTCGCTCTGGACGGATCGGCCCGCATCGCGTTCGACAGGCACTTCCACCTCGGTCCCGTCGACCAGACGGTACGAGACATGATTGCGCGCCCAGTCGTAGAAGATGCTTCCACGATCACCCGTCACCAGACCTTCCGTCGCGCCGATGACCGTCGCCACCGACGATTCGAGCACTCCAAGCCCGCCGTTGCGGAACCGGAGGGTCACTACCACGTGATCCTCGTAGTCGTATTCAGGCCGGGTGAAGTTGGCAGCCATGGCAGTGACCTCGGCCACTTCGCCGAAGATCGACCGCATGAAGTCGAACTCGTGCACGTTGACCTCGTGTAGGAGGCCCCCGGTATTGGCACGCTTGGACCGCCAGGTCGCCGCCCATGGCCCATCCGCGCCACGGCGTGCGCATCGCAGGATCCGCACGGCAAATGGCTTGCCCACCGTTCCCTCACTGACGAGACGGCGGACGGTCGCAAAGACGGTGATCAGGCGAAGGACCTGACCGACCATCAACTTGCGTCCGAGTTCGTGGGCGCGGGCGATCATCACGTCGCAGTCGGCAAGGGTCAGCGCCATCGGCTTCTCGCAAAAGACATCCTTCCCAGCTCCGAGCGCAGCGAGGACGACGTCCTTGTGGGTGAAGTTCGGGGTTGCCACGATGACCCCATCGATGGACGGGTCCGCGAGGACCGTCGCCACGTCAGTCGTCACCCGGACAGTCTGCCCCTTGGTGGCGGCTTGGGTAGCCACTGCTTCGGCACGGGTGATATCCAAATCGCAGGCCACGGCCAGACGAACCTCGGGCAAGGTGACCAGTTGGGTCGCATGCGACCCACCCATCGTGCCGCAACCGATCAACCCCACGGAAAGCGTGCGTTTCTCGCTCATGTCTCTCTCCAATTCCAGTCAGGGCTGGTTTGCCAGGTACACCGTGCTAGCCAGCAATGAGTCCAGCGAGGTATCCATGTGCACGTAAGGCATTGGCGTTGACCTCTTCCAAGGTGCCAAGGCCCAGTGTCTCGACAATTGCCGGGCCAGCAAACCCATGCGCTTTCAGCGTTCCGATGATTGTCGGGAAGTCCACGTCACCATCACCAGCCGTCACGTCAACCGCACGGTTGGGGCCACTCCCACCAGTTTCGTCCTTAAGGCAGGTTGCCACAACGTACTTGATCAGTTTGGTGAGGGCAGGTTCCGGCGGTTCGCCCGCGTAATACAGGAGATTGCCGGGGTCGAAGCACAGGCGGTACGCCGGGTGGTCAACCCGCTCAATCGCATGGAGACAGTCATCGCTCGTAGTCGAAAGTCCGCCGTGCGGCTTGAGGGCGATCGTGACACCATGGTCAGCCGCAATCGGAGCGGCGGCACGCATGACGGCGAAGTAATCGTCATACCGCTCAGGATGGCTGGAACCCATCTCCAGCAAGATTCGGACGTCGAGGGCGGAGGCATGTCCGATCATTGTTCGTACGTACCTGATTGCCACGTCGTGGCCCTTGTCCAACGGGACATTCGAGGGGATCATCCGCATCGAAAGTCCGTGGGCGCGGACCCGGGCCGAGACTTCGGCCGCCTCGGCAGGTGTGGTGTCACCGGTCACCACCGCGTCCTGATGCATCAGCAGGAGGCCAAAATTCGCGAACCCTGCAGCGGCGATCCCGCCGAGGGCGTCGTCAAAGGTGAACTTGCCCCACGGGCGGTTCATGCATCCCAGTTGTATGGTCATCGCTCTCTCCAGTTTCAGTGTGCGAGGGCAGCGCGAAGCATGGCCAGGGCCTCGGGAACACCTTGGTCCGGGTGGGCGTTGCCCTCCATCTCGAGGCTGAGCGCCCCGCGGTAGCCGTGCCGGCGAAAGATGTCCAGGATGCGTGGATAGTCCAGATCAAGTGTGTAATACAGCCCACCACCGGGGTACGCCTTTGCCTGGACGAGGACGGCGTGTGGCGCCATCTGCTCGATTTCGGCGTACAGGTCCCCTTCCAGGAAGTTTCCGGTGTCGATCATCGCCTTCAACCATGGCGAGTTCAGGGTCTCGATGATCCGGCACGTCCCCGCAGCGCTTGCCGTGAACCCCCAATGGTTCTCCAGTGCCAAAACGACCCCTTCGCGCTCTGCCGTCTTCAAGCAATCGGCAAACGACTCGAAGATCCAGCCCCAAGCATCGTCTTCGGTGTATCCGGGCACCGGAGGCTCATGTCCACGGCGCGCCATGTATTCAGAGAAGTCGGTCACCGTCCGCCACCGGCCACCAAAGACACGCACCACGGGCGCACCAACCTGGGCAGCGACCTCGATGTACTTGTTGACAATCCCGACCTGTTCGTGGCGTGCCTCGGCGGTCGTCTTGACGAAGTCATGGTGGGCCGACACAGACAGGAAGTGGACCCCGGCATGCAGGGCATGAAGCTTCAAGCCGTTGAGATACGCCCGATCCGTCGACGGCATGTGCACGCCAAGCACCTCGAAACCGGTGCATCCAAGCGCGGCGGTGCGGTCAATCATCGTCTCGATTGCGGGGATCGGTTCATTGCACTCCGGTCCCTTGCTCAGTCGGTGAAAGGAGTAACTCGAGATGCCAAGTTCCACGTCGCTTCCCTCTCAGTCCCACAAGACACTAGATGTCGTACGTTGCGTTGGGAGGATATCCCGCGCGATCCATCGAAGCGGGGAAACGCGACAAGTCGCAGAACCCAGTATTGTCTCGGCGTGAACAGTGAAGGAAAACTGGGCGCCTCGGCCGCGGGCGCCGACCATTCTGATCGGGAAACACTCGGAGCGATCCTCGCCCGCCAGAGGCAAGCCTTCCACACAGAGTCCCTGCCTACCTACGAGGACAGGGTCGCGCACCTTCGCGCGATCCAACGGTTTGTACGGGATCACAAGCAGGCACTCTGCGATGCGATCAGCGCTGACTATGGCCACCGGTCACCCCATGAAACCCTGCTCACCGAGGTCCTGCCAGTCATTCAGGGGATCGATCACGCGTGCCGCCACCTCAGGAGTTGGATGAGGGTCCAGCGGAGATCGGTGGACATCACTTTCCTAGGATCTCGCAACCGGGTCATCCCGCAACCACTGGGTGTGATCGGCGCCATCGTTCCCTGGAACTTCCCCCTGAACTTGAGTTTCGTGCCACTGACAGCAATCCTCGCCGCCGGGAACCGGGCGATGGTCAAGATGAGCGAGAACTCGCGCACGCTCACCCGGTTGCTTATCGACAGGATGCCGACCTACTTGCCGACCGATCGGCTGACCTTCGTCGAGGAAACCGGAGGCATCGGCGAGGCGTTCAGCTCACTACCGTTCGACCACTTGCTATTCACCGGCTCCAGTGAGACCGGTCGGCGGGTCATGTCGGCCGCCGCTGCCAACCTCGTTCCGGTCACGCTCGAACTTGGAGGCCGGTCGCCGGCGATCGTCTGCGAGGACTTCCCAGTCGCAACCGCGGCAGAACGCATCATCCAGGTCAAGTGCCTGAATGCCGGCCAGATTTGCACGACCGTCGATCACGCGTTTGTTCCCCACGCGGCAGTGGACGCATTCGTGGCGCACGCCCGCATGGTCGTTCCACGCCAGTACCGGTCGATTGACACGCCGGACTACACGTCCGTTATCGATGACCGGTCTTTCAACCGGTTGAAGGCCACGATCGAAGACGCGCGGTCACGCGGCGCAACGGTCATCCCATTGCTGCCAGGTCCACCTTGGAATGCGACAACCCGGAAGTTCGCGCCTCATCTCGTTCTGAACGCGCCCGCCGACGCGGACGTCATGACTCGCGAGATTTTTGGGCCAATCCTGCCGGTGATCGGCTACACCAACCTCGACGAAGTGGTGACGACGATCATCGCCGGTCCTCGCCCGCTCGCCCTCTACCCGTTCACCAATGACGAGTCTGTGGCCCAACGGATCGTGGAACGCGTGATGTCCGGTGGCGTCACGGTCAACCACGCCCTCCTGCATGTTGCCCAGCACGATCTGCCGTTCGGCGGGGTCGGCGCGTCTGGAATGGGTCACTATCACGGTCGCGAGGGCTTCACGACCTTCTCCAAGATGCGCCCTGTTCTCTATCAGGGACCGATAGACGCGATGCGGTGGCTTTCACCGCCGTATGGAACGCTTGCTTCGCGGGTCCTCAGCTTCCTGACACGGTGACGCGCATCAGCCGGGGGCAGGTTCGCCGGGGACGCACCTGTGAACCCGGCTATCAGGGAACCCTATGCGAGGGAAGCAGGGACGTAGGCCGACGGTTCGTCCCGCGCTTCCGGAATGCCGTGCACGGACAGTATCCGGGGAACGAGTTGGCGCATGGACTCTTCAACCGTGTGCGGCTTCAGGTAGAAAGCCGGGATCGGCGGGACAATGCGCACACCCATTCGAGACAACTTGAGCAAGTTTTCAAGATGGATCGCATGGAGGGGTGTCTCCCTTGGGATGAGGGTGAGCACCCGGTATTCCTTCAAGGTCACGTCAGCCGCGCGCTCGAGGAGATTTCCTGACGCACCGGTCGCGATCCCCGAAAGGGTTCCCATGCTGCACGGCACGACGATCATGCCCGCGGTGTTCAAGCCTCCGCTGGCGATGGGTGCGCCGATGTCGCCAACCGGGTAGGTCGTGACCATTCCACGGTCGCGCCATGCCGCCGCACTCACGGCAAGGTCAACGTCGAGTTCCTCTCGCCAGACACGCTGGCCCGCAGGTGTGGCTACAAGGATGACTGGGTAGCCGTAATCCTGGAGTTGATCGACGATGAGCCGGGCAAGCAGGTGCCCACTTGCACCGGTGATGCCAACGATGACTGGCGGTCGTACGGACATGGGTTGTCGCCTTCCGGTTCCGGCCTACCGGCCAAAGAACCACCCCACAAGCAGGTCTCCAGACGTCATCAGGAAGAGCGAGACGGCAAGGAATCCGTTCACGTTGAAGAACGCAATGTTCATCTTCGAGAGATCGTCAGGGGACACGATTGAGTGTTCATAGATGAGCAGTCCCGCCGCTCCCATCACGCCGACCCAGTAGGTCACCCCTAAGCCGCACACCACCCCCACTGCACCAAAGAAGATGATGGTGACCACGTGACAGGCGCGGGCAATCTGGAGACCCCGCGCGAGGCCGAACCTCGACGGAACCGAGAACAGCCCCTGTTGGCGGTCGACGTCGATATCTTGACAGGCATAGATGATGTCAAAACCCGCTAGCCAGAAGACAACCGCGAGTCCCAGTAGGAGTGGTTCGGTCGTCACCGCACCGGTGACACCAACCCACGCCCCAATGGGTGCGAGGGCTATCGAGCAACCAAGGACGAAGTGGCACAGCCACGTGAACCGCTTGGTGAACGAATAGAGCGTCAACAGGACGACGGCGCCCGGCATCAGGATCAGGCATAAGTCATTGAGTTGCGAGGCCGCGACCGCAAGGGCAATCCCGGAAACCACCGCCGCAATCGACATGTCACGGACGGACAGGAGGCCACGTTGCAAGGCGCGACCCGCGGTGCGTGGGTTTCTCGCATCGATGTGGCGGTCGATGAGACGGTTGAGCGTCATGGCGAACGTCCGGGCCGACGCCATCGCAACCGTGATCCATGCGAACTGCACGAAACTCGGCAGTCCCCGGGCAGCGAGGATCATCCCGAGGTACGCGAATGGCAGCGCAAAGATCGTGTGTTCAAACTTGATTGCATCGAGAAAGACAGCCACCTTGTTCCGGCTGGCCGTTGGTGGAGGCACACTGACCGCAGTCATCGCGGGACCATCCTCCGCACGTGGACACGCGCTAGATCATTATTTCGTCTGAGTCCGCGTCGTCAAGACTGATCGCCTGGTTCAGGCTCATGGCCTTTCGCACCAGTTCCTCGTCACGACGCTCCTGAAACCCACGCCAAAATGAGCCGAGAGTCCACACCGCACCCGCACAGGCAGCCAGTGTTCCCACGACAACCGCGACGGTTCCAAGCAAATAGTAGATGTTGATGTATTCCACGGCAGCGCGCCCGAGGCGTGCGTCCAGGGTGGTAACGAACCCGAGATGCGCCTCCATGAGTGGCGCCGCCTTCGCGCCGATCGCAAATACCTGCCACATCGCCGCCACGGCTACGGCGTCATGGGTCAGCACCCACAGCGCTCCGCACGAGCCGCCGGCCAAGGCAAGACCGGCAATCATCGTCAGGCGCGCACGCCATGCCAGGTAGCGTGAAGACTGGGAAGGCGTGGTCGGCCGAAACAGGAAGATCACCGAGAACAGGCCGAAGGTGCTCACGTTGAACCATGCATTCGCCATCTGCAACGTCGGACCATCGACGATCCCCCACTGGGCGAGCGAGGGGAACTCGGCAAGGATCAGGGCCGTCATCGGTTCGCCCCACAGGAAGTCATGGACGGCCATGTTGACGAAGCTGGCGATTGAAGTTGCAAGGAAAATGGGCAGGAACGCGAGGTCGAGGGCAGCCGCCGCTGCCAGGAATGGCACCGCCGCGAACTGGTGATTTTCGTGGACCTGCGTGATGGTCATGAAGTAGGCGCTGGCGAGGTACGCGTGCGAGGCAAGCACGACACGGAGATTGAGTGGACCCGTCAGGCGAAGGGCGGCAAAAAGCGCGAATGCTCCGAAGGCGAGCCGGCCAGCCGTGGCGAAGGTCAGGTGTCCGGGCAGGAGTATCGGCCCGATGCCTCCGACGGGGAGGGAATCGAAGACCGCGAGTGCCCCCGGACCCAACTTGAGCCACCAAAGGTTGTGGCCATTGGCCGAAACCGAAGGCATCACCTGCGTGAGCGCGGCAAACACCGTCAAGGCATCACCGAGTGTGCCGGCGTCCTGCCATGGTTTCACAATGAACGTGGCAACGACGACCGCGACCATTCCGAACGATGCCAGTCCGATCGGGCCAACCCGACGCCATGCAATCCACAGCACGAAAGGCAGGAAGACCCAGGCCTGAGGCTTGGTAAGCATCGCCGCCGCCGTCAACCCCCCGGCAATGCCACCGGTGATCGGAACGATGAACTGGGGTAGCCACCTCCATCTGCCGAGGTGGCGCAGAGGCCACCACGATGGGACCGCGAAGAGGACACCGGTAGCGAACGCGAGCAGGTAGGTGTGAATGGTGTCGCCCTGGCCCCAGTACCCCGTATCAAAGAGGGCAGCGGGGTTCCACACGTACACCGTCATCGCGAACCAACCACGCCAGAAGGTGCGCGAGGCGCCTGAGACCAAGGCAAAGATGGTGAGTGCAAGGGCAAAGTGCCCGGCAACAGGCATCAACTTGACACAGACGCGCAACCACGCGTCATCGATGTCAGGCACGACTTTCACCCCGGGCGGCCGAACGATGGTGGCAGGTGGGGGGGGAGGTTGGTCGGTGGGCACTGCCGGATCCGGTGGTAGGTCACCTTCGTCTTCACCGAAAAGGGGTGCCTGATCCCGAGTGTAGGCAAGGCGCACCACCGATTGGCGTCCATCGGTCCGGTACTGCACTGCAGGGCCTTCGGGCACAGGCGGTGGCACGCTGTCCTCATCGGGAACACTCTCGCTTGCGCCGTTGTCGGGCGCGGGCGGTGTACCTTCATCGAGAGGCAGGACGGATGGGGTCGCAATCGCCGGGATTGGTGCGGGATCCACCGCTGCGCCGTTAGCGGCGGGAACAACTGGACCCCGATCAGCCACGACGGCGGGCGGGATTGGGGAGGCCGTGGCCTGTGGGGCCCTGGGCGTGATGACCGTCTCATCGGTTGCGGTTGCAGGTGACCCCGGCGCGATGACTGCGATCCCCGGCGGACCCCCCACTAACGCACCAACTTCCACGTTGCCTGCCTCAACGTCGGGGACGGGCGCGGGACTTTGCTCGTCCACTGGTTCCGCCTCAACCACCAGGGGAGTGAGGCTCGTTAGGTAGGTCATGACCTCGACAGCAAAGGGTGGAGGCGACAGGTCATCCGGACGGGGAACCGTCCTCGCCAGTTCAACAGCTCCACGGTAGACCCACGCCGAGCCTGGCGGGTAGATCAGATAGGTGTCGGGATAGACGCCGGCGTATGCCTGATCCATTCCGCGTACCGCGATCACTCGCGTCCAGTGCATGAAATGCGAGATGTCCGCATCCGGGTGGTCGGGTAGCCGGACGATGCCCCAGGCAACCATCGCGGCACCACCTAGGCTCCCCACGATCATCGAGACGTAGATGACCATCCTGACCGTCAGCAGGCTGAACCACAACACGCCAAGCGCAATCCGCCGGGCAGTCAGGGTCCGCGGTACGGATAGGAGCTCCTCACCCACGGAGACTGGGCGGACATCCGAAACCTTGCGGAACCCCTTCAATGGTTCGGTCGCCCGCGCACCGCGGGCACCACCGCGGCGGGCAACCAATGGAAATATCTCACGACTTCCACGTGAACTTGGCCGGGGTTCGTCGTCGGAAAGCCTCGTTCGCGAGGGACCTGAATCTCGCGTCACACTAGCCCACCCGTGCAGGCCGGCCGGTCGGAACCTGCGCGATCACGACATTGTGGGCGCACAGGATATTCACCACAGGCAGACGTTCGACGATCGCTTCGGCGAGTTGGAACCCGCCAAGAAGCCACTCAGGTGCGAACTCGGGCACCAGTCCCGAACGGAAAGACCTGATCGACACGCCACCTCCACCTTCGAGGGCCGAGACAACTTCCTCGAGGGGAATGAGCCGTTCTTCGCCGGTGTCCTGCGGCAAGCGCTTCATGAGGTATGGCCAGTACGGGTTCTTGGGATTGTGGTCCCACACTACGACCATGCCTCCCGGCCTCACCACGCGAAGCATCTCGGCGAGTGTCTCGGCAATTCGGACCGGGTCAGTGATGTGATGGAGAGTAGCGATGGTGATCGCCAGGTCGAATGATCCACGCTGGAATGGCAACCTCTCGCCCCGACCGACGACCACTTCGGCACGCCCGTCGCGGGACGCCTCAGTCAACATCCCAAGGGAGGCATCCACGCCATAGGTCTCATACCCAAGTGTGCGAAGCGCACCAGCGAACGCGCCGGTCCCGCATCCCACATCGAGAACCTCACCACGATAGGGAGCGAGACTCCGCACCACACCAACGCGCTTGTCCCGATAGTGCCGGTTGACATGCACCGGGATCGTTCCGTCGTAATGGGGCGCGACTGCGTCGTAGAGGTCGCGTTGCAGGCGCGCCCAGTCGGAGGTTTCACCAGGAAGCAGGACCGGAATGCCGTCTATCACCGGATAGCGCGCCGAACATGAGCGACAGGCGAGCACAACCTGGGACGAGACAGACGCCCCGTCAGCAGGAAGGCTGACGGGTGAACCGCACGCAACGCAGGCAAGCTTGCCAACGAGGGCCTCGGAGATCGCAGTTCCTTGTCTACCCGAAGGCGTGCTGGTCATCCGCGCGTCCCCGCCTGGGCAATGGTGGAACCGGCATCGACCATCGCCCCGGCGCGGTAATTGGTCACGCAGAACTCCCGCGCCTTGGTGAACTCGGCAACCAAACGTGCATCATCCTGGGCGGGCAACGCATGCGGGGTCAGTTCCACAACGAGGATGCCCCGGTATTGCCGTCGGCCAAGCCACCGCACAAATGGTTCAAGGGGCAGGTTCCCGCGTCCCGGCGGCAAGTGTTGGTTCCGCCCGTCGAAGTCGGAGAGGTGGACGTGCGCAATCCGGCCAGCAAGCCGGGACGCGACTTCCAGCAGGTCGTCACCAGTCGTGCCGGCATGGGTGGTGTCGAGGCAGACCCGGGAGAACCCTCCAAGTGACGCCCAATCATTCAAGACGTGCATGTCGAACCTGCGCCCGAGAAGGGTTCGCAACGGCATGTTTTCCACGACAATGGCAACCGGAGTAGAAACTTGCAGCAGGTCAAGTCCTCCGTCAGTCAGCCATGAGGCAAATCGTCGCATGGATGCCGAAGCACCGGGCAAAGGCACAAAGACCTGACGTCCGAACCCCTGAACGGTTGCAACCCTGAAGCGTTCAGGAACGTGGACATTGAGCGTCCGTGCCCCAACATCCTCGCAGAGGCGGACCGCCTCCTTGACCCGGCCGATCTCATCAGATGGCCAACCAGCTATGCGCGCCTTCGGGAATGGTCCGTGAACACTCAGGACAGGCATCCCCGTCTCAGACGTCAGTCGACGGAGGTAGCGCGCTTGCCGGGTGTCCCACCGTTCATCGACGATGACCTCGACCCCGTGATAGCCCGCCAGACCAGCCATCTCGAAGATGCGAGACAGACCGTGGGTGTACGCCGAACCGGTCGAAAGTGCAACCTGCACATCGCCGTTGGTGGCAACCGGATGTCCTCCCCGGTCACCCGCCAAACCGGGTATCGGTGACGCACCGGTTTGAACTGCACGCAACCCCATCGGCACGGATTTTAGCCGGTGAAACTCCGTCGGCCTCAAGGACCGACGCGTAGACGATCCGACTCCGGCGGGAGCGTGGGCAGGGAGCTCCGTACGACCTCCCCGTCCTCGAGAAGGACCTGGTGGGTAAACAGCTGCGGGTCGAAAGCCTGAGAGTGGGAGATCAGGAAGACTTGCCTGAAGTGGCTGGCAATCGGCCCATCAGGACCGCGAAGCAAATCGACGAGCGCCAGTGTCCGATCTCGGTCAAAACTCGAGAGTGGCTCATCAAGGAACAGGAAGCCCGGAACGGCGCCGATTTCCCTGGGCAGGGCTGCGATGGCAAATCCCAAACGCAGGGATAACGAGAACTGGTCTTGGGTGCCTCCGGAGAAGAGTGACCGGCGGACCCACCCGTTCTTTCGTTCATCCCAGACCTCAAGCCTGAAATCGCTGTCAAGCCGCGGGAACCGATAGCGGTTGGCAGTCAACCGTGGAAGCACCACAGCCATCTGGTTCTGGGTATCCGGCAGGATGGCATCGATCATCCGCTTCCGGGTCGTCTCAAGGATCAGGGTCGCCCGACGCCTGGCCTCAACGTCAATCCGCGCCACCCTCAGAGAAGCCTCAGCACTCTCAACAGAGATGGGATCCTCATGTCCCAAGGTCACGTATGCCTCGTCCCGCGACATCTCCGCGGCGTAGGTCCGTCCAACGAGATCACGGATGGCACCGTCAAGGGTGACCCGATCGGGCAACGCGGGGTCCGCAAGTTCGGGAAATGTGTTCTCGATGATCTCGGCAAGCTCACCGGCGTCCGCAGACGCATCAGCCGAATTTATCGGGCGATTGAGTGCTGACGCTTCGGCAACCGCACCCGCGTACTCATCGAGGCATCGCCGACGCACCTCATCCTGACCATTCACCGCGGCGCCGAGACGACGATTTGCTTCTTCACGCAAGCGTTCGGATCCATCGCGGTCAAGCTTCGCGATGGTTGAGTTGAACGTGTTCAAGAGCGACACATCCGGTGTGGACAGTGGTTCTGTGCGCACCAGGCTCTCCACGCGTGGAATGCCGAACGGTGCACACGCCGCGTTCGAAGCATCGATGCATGCGTCTAATCGGTCCCAGGCCTCAACCTGTTCTGATACAGCCGTTGCGTGACGGGCTCGTGCCTGGTCAGTCGAACCAGATGCTCGAACGAACTCGTTCGCGCGGCCTTCGAACCGGGTCACCACGCGTTCGGCATCACCAACAATCCGGCGGATGACGACTGCCAAGGGTTCACAGGCACTCCATGCGCCACTCCCTCCGGACGAGACGACGGCCCGCAGTCCACGCACCTCGGCGTCGACAACGTCGCGATCGATGACGTCAGACATCGTTTGGTCAACGACAATCCCGCGAACGGTGCGCCATTGGTCGATCACGCGCCGAAGCGTCTCGCGCACGGTGCCATCGCCGGACGCGATTCGTGCCTCACCTTCGGAGATCGAAGCCACAAGGCTTTCGTCATCGTCAAGCGAGAGGTCGTCACGAATCCCATCCCGACGGCGGACTATGCCCGCGAGGTTGTTCTCCTGGTCCAAAACCTGCCGTCCAAGCAACTGGTGTCCACCTGCCTCGCGTGCAAGCCGGTCGGACGCCTCGTCAGCAATCCTGTGCGCATCCTCAATCAACTTGACCGCGTCGGAATAGTCCGTCCCCAACTCAATGCCAAGCGCGGTGGCCTCGGTTTGGCACCGGGCAATGGATTCATCCAGACTCGATGAAGCACCTTGCGCGATGCGCAGGAGCCCGGGCAGTTGACCCAACCGGACCAACTCCGCCCGTAGCGCCTTGCCCTCACCCTCAATGCCGGCCAGACGGGACTTCGCGTCCTCCAGTCGGGTTGCATCGAACTCGGGAACGGGCGAGGTGAGGAGTTCGTCGAGTTCCCGCAGACGAACCTCCGCGGCGCGAGGCGACGACGGTAGCGGTTCACCTCGTTCGGCAAGTGCGTGCTTGGCAGTTTCGGCGATCTCCCGGAAGTGATCCACGTCGGGTGGTGCGAGAACGGGTACCGAATGTTCGCGGAGCTGTTCAATCTCGGTGTCGGATGCGTCGCGGACCTCGGTAACCCGCGCGTGACCGGTCTCCAAGTGCAGTGAGACCACCTGGGCACCAACTCGTTCGTGTGACACCGCAAGACGCAGGGCGATACCTGACGAGAGCACAACCCCTTCAGGATTGTCGAGCACGCCAAGGACGAGGCCTTTCAACTGGCTGACGCGGCGCTCGGCCTCGCGCAAGGAAATGACCGCTTGCAAGGCGTCGCCAAGGGCAGTGCGCACGTCGTGCATTCGTTGACGCTCCACAACTGCGTCGCGAATCGCACCAAGGCGCCGGACCTCATCCTGAACAGACGCGTACTTGGCCCGCAGGTCGGCGATGCCCTGTTCAATCCGTGCATGATCGTCCACGCGATCTTGCGCCTCCGTTGCCGCACGACGACGGGTCTCGACTTCGTGGAGACGCCTGAGGAGCGTGGTCAGTTGATCGGCGCGGCGTTTGGCGTTCGCGTGCGCCAGAATCCTCGGTTCGAGGGCCCTGACCTCGTCCTGGAGTTCATGGAGTCGTTCCGTTGCATCGGTCTCCTCTCGCAGGATCTCGTGCAGGTCGCGCTGCAATCGGATACGCGCATCGCGGCGCGCAGCGGCACGCGCGAGGTCGTTCACAATCCCCGGGCGAATGCTGTCCCATGTTGAAACCGTCTGGAGTTGGCCTTGAATGGCAACCAGGCCATCTCGAACTTCCCGAAGTGACGGAAGCGCGGTCTCGGCCGCGATTGCGTCATCGAGACGTATGGACTCCACGTCAAGATTGCGAGCCTCCCTGTCAGCCGCAACATGTGCATCACGCAGCGCCCGCCACGCCGCTATCGCCTCGTCGAGCGATCGGATTGCCAGCAGCCTCCTAGCCGCGGTTTCGGCGAGATCGTTCGCCTCGGCAAGGTTGCGCCGCGAAGCGTCAAGATCTGATTGTGCTTCGCGAAGGCGCAAGGCATGGTCTCTCAAGCAGGCAAGACGGAGTTTCGCGGTGTGGATCTCGAAATCTCGGGCGAGCCGTGCCAGATTGTCTGAGGCGCGAGCGAGTTTCAGGCGCGCCTCATGCACCTTGAGATCGGCATCGTGCGTGCGGTCGGGGCGAAGCAACTGTGCGACCTTGGTCAACCGGTCAAGGTTCAGAAGCGATGCAACCGATGCCTCGCGTTGGCGTCGATCCTGGACCTCGAGGCTTCCAAGTTGCTTCTGGGGCACAAAGCACGAGTTCAACAGGGCCTCGGACGTGAGGCCCCCGAGTTCCATGATGACGCGCCGGTTGACAGGGGAAACCGACGTGACGCGTTCACCCTCTCCATTGCCACGCAGGACGTAGACAGATGCCTGGGGGACGATCCGACGACCAACACTCCTGATCTCGCGCTCCACCCGCAGGGTATCGGGTGGGCCATCCCCGAGGTCTATGCGGACGACGACAGATACTTGGGCAAAATCGGCATCATGTGGGATTGCCTCCGCGTGCGTGCAACCACCGAGGTGCTCACCAAACAGCCCGAAGTGGATAGCCTCGAAAAGCGTGGACTTGCCCGCCTCGTTGTTTCCCTCGATCAGGATGCTTGCCCGATCAGGAAAGACAATGTCGACCTTTCGGAGGCGCTTGTACCGGACGACGGTCAACCGCTCAATGGTGATCATGCCTGCACCCCCTCGTCAACAGGACGAGGCGACGCCGTGGCGTCACGTTGGTCGCTCGTGAAGGCACGGTCACTGCCACCGACGAAATAGGGCGCGATGAGATCGAATGCGCGTTCGAGGAACTCGCGCTCGGTATCAGTTGCCTGGCCGCGCAACGTGTCGACCGTGGCGGCAATCTCCTCTGCCTGTGACCGCCGTTCAAGCGACACGCCAGGTACGGCAATACCCTCGGGCATGAGCCCAGACGCATCGAGATCAAAGGTGAAGAACCCCTTGACGCCGGCCTCGTGCACGGCCGAGAGGTTGAGTCCCTCGTAGACCTCCCGGGCGACTGGACCGTGGATCCGCATCGTGGCAAGGGCGTCAGGGTTCTCCCGGGATGCAATGCGATCCAGGAGAACTTCGGTCGGGGTCTCGACATCAGGGCGCAAACCACCGAGACCGACAGGTTGGAGTTCGACCCCAGTCACCTCAAGGGTGACGCGCGCCTGCGGGGTGATTGGCTTCCGTTGAAGGCTCCTGGTGCCATCAGCCCGGAGTTCCATGATCCAGAAGCCCGGCTTGCCACTCATTTCGCCGAAGGTCATCCACTCGGTAGCACCTGGAACGAGAACCTGACATGGACGTCCACCCGCAGTCGCAATAGTTGTCGTGAACGAATGATGGACGTGACCAGCGATGAAGACATCCGCACCAAGCGCGGCGATGGTGTCGCGTTTGACAACAGGCTCGAAACTGCCTGGAAACGAGTGTCCCTCAATCGACGCGTGCGTGACGACGACTGTCCAATCGGGTGCCCCATCGACGAGCGAAGGGAGGTTCGCGGCAGCGAGGGGATCACCCCCATCGATCCCGACCGCCGACCATGAGGCCCCGGCAATCAGGATCCGTTGCCCACCGAGGTTGAGCACGACATGTTCCAGTTCACCCGGTCCGCCCGGTTTGCCGAGATAGTGGAGAAGTCCTGCCTCGGCAAATTCGTCAAACGGCGCGTACCCACCGTGATCGGTTGTCTGGCGAGGTGAATCGTGGTTGCCGCCGACGGCAACAACAGCGATGCCAGCATCGCGCAATTGGGCGAGAAAGTTCGCGAATGCCGCGCGCTCGAGGTTGCGCGGGTCAAGCGCATCAAACGTGTCCCCCGCAAGGACGACGAGATCCGCGCGTTCAGCAACCGCACCGTCGACAACCTGCCTGAACGCCTGCCGAAGGCGGGTGCGTCTTTCGTCGAGTCGCGCCGCCGGCATGCGCGCCACGTAGCGATTGAGATGGTTGTCCGCGGTGACCACGACGCGCACAGTCATCTCGGGCGCATATCCGGTCGGGGAGCCATCGAGGCACTGACTTCACGGTCCGCCTGAACGTCGTCGATAGCCATCGCACCTAGAACGTGTGTTCGCATTGGGGAAACGATAGCACATGCCAATACACAATTGCGTGCCAGCGTGGCCGAAATCGTGACCACTTATCACAACAGGGACGGTGAGCGGACGCAACTCCGGAGCGTGCGTTACGCGGGCGGATTGGTGACCGCGTTGATGCTTCGGCGTGCCCGGGCGAACAGACGCCCACTCGCCCGTCCCGCAGCCATTGCCACAGATCCGGTGTCAACGTTGCGGACTGCTCGAACCGCACCTGACACGGAATCAGCCGCCCCGGGTGCAACACCTTGGGCAGCTTTGATCATGCCGGGGGCCGCAGCCTGCGCCGCGCGGACCATGCCTGGCGTGGCCGCCTGCGCGGCGCGGATTGCGGATGGGGCAGCTGCCTGGGCAATCCGACCGGCAAGTGGCGACACCATCCCCACCATCCGGACCGCTGCCGGTATACCGACGTTCACCGCTACGTCAGCGGCCCTGGTTGCGGCATCGGTCACGGCAGCATCACGCGCGGCCTTCGCCACGGTTGCTCGCCCGAGTTCACCCATCTGCCTCGGCATGCCAGGAAACCGGGTCATGGACCCCAAGGAAGGCGCCAAGGGTGGTGCGGCATGACGCCGTTCCATCCAGTTGCCGACCGCAATCAGGCCACCCCAGACGATCAGCAGGGCCAGAACCGTAAAGCCGACGGTGGTCGACTCGTCTCGCTGTCCCCAGAAGAATGAATAGATCAGGTTCGCTGCATACATGACGGGAAGCAGCACGAGCAGGACCTTGACCGTGCGATTCGTCCGTTCGACGACAAGACGGCGCAATGGTGGAACCCACCACAATGCCATCCCCGCCAACATCACGATGGTGAACACGTTCATGACCGTTCCATCATACCCCGCACCTTGGGTATCCCAATCCCCAACGCGCGACACGCCGGCCTAGGCTCGGGTGGTGTACCGTCCGGTTGGTACAGTACGCGCATCGGATGAGCATCAACGCCCGCGATTCCATTCTTGCGGCAGCCGCGCAACTGATTTCGCGCGAAGGTGCGCGGCGGTTGACCCTCGATGCCGTGGCCGCCGAGGCACACTTGAGCAAGGGTGGCTTGCTCTACCACTTCTCCTCGAAGGATGACCTCATCCGCGGGCTTGTGGAAACGCTTGTCGCCCAATTCGATGCAGAGGTGGAGACCTGCACGGTGCCCGGCAAGCCCGGTGCCTGGACGCGTGCCTATCTCGATGCGGCGATCAACACATCGGCTCCCGCGTCGGAAACGCATGCCTCCAAGGCATCTGGCGGAAATGGACCGGCCCTGACGAGTACGGGCATCGCCGCCGCAGTCTCCAACAACCCGGCCTTGCTGGAACCGGTTCGGGAGGCATACCGCCGGTGGCAGCAGAATCTCGAAAGCGATGGCATCGACCCGGTTGATGCAACGATAGTCCGTCTGGCCTGTGACGGGCTCTGGCTTTCGGATCTCATTGGTCTCGATCCCGTGCCCGAACCTTTGCACACAGCAGTTGTCTCGCGGATGCGCGCCATGACCACCAGCGCCAACCTCACCGAAACCGTGACGACATTCCCGGAAGACGACAACCCGCCACGGTGATCCACGGAGTTCAGTAGATGTCCACAACGGTCAAGCCAGAAACCGATGGCCCGCCCACCCGTCGGACGCGCCGTCAAGCCAGAAAAGGCGCAACTCCGGACAACACGCCGGAACATGGAAGGGTTGATGGACCTGCATTCACCGCCGATGGCCGGTTGCGTCTTCCGGCAACCCGGCACCTTTCCTCGGAAATGGTGATGCTTGGGGGCGTCCTGCTGTTCCTGATCGGGGGCACTTGGGACGTCTCCTGGCATATCGTGGCCGGGCGCGAAACATTCTGGAGCCCACCCCATCTGGTCCTGTACGCCGGAATCCTGCTCATCTTCGGAACAGCTTTGCACGGCGTATCCAGCGCGTGGCAGTCCGGGCGGTTGCCGACCGCCAGTTCACTGATCGGGATTGCCGGGTCTGCTATGTCACTCGCGTCGGCGCCACTGGATGACTTCTGGCACCGCGTCTACGGTCTCGACGTGACCATATGGAGTCCGCCACACCTCCTCCTCATCGGAGGTGTGACCCTGGCATCGTTCAGTGCAATGGTGGGGATTGCACAAGTTGTCAGCCGTGCCGCGGGCGAGGCGTCGTGGCACGCATTTTCGACCGGCTGGACCCCTGCCACCACGGCACTGTTCTTTTCCGGCGGCCTGTTCACGGCCGTGGGAGGCGCATCCCTCGGCGAATATGACTTCGACGTCGCACGGTCATCGGTTGCATACCACCCGCCGCTGCTTGCCGCCTTGACGGCGTTCGGCCTGGTCGTCACGGCCAGAGCGGGACGGCGCGTCGGTGGAGCAACGCTGACGGCGGCGACCTTCACCATCCTCCACGTCTTGCTTGACTGGATCCAACTTGGTTTATCCATGCCTCGGCCTCAGGTGCCGCTTGTACTACTTGCGGCACCAGTGGTTGACATGGTGCTGATCCTTGGCGGAACCGGCCACAGACACAACCTTGGGCCCGTGGGGACAGTTGCCGGTGCCGGGGCGCTGTACGCGGCGACGCTGATGCTGGTGCAGTGGCCCTACACCACAGCCCTTGCCGGCAGTGTCTGGTCACTTTCCGTCCTGACGCGCGCCGCCGTCCCAACCCTTGCATCCGGAGCCATCGGGGCGGTCGCCGGCTGGATTGTCGGTTCGAAAATCGGTGGACAACCGGCACTTGGTGGCATTCCGGACGGCGCGAAGGTCTCTCTTTCACGGTGGCCCGAGTTCATCCTCGCAGCCGCCTCGATTGGCCTCGCCGGGACCGCGATCGCCCCGGCCGTGCGGAACAACGGTGCGCCTCGCCCGATCTGGGGCACCGAAGCAAACAGCCTGGTCGATGCGCCTGTCGTGGGCCAGCTCACACTGCGTCCGGCGTCCCCAGTTGTGGGTGAACCGATGACGATGCGGGTGATGTTTACCGATGCCACGGTGCTGCAGACGGTTGGCCGTTCCCCCGCGGTCCCATACGAGAGCCCGCGGGCTGGAGACATTGCCGAGGGCGTGATGCAGGCGGCCGGAGCGCCCGGGGTCTACGAGGTCACCTTCACGCCACGCGAAGCCGGACGCCGTTGGCTGACCATTTACCTGCCCGGCGAGTTCGGGCGAATGGCGGCATCGTCGGCCTTCACCGTCGGCAGCACGGCTTCCGGTTCTTTGGCGCCACCATCATCGACGCGAAGCATTGTCATGCGCCCCGAACCCGGTCCCGATGAGAACG
>Ga0214923_10000638_pt1 | contig 51882 bp, 44 predicted proteins | sample LL1510_MetaG_FD_177993 | JGI IMG/M metagenome (GOLD analysis project Ga0214923, IMG submission 177993) | Freshwater microbial communities from Lake Lanier, Atlanta, Georgia, United States - LL-1510 | ecosystem: Environmental > Aquatic > Freshwater > Lake | place: USA: Georgia | collected...
CACCTTTTCCTGACGTAGGCGCTTCGCGGCCGCGTGTGCGAGGCTCTGGGCCGCATGCAGGTCTCGCCCCGGGTCGCCGTCGCCACGCTCGCGCTCGCGGTGGCGGCCTATCTCCACGGCCTCGGGTCGCTCCACATCCTCGCCAACGGCGACGAGATGATCTACGCGCAGATCGCGCGGGCCACGGCCACGAGCGGGCACTGGCTGCCGCTCGAGTCGGAGATGCCCGACATGGTCAACACCAAGCCGCCGCTCCTCATCTGGCAGGGCATCCTCGCGACCGATTGGGGCCGGCGGTGGACACTCACGGCCCTGCGCTGGCCAAGCGTCGCCTGGACGTTCGCCACGGCGGGCATGGTGGGGCTGCTCGCGTGGCGGGCGAGCGGGATGCGGCACGTGGGGATGCTGGCGGCGGCGATCCACCTCGCGTTTCTCTCGACCTACCGCTACGGCCGGCCGTTCCTCACGAACCCGCCCGAGACGTTCTGGATGTTCGCCTGCTTCTTCATCATGGCGTGGTGGCGGCCGCGGTCGTTCGAGTCGCGGCTGGTGTTTCCGACGATCATCGGCCTGTGCGCCGGCGCGGCGCTGTTCGCCAAGTCGTTCGCGCAGCTCGTGCCGATCGGGGCCGGGCTCGCGGCGTGGCACGTCCACGAGGTGCGCCGGCCCGACGGCGGCGTGGACTGGCGGCGGCTCGCTCTGCGCTCGGCGCCGGGGCTCGTGTGGACCGCGACTCTCGCACTGGCGATCTTTGCCCTGTGGTTCGTGTTCGACCCCGATCCTGCCGCGATCTGGCGTGAGTTCGTGGTCGGTGAAAACTTCGGCAAGATGAAGGCCGGCAGGGCGAACTATCTTGTGGCCCTGCTCTGGGGGCGGGTGAGCGTCTGGTGGTATGCGGCGTCGTGGTTCACGAACGTGGGGCTGCTGGCGTTCCCACTCCTCGGCACCATGATCCGGGCGTGGCAACACCGCCGCGAGGCGACCGTGATCGAGCGATTGCTCTGGATCTGGGCGGCGGTGCTGTTCATCGTGTTCATGGTTCCCACGCAGCGGTCTGGCCGGTATCTGCTGGAGGCGATGCCGGGAATCGCCGTGCTGATGGCCTTGCACTGGCACCGCCTGTTGCCCTCCGCCTTTGCGACGGTCGCGATCGGGGCGGGAGCGGTCGTGGGGCTCGTGGCCTGGCTCTCGGTGGCACTCGTACGCGAGCTCGGGACCGACGTGTTCACCCGGGTCCACTGGGCGATCGTCGGCGGGGCGGCTGCCATCGCGGCGGCGCCCCTTCTCGCCCGGCGCCATCTCGCCGCCTGTACCGTCCCGGCGGCGATCGGATCTTTTCTGGCCGTTTCGAGTTTCCTCACGGCCTTCGACCCGCCGCGTGGCGGCTATCCACCGGAGGCCGTCGCGGCCGCCCGGGGCCGGATCGTCCACGTGCCACAGAATTTTCGCGGGGGGGCGGAGCGAAACTCGTTTCTTCTCCCCGGGGCCCTGATTCGCGGCTATCCCGAGCAGCAGCCCGGGCCCGGCGCTCTTGGCGTCGACGACCTCGTCGTCGTGGTGACGCCATTCGGTGCCCCGGCGCCGCCCGGCGCGATCGCGAGCCGGATCGAACTCACGAGCCGCCACACGCCTCGGCAACTGCTCGACATGGCCGCAGGCCGGCTCGCCGAAAACATCTTCTGCAGCGAGTGGCTGCTACGTGGCCGGCCAACGCAGCACGTCCGCCGGTGACAAGCCTCGCGCGCGCAGGTCGCGGATCGCCAGGCCGCCGCTCCGCTTGGCGAGCCGGCGCCCCTCGGCATCGACCACGAGCGGGGCGTGGCACCACTGCGGCGGCTGCCACTCCAGCGCCTCGTAGAGGAGCAGCTGCCGGGCCGTGCTCGTGAGCAGGTCCGCGCCGCGGACCACCTCCTCGATCTCCATGGCGTGGTCGTCGGCCACCACGGCGAGCTCGTAGGCGGCGAGATCGTCGCGCCGCCAGACGACGAAGTCGCCGAAGTCGACGCCGGCGGTGCGGGCGACGCGGCCGAGCCGGGCGTCGTCGAAAGAGATCACGCGGCCGTCGGGCACGCGAAACCGCCAGGCCACGCCTCCGGGGGCCGAGGCACGCTCCCACGTGGCGGGCCGCAGCGATGCGGGAAAGATCGGCTCCGTTGGCGTCGGGTCGGAACCGGCGGCCGGGCCGTGGGGTGCCGTGCCCGCCTCCCCGACGTCGCGGCGCGAGTGCGGGCTCGGGTAGATCGCGCCCGCCGCCTCGAGCCGGCGCCACACGTCGAGAAACCAGGCGCCGCGGCGGCTCTGTTCGTAAGGGGCGTGCGGCCCGCCGATGTCCGGGCCTTCGTTCCATTCGAGGCCGAGCCAGCGCAGGTCGTCGAGGGCCGCCGCCGCATACTCCGGCCGGCAGCGGTCGCGGTCGAGATCCTCGATCCGCATCACGAGGCCGGCCCCGGCCGCGCGTTCGGCGGCGCGGGCGAACGTCAGCGCGTGCCCGACGTGGAGGAGGCCGGTCGGCGTGGGGGCGAGGCGGCCGCGGAGGGGCATCGTCACAACAACCACCAGTTCCCCGTGGCGACGACGTATGCCCCGAGGGCGAGGTTCGTGGCGGCGTGCGCCAGGATCACGTCGATCGGCCGCCGCGTGGCCGCGGCGATCCCGCTCATCACGGCGAACCAGCACACCGCAGCCAGCGCCTCGGCGGGATGCGTGGCCACCGCGTAGACAAGGCATGCCGCCGAGGAGGCGAGCGTGAGCCGGCCGAACGGCACGGTCCAGAACCTCTCTTCGATCACGTAGCGCATGAGAAATCCGCGCAGGAAAAGCTCCTCGACGAGCGGCACGATCACCACGAGCCCGGCCATCCGCAGCGCCAGGAAGCCCCAGGCGGCCGCGGGGTTCGCGAACCCGACGAATGGATTGAAGCCGCTCCGCTCCACTGCGGTCGGCGTGAATCCGGCTTCGCGCTGCACGGCGGCGAGCACGATCCACGGCACCACGAGCACGAGCCCGAGGGGCACCGGCCACCACGTCGTGCGGCCGATCCACGCGCGGATCTGCGGCCAGGCGCGGGCCAGGGCCACGACCGTCGCGACGAGCCGCGCGGAGTAGATCGCGGGATAAGCCGCAGCGGGGATTTCGAGCGTGCCGGCGAGGCCGCCTCCGCCCGGCACGGGCTCCAGCAGGCCCGCCGCCAGGAACACGACGTAGGGCACCACGCACGCGTCCCAGGGACGGCCGGGCCCGTGATCGGTGGGGGGCGTCGTCGTCATGAAAGCCGGTGGCCTGTCGCGATTTCCGGGGCCTGAGTATATTCCCAAGTCCCCCGCCACCATGTCCCACCCGGCCATGCCCCACCCGGCGGGAATCCCCGGTTCCCCTTCCGAAGGTGCAGTGTTTCCATGGATCTGTCCAAGCTTCGCAACATGGGCATTTCGGCCCACATCGACTCCGGCAAGACGACGCTCTCCGAGCGCATCCTCTACTACGCGGGGCGCATCCACCGCATCCAGGAGGTGAAGGGGGGCGGCGACGGCGCCACCATGGACTACATGGACCTCGAACGCGAGCGCGGGATCACGATCACGAGCGCCGCCACGAGCGTGAGGTGGAACGGCTGCGACATCAACCTGATCGACACCCCCGGCCACGTCGACTTCACGGTGGAGGTGGAGCGCAGCCTGCGGGTGCTCGACGGCGCGATCCTCGTGCTCTGCGCCGTGGGCGGCGTGCAGAGCCAGTCGATGACGGTCGACCGGCAGATGAAGCGCTACAGGGTGCCGCGACTGGCGTTCGTGAACAAGATGGACCGCACCGGCGCCAACTTCGAGCGGGTCGTGAAGCAGCTGCGGGAAAAGCTCGGCACCGACGCGATCCCGCTGCAGATCCCGATCGGCAAGGAGGACAAGCTCGAGGGCGTGATCGACCTGGTCGCGATGAAGGCCTACCACTTCGACGGCGACAACGGCGAAACGGTGCGCGAGGAGGCGATCCCCGCGGCCTACGAGAAGCCGGCCGCCGAGGCCCGGCACGCGATGCTCGAGGGGCTCGCGATGTATTCCGACGCGCTCATGGAGAAGCTGCTCGCCGAGGAGCAGCCGGGCGAGGACGAGATCCACGCCGTCGTGAAGGCGGCCACGCAGAGCCAGAGCATCACCCCGGTGTTCTGCGGCAGCGCCTACAAGAACAAGGGCGTGCAGAAGCTGCTCGACGCCGTCGTCCGCTACCTGCCGAGCCCGCTCGAGCGGAAGGTGATCGCCAAGAAGTGGGACAAGCCCGACGAGGCCTTCGACCTCGCGCCCGATCCGGCCAAGCCGCTCGTGGCGATGGCGTTCAAGATCGTCGACGACCCCTACGGCCAGCTGACGTTCATGCGGATCTACCAGGGCAGGATCACGAAGGGGGAGGCCTACATCAACCAGCGCACGAGCAACAAGCAGCGGTTCAGCCGCATCGTGCGCATGCACGCCGACAAGCGCGAGGAGATCGACACCGCCGAGGCGGGCGACATCGTGGCCGTGATGGGCGTCGACGCCGCCAGCGGCGACACCTACGCCGCCGAGGCGAAGTATTGCACGCTCGAGAGCATGTTCGTGCCGGAGCCGGTGATCAAGATGGCGATCACGCCCACCAACCGCGACGGCCTCGACAAGCTTGGCAAGGCCCTGCAGCGGTTCACCCGCGAGGATCCGACGTTCCGCGTCTCCACCGACGACGAGACGGGCGAGACGGTGATCGCCGGCATGGGCGAGCTGCACCTCGACATCTACGTGGAGCGGATCAGGCGCGAGTTCAAGGTCGACGTGGAGGTGGGCGCGCCGAAGGTGAGCTACCGCGAGGCCCCGACCCGCGCCACCGAGTACGAATACAAGCACAAGAAGCAGACCGGTGGTTCGGGCCAGTTCGCCCACATCATCGGCCGCCTCGACCCGCTGCCGGAGGATGCGGCGGAGACGTTCGAATTCGAGGACGCCGTCGTGGGTGGTCGCGTGCCCCGCGAATACATCCCGTCGGTCGAAAAGGGCTTCCGGGCGTCGCTCTCGAAGGGGCCGATCGCCGGTTTCCCGATCGTGGGCGTGAAGGCCACGCTTTCCGACGGCTCCTACCACGACGTCGACTCCAGCGACATGGCCTTCCAGATCTGCGCCCGGGCCGGCTTCCGCGAGGCCTTCCTCGCCACCAAGCCGGTGCTGCTCGAGCCGATCATGAAGATGGAGGTGGAGGTGCCGGCCGACTTCCAGGGTCCGGTGACCGGCGAATTGAACAAGCGGCGCGGCCTGATCATCTCGACCGAGACGGTGGGCAACACCTCGACGATCGTGGCCGAGGTGCCGCTCGCCGAGACGTTCGGCTACTCGACCGACCTCCGCAGCATGACGCAGGGGCAGGGCGTGTTCACGATGGAGTTCAGCAAGTACAAGCCCACGCCGGGCAACGTGCAGAAGGAAATCGTCGAAGAGCGCAAGAAGGCCGAGCTCGCCGCGGCCAAGTAGGACAGGCTTCAGCCTGTCGTGCCCCCCATGTGGGACAGGCTTCAGCCTGTCGTGCCCTCGACTCGCCCAACCCGGCTTCGGGCCCCCCAGACCCCGTCGCCGGACGTTCGCTGCGCCCTCCGGGCTGCGCTCACTCCTAGCGACTGGCGCTGGGCCATCCATGGCTGCGCTGGTCGCTAAAGCCGGCGGCCGGGGCACTGGGTGGCCCGAAGCCTCCTCAACTCGAATATGAGGGAGGCGGCGTAGACGGTCGGTGCGATGCGGAAGAGCCGACGGGCAGATACGCGGCTTACACCGAGCGCACCATCACAGTTGAGAAGGGACTAGCGATCGCCCTCGGCGATGGAGCAGCGTACCGCCGGCTTCGACGCCGGGTTGGGCTAGTTGACCGGTAAGCGTGACGCTTGCCTAACGGGACAGACAGGCTGAAGCCTGCGCTACTTCGCCAAGAGCCACGCGAGCAGGCCCTTTTGGACGTGCATCCGGTTGGCGGCTTCGTCGACGACGAGACTCTGCGGGCCGTCGATGACCTCGTCGGTCACCTCCTCGCCGCGGCGGGCGGGGAGGCAGTGCATGAAAAACGCCTGCGGGCAGTGCTTCATGAGGGCGGCGTTCACCTGGTAGGGCTTGAAGGCCTCGAGCCGCACGGCGCGCTCCTTTTCCTGGCCCATGCTCGCCCAGACGTCGGTGTAGACGACGGCCGCATCCTTGACGGCCGCCACCGGGTCGGCGGTCTCCACGAGCTCAGCCGTGGGGAGGAGCGCCTTCAGGTGGGCCCGGAAGCCGTCGTCGAACCGGTAGCGCTGCGGCGCGGCGAGCACGAACCGCATGCCGAGCAGGCCGCAGACGACGGCGAGGGAGCGGGCCACGTTGTTGCCGTCGCCCACGAAGGTGAACGTGAGGCCCGCCACGCGGCCGACCTGCTCTTTGAGCGTGTAGACGTCGGCGAGCGCCTGGCAGGGGTGCGTGTAGTCGGAGAGACCGTTGATCACCGGGACCGAGGCGGCGGCGGCGAGGGCGAGGATCGTGTCGTGGGCCTTCGAGCGACAGACGATCGCGTCGGCATACTGGCTCAGGACGCGGCCGAAGTCGGCCACGCTCTCCCGCGACGACGAGAAGCCGGTGTCCTCGCCGAGGAACACGCTCGAGCCGCCGAGATGGGCCATCGCCGCCTCGAACGAGACCCGCGTGCGCAGGCTGGGCTTCTCGAACACGAGCGCCAGAACGCGGCCCGGCAGGAGGGCGTCGCGCAGGCCGGCGTCGTACTTCGTCTCCAGGTCGTGCGCGATCGCGTAGATCGCCTCGATCTCGTGGGCGGAGAGGTCTTCGGGAACGAGGATGTGCCGCATGGGGCGGAGGTGGGACGGGCGCCCGGGGTCAGGCGCGGGAGGCGACCTCGAGGATGGCGTCGGAGAGCTTGTCGCAGCCCTCGACGACGTCGGCCTCGGAGATGTTCATCGCCGGCAGGAGCCGGATCACGCGTCCCTGCGTGCAGTTGACGAGCAGGTTGCGGTCGAGGCACGCCTGCACGACGGCGGCCCCGTCGATCGAGAGTTCGACGCCGATCATCATCCCGATCACCCGCACGTCGACGACGGCGTCGCAGCGATCCTTGAACGCGGTGAGCCGCTCGCGGAAGAGCGCCGCGGCGCGGTCGACGTGGCCGAGCAGGCCCTCGTCGTCGATCATCCGGATCGCGGCCACGCCGGCCGCCGCGGCCACGGGATTGCCGCCGAACGTGGCGGCGTGCATGCCGGGCCGGAGGTGCTTGGCGAGTTCGACCGTCGTCAGCATGGCGCCGCCGGCGATGCCGGCGCAGAGGCTCTTGGCGAGCGTCATCACGTCGGGCACGACGCCGAAGTGCTGATGGCCGAACCACCTGCCGGTGCGGCCGCAGCCGCACTGCACCTCGTCGAACACGAGGAGCAGATCCCGCTCGTCGGCGATCCGCCGCAGCCCCTGGAGAAATCCGGCGGGCGCCGGCACCACGCCCCCCTCGCCGAGGATCGGTTCGACGAGGATCCCGCCGGTGTGCTCGTCGACCAGCTTCTCGACCGCCTCGAGGTCGCCGTGGGGGGCGTATTGGAAGCCGGCCACCATCGGCCCGAGCCCCTCGTGGTATTTGGGCTGGGCCGTGGCCGACACGCTCCCCATCGTGCGGCCGTGGAAGCCGCCCTGGAAGGTGATGATCTTGTAACGCTTGCCGTCGGTGCGGAGCCGGACGAGCTTGATCGCCGCCTCGTTCGCCTCGGTGCCCGAACTGCAGAAGAAAGCCTGACCGCCGAACGACCGCTCGGAGAGCAGCCGGGCCCACTCCCCCTGCGGCTCGGTGTACCACGTGTTGGGCACGTGGATCAGCCGCGCCACCTGCTCCTGCACGGCCCGCACGACCGGCTCCGGGCAGTGGCCGAGCAGGTTGCAGCCCCAGCCGGGAAAGAGATCGAGGTATTCGGCGCCCTCGGCGTCCCAGACCCGCGAGCCCTCGCCCCGCACCAGGCACACCTGGAACCGCCTGTAGTTCGGCACGACGTAGCGGTCGAATGTATCGATCACCGCCCGGGTCTTGTCGCCGATCGAAGCGGAGGCGTTCCTATCTGGGGCTGCGTCGATCGTGGCCATGAGATGGACCTCCGGGGCTGGGCTACCGTGCGGCGGCGGCCGTTTCGAGGGTGGGCGCGGCGACGCAGTCGTCGCGGACCAGTTCCGTGCCGACGCCGCTGGTGGTGTAGATCTCGAGCAGCAGCGAGTGCCGCAGCCGGCCGTCGATGATGTGGATCTTCTTCACGCCCTGCTCGAGCGTGTCGAGGCAGCCCTCGATCTTGGGGATCATGCCTCCGGCGATCGTGCCGTTCGCGATCAGCCGCCGGGCCTCGGCCGCGGAGAGCGAGTGGACGAGGCTCTCGGGGTCGTCGACGTCGAGCAGCACGCCCGGGATGTCGGAGAGCACCACGAGCTTCTCGGCGCCGATCGCCGCGGCCACGGCGGTGGCGGCCGTGTCGGCGTTGACGTTGAGCTTCTGCCCCTGTGCGTCGATCGCCATCGAGGGGATCACCGGCACCTGCCCGGCGTAGACGAGGTTTTCGACGGTCAGCCGATCGACGCGGGTCACCTCGCCGACGAAGCCGAGGTCCACCGGCTCCCCATCCGGCCCTTGGAGCGCGAGCCGCTCGCCGAAGAGAACGTTGGTGGAGAGGAAGTTGAGCGACATCGCCCGGCCGCCGTATTCCTCGATCCTGGCGACGAGATCGTGGTTGACGTCCGTGGCGAGCACCCGCTCGACGATGTCGAGCGTGGCCTGGTCGGTGTAGCGGCGGCCCTGCACGAACCGGGGCTCGATGCCCGCCTTGTCCATCGCCCGGCTGATCGCCTTGCCGCCGCCATGGACGACGACGATCCGCATACCGAGCGTCGACATGAAGACGATGTCGAGCAGCAGGTGGCGGAGCGAATCGGGGTGTTCGACGACGCTGCCGCCGAGCTTGATCACCGTCGTGGTGTCGCGGAACCTGCGGATCCAGCCGAGCGCCTCGATGAGCGTGTCGGCCTTCTGGATCGCCTTCTGCTGCGTCTTGGTGACGGAGGGTTTCATGCCGGCCACGGCGGGAACGGTCCTGCAGGGATGGAAACCGAAAAGTGTACCGCGCCGGGCGGCGCTGAAAACGCCTAAAAAATCACCATGAACTGCGTCTGGATGGCGGTGCCGGTGTAGCCGGCGCGATAGGGGTAGAGGATGTTCTGGGCGGGGTTCCTGTTCATGTAGAGGGCCTCGAGCGTCAGCCGGGCCTGCCGCGACCGCTTCACATACCAGTTGAGCCCGCCGCCGTACTCCTGACCGGTGCCGTAGAGGCCGGTGACGACGCTCGAACGGCCGTAGACCTCGTAGGTGCGCGGCACGAAGCACCACGAGACGTAGCCCATGCCGCCGTGGTCGAAGAGGCTCGACTGCGAGAACGTGCCCGTGCCGCGGAAGCCGTCGAGCATCCGGAAATAGTACTCGGCGTTCAGGGCCCAGCCGCGATACTTCCAGCCGGCGTCGACCGTGGCGAGGTGGTAGAGAAACCGATCCACCTTGCTGTTGGGCCCGAGCGCGTTGTCCTGCGCGATCGGCGTGCCGTCGGAAAGTCGCACGATCGTGTTTTCGGGGTTCTGTTCCGGGATGATCCGCGAGTAGGTGGGGGCGTAGACGCCGCTCGTGCCGAGCCGGATCACGGGATCGCGGTGGTGCTCCATGTCGCCGAGGCCCAGGCCGTAGGGTCCGAGCGGCTCCCACCACGTGTTGCCGGCCCAGGCCATCGACGTGCCGCGGCGGAGCACGCCCGCGCTGCCGCCGTCGATCGCGTTCCAGACGCCCGCCTGATAGTGCACGGTCTCGCCGGCGAGCGATCCGGTCGCGAGGGCGCCGGGGCTGTAGCCGGGCCGGAAGAACGTGTTGGCCATGCTCCGGTCGACACCCACGGTCCACGGCTGCGTCTCGGTCCACTCCCGCGAGCCGGGCACGATGGTCACGCCGGCGCCGACGGTGGCCGCCTCGCTGAACTTCCAGCCGGCGATCCCGATCGGCACCACGCCCATGGCGATCCCCACGTCGGAGGTGCCGAAAAGAGCGAAGTTGTAGACGAGCCGCTCGTCGACGACGTGGCCGCGGAGCGAGATCAGGAACCGGTTGAGGTTGAACGCGTTGATGTTGTTGACGGGATAGACGGTGCCTGCCGAATTGGTCCACTGCGTGGCGTCGCGGGCGAATTCGAACCAGCGCAGTTGCATGTAGCCGCCGAGGGCCATCGCGAACGGAAACTCGCCCCGGCATGGATCGGTCTTGAGGAGCAGCAGACCCTTGGGGGGCGCGAGGTCGGTGGCGGGGATGTAGCGCGGCCGCGGGATGCCGGCGAGCCGGGCGGCGACGAGCTGGTCGACCATCGCGCGCAGCCGCGCCTCCTGCTCCGGATCCTCGTGCGTGAGCGATTCCTCGAGATACTGCGCCTGCTCGACGGCGTCGCCACGCCCGGCGTGAAGCAGGAGCGATTCGTCGCCGGAAACCGGGCGCCCGAGGGCGCAGGCGGCCAGACTTCCGGCCACGAGCAGCCGGAAAAATCGGGAAAACACACGATAGCCGTGGTGGGCGCGCATCATGACCCTGCCACCTTGATCGGTCCGATCGTGCCGGTCGTGCAGGTTTTTCCGGCAGGGAAGGCGAGTGAATCCAGGGAATCTGGGATGCCGGGTGTTCGCCCGCTGAAAAGCGGGGGAAAACGGGAGCGTGGCCGGGTCAGGCCGCCGAGCCCGGCAGGATCCTGCCCTGCTTGAACACCCGCACTCCCTCCTGCCCCGCCAGCTTCAGCGTGCGGTCGGAGATGACATCGCACGCCACCAACGGGATCGCGGACAGCCCGGCCTTTTCCAGCAGCCCCGCCCAGCGGACGACGCGCCGCACATCGTTGGCGTCGGCCTTGGACGAGACTTCGGCGACGACGAACGCCTGCCGGCCCGCCACCAGCCCCGTGGCGATCGCATCGGCCCTCGACAGTTCGTCGAGGGCATCCTCGTCAAGCGCCGGTTCGAGCCGATCGGCGAGCTCCGTGAGGCTGACCAGCCTGCCGTTCCTCAGGAATCGCCACAGGTAGGACGTCATCCGATCCCGGAACTGCAGTTCGAGAGAGCGACCCAGAACCACGTCGAGCCGGCTCGACTGCCGCTTGACAACCTTGATGAGGAGATGGAGCTCGAGCTCCGTCTTCTGCTGAGCCAACGCGAGCTGATCGAGCCGCTCCTCGGTGCGCTTCTGCGCCTGGGCCAGATCGTCGACCCGCTCTTCCGTGCGCTTCTGCGCCTGGGCCAGATCGTCGAGCCGCTCTTCCGTGCGCTTCTGCGCCTGGGCCAGATCGTCGACCCGCTCCTCGGTGCGCTTCTGGGCCTGGGCCAGCTCGCCGAGCGCCGTGTCGAGCCGGGAGACCTCGCGACGGATCTGGCCGTCGAGCGTGCGGAAGTCTTCCTTCGTGACCGTGTTCCGCAGCTCCTCGAACATGCCGCCGAGGGTCTGCGCGAGCGCCCTGGCCGCCGGCTCACCCAGCGACTCGCGGAACTCTTCGTAGATCCGGAACGTGTTCATGGAACTCGGCGAACCGGCGTGCGGCGATCTCTCGGCCCGTTTCACGGATCATAGCAGAGCATATACGGATGTCAACCTGTCGGCGGCCGCGGCACAACCCCGCCGCGACCCGGAAACGGGCCGCCCGGCGATGCGTAGGCCTCCAGGGCGTCGACCAGACGCTCGCGAGCATCGCCGGGGCGGGCTCGATCGACCTCGGCAACGGCTCGCTCACGACGGGCTCCACGACGAGCACGTTCGCCGGCAGCATCACGGGCAACGGCGGCCTCACGAAGGCGGGCACCGGCTCGATCGGGGGCGATGCCACGATCGAAGGCATTCACGCGCCGGGCAACTCGCCGGGCATCCAGACGGTGGGCGGCGACCTGGCCTACACCGCCGGCTCGAGCGTCACCTGGGAACTCGCCGACAACACGGCCGCCCTCGCCGACCGGGGTGTCGAGTTCGACGGCATCGACGTCGGCGGCAACCTCACGTTCTCGGGCGCCACGACGCTGAACCTCGCGTTCAACGCCTCCGGCAGCCTCGTCGACTGGAACGACGCCTTCTGGGCGACCGACAAGCTCGGCACCGACGGCTGGCTCATCTACGACGTGACGGGCTCGACGACGGGCTTGCTCAATCTCTCGATCAGCGGCACGACGTGGCTCGACGCCGGAGGCAACTCGCTCACGGCAATCCGGCCCGACGCGTCGTTCGCCCCCGAGCAGGTCGGCGACAACGTGTATCTCACGTTCGTCGCCGTGCCCGAGCCGTCGGCGCTCATCCTCGCCGGCATCGGCGGGCTGCTGGTGGGCGTCATGGCCCGCAGACGCAAGGCATTGTGCTCTGAGCGGCGCCCCTGACGATGACCGAAACCAGCTTTGCGTGCAGATCTGGTCACGGGTGTTCCGGCATGCGCGGCGGAAGGCGCTAGAATGATGTTGATTGCCCTCTCCTGTATAGTTTGGACAGATCTTTCCCAATCGACGGAGATCGAGGCGGTTGGTGACGGCACACGAGATGGAGTCTCACGACCATGGATGAGCGGCAGTTACTCGATCGGATCGTCACAGATCCGCAAATCTTTGGTGGCAAACCTATCATTCGTGGCCGACGGCTCGCCGTGGAGCACGTGCTCGGAATGCTCGCAGCCGGCGATGATGTCTCGACGATCCTTACCCACTATCCGTGGCTCGAGCCGGATGACATTCGCGCGTGTCTGGTGTTTGCTCGTCGACTGGTGGGCCATGAACGGTGGGAACCGTTTCCGGTTGTCTCTGCGTCATGAAACTGCTTCTCGACGCGTGTTTGTCGGGAAAGGCGGCAGAATCACTCCGTGCATCCGGCCATGATGTGGCGTGGGTCGGAGATTGGCCTGCGGATCCAGGTGATGCTGCGATACTCGCGCGGGCTTCGGAGGAAGGCCGTATTGTCGTAACGCTTGACAAGGATTTTGGTGAACTCGCGGTCGTTCACGGCAGGTCGCACAGTGGCATCATCCGGCTTGTGGACTGCTCCGTCATGCGACAGGCCGCTACGTGCGAACTCGTGCTTGAACGGCATGGTGCGCTGCTTTCGGCCGGAGGAATCGTGACGGCTGAGCCAGGGAGGCTGAGGGTTCGACCTGCAAGTGAAGCCTAGCCGCGCAAGCCCGCGTCGTCGGCCTGTCCAATTGTGGTGGCTGTCACCTTTTCTCAGAGCGCGTCCTCGGTGCGGAGCGTGACCTCGATCAGCCGCTCCATCACCTCGGCGGGCGACTCGTGCGGGAAGTTCGTGAGCACGACCTCCTTCGCATACAGCTTGCCGACGTAGCGGCGGTGCTTGGCGGCCGAGGCCCGGCTCGCCAGAAAATCGCGGTGGGCCGAGTTGATCACGATCTCGTTGGCGGCCGCGTCGTAACGACTGCGCCGGGCGTGACCGTGCTCGGCCTCGAGACGGTAGCCGGGCAGGCCGCGGCCGCCGGCCCCGTCGGTGTCGGCGTCGAGAACGAACTTCAGTTCCGCGCGGTCGCCCACCTCGACGTCCGCCTGCCGCGCGGTCGCCTCGACGACCACGATCCCGGCGTCCGTCGAGGCCACGCGGCACGTGGCCACGTCGGCCGCGATGGCGGCCGTGCCCGAGACGAGCCGCCACGCGATCGCCACGCCGCCGGCGATCGGCGTGCCGTCGGCGTCGCAGGGCGTGGCCGTGAACAGGCACGAGCCGCCGGGCGGGCGGCGGGGCCGCCGCGGGCTGATCCGCACGGAGGCGAGGGGCCCGGGCTCGCCGGCGAACAGCGGGGCGGCCGGGGCACCGCCGCTCCCGGGGTCGCGCGCCCGCGGCGTGGCGCTCGAACCGGTGCCAGTGCCCCCCCGGTCCTGGAGCGCCGGCTCCGTCTTCGGGATGTCGAAAAACAGGTATTCCTCGGCGGGCAGGGCGGCGAGGGCCGAGGCGAAGGCCTTGTGGACCTGCTTGAGCAGCTGCCGGCTGGCCCGCTCCGCCTCCGCCCGCTCGCGCTCGGCCACCACGGCGGCGACGTCGGCCGCGATCGCGGGGGCCGCGGCCACGAGGGCGTCGAGTGCCGCGTCGGGAACGATGCCGGAGCGCGTGCCGGGGGCGAGGGCCAGGGCCTCGAAATCGATCGATCCCTCCAGGCGTCGGTCGGTCCAGGGGGGCTGCTGGAACGCGAGCAGTTCCGTGATGTCGGCGAGCACCCGCGTGCCGTCCTTGCAGATCGCGATGCCGCCGGTGCCGGAGGCGTCGTCGCCGCGCAGGTAGATCTCGACGGCCACGTCGCCGAGCGGCGTCGGATAGCGGCGCGGAATCTCCAGCCGCTCGCCGTCGAACTCGCGGGGCACGACCCGGATCTCCCGGCGGGCCACCGCGTCGACCACGTCGATCGTCACGCCGGTGCGGCGGATGCGGTCGCGGAGTTCGGCCGAGAGATAGCGGGCGATCTTTTCGCCGGTGACGAGGCTCTTGGTCGTCTCGAGGAGCGGGCCCACGAGCACCCGCGTGCCCCGCTCTGCCAGCCGCCCCTTGGCCGGCTGAATCGAGTAGTGCCGCTTGCCGCGCACGAGGTGGAGTTCGCGGGGCGGCCCCCCGCCTCCCCCCGAGGTGATGCGGAGTTCCTCGCCCAGGCTCCAGAAGCTCAACAGCCCGATGCCGAATTCCCCGTGCACCCCCTGCCGCTGGCCGGCGCCGAGATGCCGCTTCATCGAATCGCAGAGGTGCGTGGCGATGCGCTCGAAATCGGCCGCGCCGGATGCATCGGGGGCCACGCCCCGGCCGTCGTCGGCCACTTCCAGGAACAGCTGGCCCCGCGATCGGCGGCGCATGATCCGCACGCCCGCGGCCCCGGCGTCGATCGCGTTTTCCGCGAGTTCGCAGATCGCCTTGAGAGGATGCGTCTGCGAAAGCGCGATGATCGTGATCGCGTTCCACTGGTCGCCGATTTTGAGCGTGCCGGTGGTGGCCGCGGCGGGTGACGGTGAGGTCTTCATCGGGCGGGGCGATCTATCGGCCGTCACGGACGGCGGCATCCCGGGGGAACGGCCGCGAGTGTACATCCGTGGACAAGGGGTGCGAACGGCCCGGGGCGCCGGGCGGCTTGACGGCCGGCGGGGGACCGCTATTCTGTATCTGATTTCCAGATGATGCACGGCGGCATCATTCGATTTGCTAATCACGGACGAGGTCGCTTCATCCCCGGGGCCGCGGCGCGAGCGCACGTCCCATGAATCTCAAGTCCCTGAAAATCTTCTGCGACATCGTTTCCCGGCGCAGCTTTTCCCGCGCGGCCGAGGACAACGGCATCTCGCAGTCGGGGGCGAGCCAGGTGGTGAGCCAGCTGGAGGGCCGCCTCGGCGTGCAACTCATCGAACGATCGAAGCGGCCGCTCGTTCCCACGCGCGAGGGGCGGGTGTTCTACGACGGCTGTCGCAAGGTGATCACCGCATACGATGCCCTCGAGGACGAGGTGCGGTCGCTCCACCAGGAGGTGGCGGGCCGCGTCCGCGTGGCGGCGATCTATTCCGTCGGTCTTCACCACATGAGCCGCCACGTGCAGGAGTTCACGGCGCGGCATCCCCGGGCCACCGTGCGGCTGGAGTATCTCCACCCCGACCGCGTACTCGAATCGGTGGAGCAGGGGCAGGCCGACGTCGGCATCGTCAGCTATCCGCGCACCACCCGCACGATCGAGGCGGAGCCGTGGCGCGAGGAGCCGATCGTGCTCGTGTGCGCGCCCGGCCACGCCTTCGCCGACCGCGTGCAGGTGTCCCTCAAGGAGCTGCACGGCCAGCGGATGGTGGGATTCGACCCCGACCTGGTCATCCGCCACGAGCTCGACAGGGCGCTCGCCGCGCACGGCGCCGAGCCTGCCGTCGTGATGGAGTTCGACAACATCGAGACGATCAAGCGGGCCGTCGAGATCGACGCGGGCGTGGCCCTGCTCCCGGAGCCGACGGTCGGCCGCGAGGTCGCCGCCGGCACGCTGTGCACCGTGCGGCTCGCCGGCGAGGAGCTCGTGCGGCCGCTCGGCATCATCTCCGCGCGGGGCAAGCCGCTGCCCCCCACCGTCCGCCGGTTCGTCGAACTGCTCCACGGCCGCGGCAGTGAAGCCGTCGCCGCGGCTCCACCGCTTCCCGCCCACGCCTGAAGACAGCCCGCCCGGCGCCGTTCCACCGCGATCTTCAACCCGAAGGACTCGATCATGACCCCCGCGCGTCGCTCCCCCGGCCTTCCCGCCCCCCGGGGCCTCTACGATCCCGCGAACGAGCACGATGCCTGCGGAGTCGGCTTCATCGTCAACATGCACGGGCGCAGGAGCCACGAGATCGTGCGGCGGGCGCTGCAGATCCTCGAGAACCTCACCCACCGGGGCGCCTGCGGCTGCGATCCGCTCACGGGCGACGGCGCGGGCATTCTCGTGCAGATTCCGCATGACTTTTTCGCGGCCGTCGCGCCGCAGGCCGGCATCCGGCTCCCCGCGGCCGGAGACTGGGCCGTGGGCAACGTCTTCCTGCCCCCCTCCGAGGGCGACCGCGAGACGGCCGAGCGGTTCTTCGAGCAGGTCTGTCGCGAGGAGGGGCTCGAGTTCCTCGGCTGGCGCGACGTGCCTACCGACAACCGCGGCATCGGCGGCACCGCCCGCGAGGTGGAGCCCTTCGTGCGGCAGGCGTTCGTGGGGCGCGGAAAGAAGGTCTCCCGCGACCACTTCGAGTGGAAGCTGTTCGTGGCCCGCAAGCGGTTCGGCATCGAGGTGGGCTCGCTCGGCATCTCGGAGCGGGCGTTCGTCTACGTCTGCTCGCTGTCGGCGAAGACGGTCGTCTACAAGGGGCTGCTGCTCGCCGACCAGGTGGCGAAGTACTACCCCGACCTCTCCGACCCGGGGTTCACGTCAGCGCTCGCCCTCGTCCACCAGCGTTACAGCACGAACACCTTCCCCACGTGGGACCTCGCCCACCCCTTCCGCTACATCGCGCACAACGGCGAGATCAACACCGTCCGCGGCAACACGAACTGGATGCACGCCCGCGAGAGCATGCTGGCGCATCCGGTGTTCGGCCCGGACCTCGACAAGATCAAGCCGGTGATCCGCGACGGCGGCAGCGACTCAGCCACGTTCGACAACGTGCTCGAACTGCTCGTGCTGGCCGGCCGCCCGCTCGAGGAGGCGGTGAGCATGCTCATCCCCGAGCCGTGGAGCGGGCATGAGACCATGGCCGACGACCTCAAGGCCTACTACGAGTACCAGGCGTGCCTGATGGAGCCCTGGGACGGCCCGGCGGCGCTCGCCTTCACCGACGGCGTGAAGATCGGGGCCACGCTCGACCGCAACGGCCTGCGGCCCGGCCGCTGGTGGCAGATGAAGGACGGGCTCGTCGTGATGGCGAGCGAGGCCGGCGTCTTGCAGATCCCGCCGGGTGAAGTGGTGCGAAAAGGCCGGCTGCGGCCCGGGCGGATGTTCCTCGTCGACACCAAGGAGGGCCGGATCGTCGAGGACGACGAGATCAAGCGGAAGCTCGCCACCGCCAAGCCCTGGCGGGAGTGGATCGCCGCGAACCAGGTGCGGCTCGACGCGCTCGCCGATCCCGCGCACGTGGCCGAGGTCACGGCCTCGCGGGCGGTGGAACCCGCGGCGGCGCTCGTGGCGGGCGGCAACGGCGCGGGCCACGCGAACGGCAACGGCAACGGCGCCCCGCACGCCGTCGATCCCTGGCGGGCGGCCGGCGTGGCGGGCGAGCGGTCGAGCCTGCTCGAACTCCAGCGGGCCTTCGGCTTCACGCTCGAGGACCTGAAGGTGATCCTCGCGCCCATGGCCACCGACGGCGCCGAGCCGATCGGCTCGATGGGCAACGACACGCCCCTGGCCGTGCTCTCCGACCGGCCCCAACTGCTCGCCAACTACTTCAAGCAGCTCTTCGCGCAGGTGACCAATCCCCCGCTCGACGCGATCCGCGAGGAGATCATCACGTCGATGATCACCACGATCGGCAGCGAGGGGAACCTGCTGGCGACGACGCCGGAGCAGGCCCGGCTGCTGCGGCTCGAATCGCCGGTGATCACCAACGCCGAGTGCGCGCGGATCAAGTCGCTCCGCCAGCCGGGGCTCGTGGCGCAGACGATCTCGCTTGTGTTTCCGGCCGCCGAGGGTGCCGCGGGCATGCGGAAGCGGCTCGACGCCCTGCGGGCGGAGGCGTCGGCGGCCCTGCGGGAGGGCGCCACGATCCTCGTGCTCTCCGACCGCGGCACGAGCCGCGACCAGGCCGCCGTGCCGGCGCTCCTGGCCACGGCGGGCGTGCACCACCACCTCGTCCGCGAGGGCACCCGCACGCGCTGCGGCCTGGTCGTGGAGACCGGCGAGGCCCGCGAGGTGCAGCACTTCGCGCTGCTCACGGGCTACGGCGCGGGCGCCGTCAACCCGTACCTCGCCTTCGCCACGATCGACCAGATGCAGGCCGAGAAGATCATCGCCGGCGACTATCCGCGGGAGAAGCTCCACAAGAACTTCGTCAAGGCCGCCACGAAGGGGCTCCTCAAGGTGATGAGCAAGATGGGCATCTCCACGCAGCAGTCGTACCGCGGGGCCCAGATCTTCGAGGCGGTGGGCCTCGAGAAGGCGCTCGTCGACGAGTTCTTCACCCGCACGCCCAGCCGCATCGGCGGGATCGGCCTGGAGGGCGTTGCCGAGGAGACGCTCCGGCGCCACGAGCACGCCTGGCCGCGGACCACCGTGCCGAGCGTGCTCGAACTCGACGTGGGCGGCCGTTACGCCTGGCGGCGCAAGGGCGAGGCGCACGTGCTGGCGCCCGAGGTGGTCGCCAGCCTGCAGCGGTCCACGCAGATCAACAGCCGCGAGGAATTCAGGAAGTATCAGAAGCTCATCGACGAGCAGCAGACGAAACTGCTCACGCTGCGCGGCCTGCTCGACTTCACGTTCGCCGACACGCCCGTCCCGCTCGACGAGGTGGAGCCGGCCAAGGAGATCGTGAAGCGGTTCGCGACCGGCGCGATGTCGTACGGCTCGATCTCGAAGGAGGCCCACGAGACGCTCGCCGTGGCCATGAACCGCCTCGGCGGCTGGAGCAATACGGGCGAAGGGGGCGAGGACCCCGTCCGCTACCAGCTCGAGCCCAACGGCGACAGCAAGAACTCGAAGATCAAGCAGGTGGCCAGCGGCCGGTTCGGCGTCACGAGCCTGTATCTCGTCAACGCGAAGGAGCTGCAGATCAAGATGGCGCAGGGCGCGAAGCCCGGCGAGGGCGGCCAACTCCCCGGCCACAAGGTCGACCGCGAGATCGCGCGGATTCGCCACAGCACGCCCGGGGTCGGGCTCATCTCCCCGCCGCCCCACCACGACATCTATTCGATCGAGGACCTCGCGCAGCTCATCCACGACCTCAAGAACGCCAACCACCACGCGCGGGTGAGCGTGAAGCTGGTCGCGGAGGTCGGCGTGGGCACGGTGGCGGCGGGCGTGTCGAAGGGGAAGGCCGACGTGGTGCTCATCTCGGGACACGACGGCGGCACCGGCGCGAGCCCGCAGACCTCGATCATGCACGCCGGGCTGCCGTGGGAGCTCGGCCTCGCCGAGGCCCACCAGGTGCTCGTGATGAACGACCTCCGCGGCCGGATCGTCGTGCAGACCGACGGCATGATCCGCACGGCCAAGGACGTGGCGATCGCCACGCTGCTCGGGGCCGAGGAATACGGCATCGCCACGGCGTCGCTCGTGGTGCTGGGCTGCATCATGATGCGGAAATGCCACTTGAACACCTGCCCGGTCGGCGTGGCGACCCAGGATCCGGAGCTGCGGAAGAAGTTCACGGGCCAGCCGGAGCACGTGGTCAACTTCTTCTTCCTGCTCGCCGAGGAGCTCCGCGAGCTGATGGCGAAGCTCGGCTTCCGCACGATCGACGAGATGGTGGGCCGGGTGGACCGGCTCGACACGCGGGCCGCGATCGCCCACTGGAAGGCCAAGGGGCTCGACTTCTCGACGATCCTCCACCGGCCGGAGGTGCCGGCCACCGTCAAGACGCACCACGAGGACGCGCAGGACCACGGCATCGAGCGGTCGCTCGACATGACGACGCTCCTCGGCCTCTGCCGGCCGGCCCTCGAGGAGCGGAAGCCCGTCGCGCTCGACCTGGCCATCAGGAACGTCAACCGCACGGTGGGCACGATCCTCTCGAGCGAGGTCACGCGGCGGCACGGCGCGGGCGGCCTGCCCGACGGCACGATCAGGATCACGTTCACCGGCACCGCCGGGCAGAGCCTGATGGCCTTCGGCGTGCCGGGCGTGGAGGTGACGGTGTTCGGCGACGTCAACGACTACTGCGGCAAGGGGCTCTCGGGCGGCCGCGTGATCGTGCGGCCAGCAAAAGAGGCCACGTTCAAGGCCGAGGACAACGTGATCGCCGGCAACGTCGTGGGCTATGGGGCCACGAGTGGAGAGATTTTCATCCGCGGGATCTGCGGCGAGCGGTTCTGCGTGCGGAACTCGGGCGCCGAGGCCGTCGTGGAGGGCACGGGCGACCATGGCTGCGAGTACATGACCGGCGGTCGGGCCGTGATCCTGGGCGAGACGGGGCGCAACTTCGCGGCCGGCATGAGCGGCGGCATCGCCTACGTGTACGACGCCAACGGCACGTTCCGCCCGAAGGTCAACCTGGAGATGGTGGCGCTCGAGGAGCTCGACCCGGGCGATCTCGACTACGTGAAGTCGCGGATCGAGAAGCACGTGGAATACACCGGCAGCGCCCGCGGCCGGGAGATCCTCGCCGCGTGGCCGAGCGAGCAGAGGAAGTTCGTGAAGGTGATGCCGACCGACTACAAGCGGGCGCTTGCGGAACTGCGGAAGCTCGCCGAACAGGAACAACGGGAGGCGAAAAAAGGTGACAGTCACCTTTTCGCGGCGAAAAGGTGACTGTCACCTTTTTTCAAAGGAGCAGATGACATGGGTGAGCCACGCGGATTCATGAAGTACAAGCGGCAGGTCTCCGGCTACGCCCCGGTGGCCGACCGGCTCAAGCACTACGACGAGTTCCTCACGATCCTCTCCCCGGAGGAGGTGAAGACGCAGGGCGCCCGCTGCATGGACTGCGGCGTGCCCTTCTGCCACACCGGCTGCCCGTTGGGGAACATCATTCCCGACTTCAACGACCTCGTGTACCGCGAGCAGTGGCACGAGGCGAGCCAGCGGCTCCACGCCACGAACAACTTCCCCGAGTTCACCGGCCGCGTCTGCCCCGCCCCCTGCGAGGCGGCCTGCGTGCTCGGCATCAACGAGGATCCCGTCGCCATCAAGCAGATCGAGATGACGATCGCCGACCGCTCGTTCGACGAGGGCTGGGTGGTGCCCGAGCCGCCCGCCGTGCGCTCGGGCAAGCGGGTGGCCGTGGTGGGCAGCGGGCCATCAGGACTGGCCGCGGCGCAACAGTTGAATCGGGCCGGCCACCTCGTGACCGTCTTCGAGCGGTCCGACCGGCCGGGCGGCCTCTTGATGTACGGCATCCCCGACTTCAAGCTCGAGAAGTGGCGGGTGTGGCGGCGGATCGAGCAGCTGGAGGCGGAGGGGGTCGAGTTCCGCTGCGGCGTGGACGTCGGCAGCGATGTCGCCACGCAGTCATTGCAGGAGGAGTACGACGCGATCGTGCTCACGGGCGGCGCCACGCTCGGCCGCGATCTCCCGATCCCCGGCCGCGAGCTCGCGGGCGTGCACTACGCCATGGAGTTCCTTCCCCAGCAAAACAAAAAGTGCGCCGGCGACGAGGTGCCGGGGCAGATCTCGGCCGAGGGCAAGGACGTGATCGTGATCGGCGGTGGTGACACGGGCTCCGACTGCACCGGCACGAGCAACCGCCACGGGGCGAAGAGCCTGACGCAGTTCGAGCTGCTCCCGCAGCCGCCCGATCTCGGCAAGTATCCGCGGCGCGCCGAGCGTCCGGCCGGCAGCCCGTGGCCGCTCTGGACGCAGATGCTGCGCACGAGCTCGTCGCACGAGGAGGGCTGCCGTCGCGAGTTCGGCATCCTCACGAAGGAGTTCCTCGGCGACGACAAGGGCCGCCTCAAGAGCCTCAGGACCGTGCGGATCGAGTGGTACACCGACGCGGCCTCGGGCCAGCAGAAGTTCAAGGAGCTGCCCGGCACGGAGCAGGAGTGGCCGTGCCAGCTCGCGCTGTTGGCGATGGGCTTCGTGGGGCCGGAGAAGCAGGGGCCGATCGCCGACCTCGGCCTCGAGCTCGATCCACGGGGCAACGTCAAGACGGGTGCCGACTACATGACGAGCCGGGAGGGCGTGTTCGCCGCGGGCGACCTGCGCCGCGGGCAGTCGCTCGTGGTGTGGGCGATCCACGAGGGGCGCGAGGCGGCCCGGTCGGTGGACCTGTGGCTCATGGGCCAGACGAACCTGCCGAGCCTCGGCGCCGGCGAATTCGCCGTCAGGGCGTGAGCGACACGGTGAGCCCGCCGGCGTTGTCGGCGAGTTCGCCGGGGCTTTCGTTGAGCTTGCAATACAGCGGCCCGGCGGCGGCGGCGGTGAACCTGCCCGCCGCGCCCTCGCCCAGCACCCGGAACGAGGGCAGCGAGCCGTCCGCCGGCTCGACCCACTGGGCCACGAGCAGCCTCCCGACCGGCCGGCCGCGGTGCCAGCGCAGGGTGATGCCGTCGGGCCCGCTTTCCAGGTCGCGCCCGGCGGCCCGCCCCACGGTCGTGCGGCCGGTGGCGCGGAACGAGCAGGCCTGGCCGGCGGCGAGCATGCTGCCGGCGTTCTGCCAGCCGCGGTCGGCGGCGACCGTCGCCGTGTGCGGCTCCGCGAGCGGCCGGCCGGGCGCCCAGTCGACCGCCATGCGGTCGAAGTCGTAGCCGTAGTCGAGGTCGTCGAGGAACGCGGCGAAGTCGCGGCTCGCGCGGGGCCCATCCCACTCCGGAGTGCCGGTCAGCCGGTTCGTGAAGTCGCGGTCGAGCGGACCGCGCTCCGCGGCCGCGAAGGCCGTTCGGTGCGTCGGATGCCCGGCGAGAAACGCGGCCGCCGCCCAGCTCGCGGCGTAGGCGGAGAGCTCCCGATGGGCCGCGGGCGGCAGCGCGAACACGTCCTCGAGCCCGGGAGCCCGGCCCGCGGCGGAGAGGGCCCGCAGCGTTTCGATCCGGCCCAGCTGCTCGACGTCGCCCGGCCGCTCCGGGATCGGCGTCGGCACGAACCGGGCGCCCCGGGCGGCGGCGCGGTCGAGCCGGTGCATGGCGAGCAGTTCGGCGATCCCCTCGGTGTACCACGGCGGCGCCGCGGCCGACCGCAGCGTGAGCGTGAAGGCGTGCACGCCCTCGTGGAGGAGCAGGTGACGGCGGTAGTCGGGGTTCGACTGGTCGACGAGCCAGAACCGGTCGGCCGCGCAGAACCCGTTCTCGAAGTCGGGCACGACGCCGTCGACGGGCAGCAGGCCGGCGGCGCGAAACCGCTCGCGGTCGACGATCAGGCAGCCCACCGCCCGCCAGTCGGCGTGGGCCGCGGGATCGACATGATAGTGGCGGCACCAGGCTGCGAACGCCTCGTCGAACAGCCCGGGCAGGTCCGGCACGCCGTCGCCGTCGCGGGCGGGGCGGTCGGTGAGGAGCGTGAGGTGCCGTCCCTCGAGCACGCGCAGGCCGGCGCGGCGGGCGAGTTCGACGGGCGACCCGGCCCCGGCCGGTCCGGCGGGCCACACGAGCGCCGACACGAGCGCCAACACGAGCGCCAGAGCAGAGAGCCACACCCGCAGCCGCGGCCGGGCCTGCATCGAACGCTCGTGCCGCGGGTTTGCCTGCATGACCGCTCAGTTCACCCAGATCGCCGGGCCGCGGCAAGCGCACGGCCCGCGGGCGGGAAGGCCGCCGCACCAGGCTGGAATTGCGATCGCCCGGACGGCGGCCGGCCGGGTACAACCGCGCGGTCCGCGAACGCGCGGTTCACGAGGAGAGCGGAGATGCGGCCGACTCGCCCGACCTCGACCGGCCCGGCACGGTGCGGCGCGGCGGTCGCGCTCCTCGCGGCGGTCGCGGCGCGGGCGGCCGACGGCCCGCCGCCGGCGGCGGCGCCAGCCGGGGTGCCGATCGCGCAGGCCGTGCCCTGGCCGGGCTACGTGATCCAGGGCGGGACGATCCCGCCCGGGTGGCAGCCGCAGCCGGTCCCCTGGCAGATGACCGGGCCCGACGGCCGGCCGGTCACGATGTATTACGCGCCGACCTACACGTTCACCTATCCGATCGGTCCCCCGATGCCGCTGGCCGCGCCGGTGCAGCGGCGCCAGGCCTACCCGCGGCCGGGTCCGCCGCCCCCGGCGTCCGCGGACGGCTGGAACTACCGCACACAGAGCGCACCGCCCCCGACCTTCCAGTTCGGCAGGCCGTGACGATCGTCGGTTCGACGGTCACGGTCGGCGTCGAGTGCGGCCCGGTCCGTCACCACAGCCACCCCGACAACAGCCCCGTCGGCCCGCCGTGCGGCCTGGAGCCACAGCACCCGCGGCCGGCGGCGCACGCCGCGCACACCCACTCCACCTTGTATTCGTAGGAGTCGGTCTCCTTCTCGCTGACCGTTTTCAGGAGCAGGTGCTTCTCCCGCACCCGGACGTCGTCGCCGCAGCCGTCGTCGCACCCGGTGCAGCTGACGCCGCCGTGGCGACCGTGCCCGAGGCAGCCACAGCCCGGCACGCAGACCAGTTCGCACTTCATGCCATACTCGACGTGGGGCTTCTTCTTCTTGATCGGCACCTTGCGGCACACCGGCACCAGCCGCGGCGAGCCGGTGCAGCTGACGTAGCCGCCGGCCACATCCGCGACCGGGGCGGCGGGGCCGGCCGGCACGGGGAGCGATTCGGCCGGCTCGTCGCCGAACGTGAGCCCGGGCTCGGGTGCCGCTTGCGCCGCCTTCGGAGCCACCTTCGGTGCCGCCTTCGGTGCCGCCTTCGGAGCGGCATTTGGTCCGGCCTGTGGTGCGGCGTGGGCGGGTGGGAGCGACGCCAGGCTCCAGCCGACGGCGACCACCGCCAGCACACGGGAGGTCTCGAGGATTCTTGTGATGGAACGGGTCATGGCATGGTCCTGCGGAGAACGGGGGGGCGGGGATGACGTTCAGTAGTCCATGGCGAGGCGGGCGCCGAAGCCGTTGATGCCGCCGCTGCCGTTGACGTTGTTCATGTTGACGAAGTTGCGGTAGCAGAAGTCGTAGTTGAAATACACGCGGGCGTTGGGGTTGAGGATCCAGTTGAGCCCGAGCGTCATGCCGTTGAGCATGCCGCCGTTGAGGCCCTTGTCGTTGAGGTTCACCCAGTCGTAGCGGGCCCCGACCTGCCAGGCACCGGGGCTCGAGAGGATCCGCTTCTTTCCCTTCACGACGTGGAAGTTGCTGCGCGGGACGAAGCGGTCGAGCACCGCCAGCCGCTTGTTGTAGGCCCGCCCCTCGCCCGTGAGGGCGTACATCACCTCGCAGTAGGCGCCCTGGTAGAAGAGGTTGCTGATCACGGTGTTCACGGGCTGGCTGCCGTAGGTGCCGTTGGGCGTGAGGGCCGTCCGCACCTTGGGGACGATGTTGCAGGTCCACTCGGCCTGCATCGAGAGCGGGCCGAAGTTGGCGGCGTACTCGGCCGTCAGCAGCGTGGTGTAGTCGGCGTTGATGATGCCCGTGTCGGCGAGGATCGAGTTGAAGGAACCGGGTGCGCCGTTGCGGATGTTGTTCCGAACCCGGTAGCGGAGGCCGCCCTGCTCGGTCACCGCACCGGCCGCATTGGTGGCGACGATCGGATTGGCCGACTGCGACCAGTCCACGCAGAAGCCGACGTGCATCCAGCGGTTGCGCTCCGGCTCGTCGATCAACAGGCCGGTGACGCGACCCTGGAGGGAGTTGGCGGCGGCCGTGTTCGAGAAGCCGTAGATGTCGTAGATGTTCTTGAAGGCCCCGAAGCCCCACCACATCCGGTCGTTCTCCAGGGCGTTGTTGAAGATCTCGATGCCGGGCGCGTAGGCGTTGTTGAAGGGCATCGTGAAGGCGTCGGCGAGGTACGACCGCTCCATGAAGTTGGTGAACCGGTCGCTCGTGATGTGCTCGAGGCCGGTGAGCGTGTTCTGGTTGCCGACGCGGACGTTGCCGATCCAGGGCAGCTTCGTGATGCCGAACCAGCACTCCGTCGGAGCCGGGAGCGGCCCGTCCGCGGTGTCGGAGATGTTCTGCTGCTGGGTGAACAGATACTGCTCCTGCACGAACTCCCACTCGTTGAGAAACTCGAAGGTCTCGTACATCTGCCCGTCGATGCGGAGGCGGCCGCGGCGGGCATTGGTCGCGCCGGCCAGCCGCGGGTTGACGCCGCCGTTGTTGGACGGAAGGTTCGGGCCGGGCCCGGCCGTGAACGACGTGGTGTCGTATTGCAGGCGGCCGCCGATGTGCAGGCGGAACTCACGGTTGGTGGAAAACAGCTCGAGACCGTTGTTCCACTCCGGAAGCATCTTGACGTCGGCGCCCACGGTGAGGGCGTCGTCGGTGAGGGACGACTCCCCCTGGGTGAGCTCCTCCTCCTCCGTCTCGCCCCGGTCCTGGACCCCTTCCTCCGTGAGCGTCCGGCCTTCGGGGGCTTCCGGACCGGCGCGGCCGGTGAGGGCGTCGTCGGTGAGCGCGGATTCTCCCTGGGAGAGCTTCTCGTCTTCCGTCTGCTCGGAGTCGCCTTCGGCGGGATCCTCCGGCGACTGGAAACGGATCAGCGGCAGGGGCTCGAACGTGGCGGTGGCGACGCCGGCGATCGACGAGCCACCGGGATCGAGAGCGGCGGCAGTCAGGCTGGCCAGGGCGATCGCCAGGCCGGCCGCGAGTCGCACGATGCTGCGGTTCACGGTGTCGTCCTCGTGTCCGGGGTCGGGGGTGTGTCCGTCGGCGGATCCCAAAGTGCAGGCCGCAAACTCGACGCGACCTTGCCAGCCTGCACAATCGGAACTTCCGACGTTGCCGGTACAATCGTCACCCGGGACCGGAAACTTGATGAGTTGGAAGTTTTTTCTTCCGGAATCGGCTCAAGTTTGCCCAGGCTCGCCGGGCGCATGAAGCACCCGGAAGCCCGCGCCACTCCGGCGGGCAGAAGCCGACGAATTCGCCTGGTGTGGCGTGATTCCGGCAGGAAAAGCAAAGCGGGCGAAGGGACTCGAACCCTCGACATCCAGCTTGGGAAGCTAGCGCTCTACCAACTGAGCTACGCCCGCGACGCGTGTGAACGTACCACAATTCTCCGCCACTTCATCCCCGCCGCAGCGGGTCGGCGGGCCCCGCCGGCGGCCGGGCGGTACGATGACGGGTCGCCCCGCCTCACAACCCCCCCCTTCGAGGAGTGATTCGCATGCCCGCGCGTTCCTCCGAGGCACCCGCCGCCGCAGGCGGGCCGCGCCTCCGTCTTCCGCTCGCCATCGTGGGTGGCGTGGTCCTCGCCGCCGTGGCGGCCGTGGCCGCGATCGTGCCGTGGCTCTGCTCCGACCCCGCCCGCCTCGCGCGGCTCGTGGCCCGGGCCGCGCCCCACCTCGAGGCCGACGTCACGATCGGCCGCGCGCGGGTCGGCTGGCTGGGGCCGATCGTGATCGAAGACGTGCGGGTCGTGCCCCGGAGCGGCGCCCGGCCGCCGCTCTCGATCGGGCGGATCGAGGGCAGCCACGGGCTGGCGGCGCTGCTGCTCTCGCGCGGCGACCTGGGGCGGCTGCGGGTCACCGGGCTCGAGGCCGATCTCGTCTTCGCGGCCGACCGCACGTCGAACCTCACCGGCCTCGTCGCCCCGGCCGATTCGTCGCGCCGGCCCCGCGACTCCGCGCGCGGGCCACGCTCGAGCCCGCTGCGCATGCGCCTGGAGATCGACGACGCGGTGGCGACGGTCGCCGGCCCGTGGGCCCCGGAGCCGTGGGTCAGCGATCCGACCGACGTGAGCGCGACGCTCGGGCCCACGCCCGACGGCCGCGCGAGCGCGTGGACGATCGACGGGGTGCAGCTGCTCCGCGAGGCGAAGCTCGAGGCGAACGTGGCGCAGGGCGTGCTCGCCTACATCGCCCCCGTGCTCGCCGACGCCACGCGCACCAGCGGGCGGTTTTCGCTGCGGCTCGACGGGGCCACGTTCCCGGTGGGCGCACCGGAGGAGGCGCGGCTGGCCGGTGCGCTCGTGATGCACGAGGTCGACATGGGGCCGGGGCCGCTCGTGGCCGGCATGCTGGGAGCGATACCCGGCCGGCTGCAGCCTCCCCGGTCGATCCGCGTGGCGGACGACTCGGAGGTGAGGTTCCGGCTCGCCGACCGGCGGGTGTGGCACGAGGGGCTCGAGTTCGGCCTCCCGCTGGCGACGCCCGGCCAGCGGCTCGACATCCGCTCGAGCGGGTCGGTGGGGCTCGACGACAAGACCCTCGATCTGAAGTTCGAACTTCCGCTGCCGACCGACCTGCCGGCCGACCGGCCGCTGCTGGCGGCGCTGGCGGGGAAGTCGATCTCGATCGGCGTCGGGGGAGTGCTCGGGAAGCCGGAGGTGAATTTCGACGGCTCGATCCGGGCGGCCGTGGGCGACACCGTCGCCGACCTCGTCGACCGGCTGCGGGAGCGGGACGCGCCCGGGCAGCCACGGCGACCACCGGCCGACAAGCCCAATGGCGCCGTGTCCAAGCCCGATGGCGCCGTGTCCAAGCCCGATGGCGCGGGAGCCAAGCCAGACGGCGGCAATGGGAGCCCGACCGCCGGGGAGATCATCGACCTCGTGGGCGGCCTGCTCGACGAGGTGGCCAGGCGCCGGGCTGCACGGGCGGCGGCCGACGCCGGCGCGCCACCCGCAGGCGAGCCGGCTGGGGAGCGGCGCGGAGGCCGCCTGCTGCGGCGTCTCGCCCAGCCTCCCGCGGCCGAACCGGAATCGGCCGGCGGCCGCTGACGGCCCGCTTGCCGAAGCGGAGGGAAATAAAAAAGCCCGGGCCTCCCTGACGAGAGGCCCGGGCGTCGTCACTTATGCTCTCCCCAGCCAAGCCGAAAGGCCGGCGGAGAGGGCAGGCTCAGGTGCCCGAAGCCGGGGCAGCCGGAGCGGCGGCCGGGGTCGGCGTGCCCGACGAGATCACAGCCTCGCCACCGCAGGCGCCGCCGGCACAACCACCTTCGGCACAGCCGGCGCACTCGCCGGCCGCTTCACCGCAGCTGTCGCACGCGGGGGCCTCTTCGCCGTGGCACTTGGCGTGCTTGGCGTGGAGGCGGGCGAGCAGACCGCCGTGGCACTTGTGGCGGTGGTGGTGGCGGCCGTGGCAGCCGTGGCCTGCGACGGCACCGGAGTCACCGCCGACGAGGGCGATCGCCACGAGGGCGAGGAACATCGCGAACGCACATCCGAGAAAGCGCTTCATCACAAATCTCCAGAGTGGGAATCCGAGCAAATACGAAGGACTCCCGACCGGTTGCACGTACCCCCCCGTCACTGCTTGGTGCTCTATGACGAATGGGAAAAGTGAGCCGTTCGGGCAAACTGGATAGTTAGGCTAATCCAGACGGGCTGCCTGTCAAGGACCGCCAGAAACCGCCCCTGACGCCCAAAAAAGCGGATTTTTCCCTCGAATCGCCGGGGAAACGTCGCATCCCGCGGGGGCTCGTCCCAGAGCGATCAGCGCACGGCGGGCGTGTCGCCCCGCGCGGTCCGGCTCTCGGATTCGGACTTTGCCGCGGCCTCGAGTGACCGCTTGCGCAACTCGGCCGCCACCAGTTCCTGCTTGGCGAGCATGTCTTCCGGATCCTCGAAGTTGAGGAGCAGCGGCGGGAGGTCGTCGAACACGTTCATCGCCATCCCCACCACCCGCCAGCCCTCGGGGTCGCGGCGCAGCGCCCAGAGCACGCTCTCGGACGTCTGCAGGCCGTCGGCCCCGGTGTCGCTCCACACCGTGCCCACGTGCGCCAGAGCACCGGTGTCGCCGACCAGTTCCGCGTCGCCGACGGTGCAGGTGGCCGTCGAATTCACCGGGGGAGCCACCGAAATCCCCAATTCCTGCGTTTTCGTGCGGGCCGTCTGACTGAGCATGCCGGCGGCGGCGGTCTCATCGCCCCGCCGCACCGCGTCGAGAAACCGCGCGAGCGCGGCCTTGGCCTCCCCGAGCGCCGCGTCGCCGCCGGCGCCGCTGCCGGAGCAGCCGGTGCCGAGGGCCACGAGCAGTGCCAGGCCGCAGGCGAAGCACAGCCCCCAGAGCGTCCAGACGCGGGCTCCGAGGGAGCGGGGGAGGGGGTTCGTGGCGGTCATCGCTGGAGAGCTCCGCAGGTGGCAGCCGGCCGGTCGTGGGGCGGGCAGCATAGGCCGGGAGGGTGACGGCAGGGGCCAGCGGGGTCAAGCCGAAAAACCCTGCCGTGGCAGGCCGAGAACCGGGACGCGCAGCCTGCCGCCACGTACCGTATGATCGGGGCGGGCCATGATCAGGGACGGCCGAGCGCGCGACGGCGAGTGCGCGGGCAGACGGGTGCGCGAGGACAATCAGATGAACCGGATGCGGCCGATGCTCGCGCAGGTCGTGGTCGCGGCCTGTGCGGCCGCGCTGGCCGCGCTGGGCGCGCCGGCCCTGCCCGCCCGGGCCGAGCGCGGGCGGCCGGCCGAGCGGGTGCGGGCCCGGCCTCCGGCCTCGTGGGACAAGGCCACGGAGGCGGTCTTCTTCGCCGACGCGTTCGACACGCTCGACGGAGCCCGGCCCGACTTCGCGGCCCTCGCCACCGTCGGGCCCCCGGCCCCCGGGCCGGCGCCGACCGGCGCCGTGCCGCGGCCCACGGGCACGGCCTGGTCGACGCTCGTCGCGCCCGACACGATCGCCGACGAGATCAAGGACATGGGCCGCCGGGTCACCGCCGCCGTGGCGTCGGCGTCGGACTTCAAGGGGGGCGGATACGACGAGGCCCGCGTCGGGTTCAGCACGATCGCGCTGATGTTCGCCGTGACCGCGGAGCACGACGGCGACGTCCGCTGGAAGCAGCAGGCGGAACGGGCCCGCGACCTCTTCGCCCGCGTCGGGTCGAACTGCAAGGTGGGCACGGCGCAGTCGTTCGCCGAGGCGAAGCTGCGCGTCGACGACCTGGCCGCCCTGCTCGACGGCAACTCCATCGAGGCCGCCGCGGAGCGGGAGGACGACTTCACGTGGAGCCAGGTGGCCGGCCGGCCACCGCTCATGTCGCGGCTGGAAACCGCCGACGAGCTCGCGGCCGCGGCCACCGCGTCGCCGGACGCGTTCAAGAAGCAGGCCGAACGCCTGCTCCACGAGGTGGAGGTGGCGGCCGTGATCGGCGAGGTGATCCAGCGGCCCGACTACGAGGACCACGACGACGACACCTATCGCGGCTACGCCGCCGCGCTGCGGGACGCCGCCCTCGACGCCCGCAAGGCCGTCGCGGCGGGCGACTACGACGCGGCCCGCACGGCCGTGGGCGCGCTCAAGAAATCGTGCGACACCTGCCACGGCGACTACCGCGGGTAGCGGCGGGAAGAGCCGGCGCGTTCAGACGACGCCCGGGAAGACGTCCCGAGCGGGCCGCCACTCCGGCCAGTCCGACCGCCACACCACCTCGCTCCCCTCGGCCTCCCCCGAATCGAGCCACGCCTGCATCGACTCGGCCGCGAGGGGCTCGGTCGGCTCGCCTCCGGGAAAGGCGATGCACCACTGCAGGTCGGGCCGCTCGGCGAGCGCGGGATGCAGCGCCGGCTGCACCGGCGCCGGCGCCGGAGCGGGCGCGGGGGCGAACGCCGCGGCGGGAGCGGAGGTCGCAGCGGGGGGCTCGTGCTCGAACGGCAACGCCCGCGGCAGCGCGGCCACGGCGGCCGGGTCCAGCTCGAGCAGCCGGGCCGTCGGCAGGCCGGCTCCGTCGGCGTCGGTCCCCGCGGCCGGGATGCGAAACTTGACGCCGCACGTCGGGCAGAGGCATTTCCTCCCCGCGAACGAGTCCTTGACGTTGATCCGGTGCCCCTGGGGGCAGTGTGCCACGATGCCCATGCGGGAGCCCAACTTGCCGTTTGCCGCCGGCGGTCTTACGCTCCTCCCATCATGACACGGCGCGGCAAGGCCCAACCAGAGGCGGAGCGGGAGGAGCGGCGGGGGCCGCTGGAGATCGCCCTCGTCGGCGACCTCACCGACAACGAGGTCGACATGACCGACCGGCTGCTCGGCATCGAGCCGGGCGGGGAGTGCACGATCTACTTCGACTCCCCCGGCGGCAGCCCGTACTGCGCGATGTCGCTCGTGGCGCTCGTGCGCATGCGCGGCATCCGCGCCACCGGGATCGTCACCGGCGAGTGCTCGTCGGCCGCGCTCTGGCCGTTCGCGGCCTGCGCGCGGCGGATCGTGACCCCCTTCAGCGTGTTCCTCTTCCATCCGATGAAGTGGCAGAGCGAGGAGCACATCGGGATCACGGAGGCGGCGGAATGGTCGCGTCACTTCGCGGAGCTCGAGCGCGACATGGATGTGCTGCTCGGCGACCTGTTCGGGGCGGCCGACGACCTGATCGGCCAGTGGATCAAGACCCACCGCTACGTGACCGGCCGCGAGATGGCCCAGGCCGGGCTGGCGGAGATGACCACGCTCCAGCCCCTGCCGGAGCTGCTGGCGGCGGCCGACTGACCGCCGCCGCGGGGCCGATTGGTGTAGACTGTGGCGGTGGAGGCCGTCGTTCGGCCCGCAGGTCCTTCTCCGGGAGTCGTGCCATGCCCCGCCTCGCCTTCCTCGCCGCGGCACTCCTCGCGCTCGGCAACGTCGCCGCGCACGCCCAGGCGGTGGCCGAAGACGCCCGCGCGTTCACGATCGCCGACGGGGCCTTCTCCCTCGAGGCCCCGGCCGGCTGGAAGCGGGTGGAGCCCAAGTCGCGGATCGTGGAGACGGAGTTCGCGATTCCGGCGGCGGGTGACGGCCTCCAACCCGGCCGAATGACGGTGATGGGCGCGGGGGGCAGCGTGCAGCAGAACGTCGACCGCTGGTACGGCCAGTTCACGCAGCCCGACGGCGGCGCCACGAAGGACAAGGCGACCACCAAGACGCTCAAACTCGCCGGCTGCACCGTCACGCTCGTCGACGTGGCGGGCACCTACAAGGACATGCCGGGCGGCCCGTTCGCGGGGGGCCAGGCGGTCGAGCGGCCCGACTACCGGATGCTCGCGGCGATCGTCGAGACGCCCGACCGGGGCAGCTTCTTCCTCAAGTTCTACGGCCCGGGACCGACCGTCGCGGCGCACGCCGACGGCTTCCGGAAGATGGTCGAGGGGCTCGTGGCCGCGGGGCGGTAGCGGGCGAGGGCGGCGGCGCGTCATGAAGATCCAGGAATTCCTCGAGCACCACGGGATCGCCGGCAACCCGTTCGCCGAGGAGGACGCCCAGAACGACACCGTCTTCAAGCGGACCTGCCTCGAGACCACGTTCCACCCGGCGTGGGACAAGATCTACGGCGACCCGGCCGATCCCAGCACCGCGATCGTGTTCGGCGAGAAGGGGGCCGGCAAAACCGCCCTCAAGCTGCAGATGGTGCGGCAGTTCGAGCGGCACAACGAGGCCGCGCCCGCCCGGCGGACGTTCGTCGTCCTGTACGACGACTTCAATCCCTTCCTCGACCGGTTCGTGAGCCGCGTCGGCCCGCACCGCCCGGTCGAGAAGGCGCTTTCCCAGTGGAAGCTGTGGGACCACATGGACGCGATTTTGGCGCTCGCCGTGACGCAGTTCGTGACCGCCGTCACGGCCCCGGGCGCGCCGCGGCCGGCTCCGCTCACGCCGCCGCAGGCCCGCGACCTCGCGCTCCTGGCGGCCTGCTACGACCAGTCGACCGGCGAGACGTTTCCCGCGCGGTGGCGGAAGCTGCGAAGCCGGGCGGGCTACCCGGCGTGGCTCGGCCTCTGGCCGCTGGCGCTGGGGCTCGCGGGCACGCTCGCCTTCGCGGCGGCGGTGGCCGTCGGGGCCGGCCGCGGCACGCTGGGCTGGCTCAACGCCTGGTGGCCGTGGCTGCTCGTGGCCGCCGCCTGGACGCCCTGGGCGGTGCGGCGGGCCCGCGCCGCGTGGACGGCGCTCCTGATCGTGCGCAGCATGCGCACGGGCAACCGCACCGTCGGCCAGCTCGCGCGGGCCCTCGCGCGGATGCCGGAGGTGGACCTCGCCGGCCAGCCGCTGCCGCTCCTGGCCCGCAGCGACGACCGCTACGAACTGCTCGCCAAGTTCCAGGCGATCCTCGCCGCGCAGGGCTACGCGGGCATGGTCGTGATCGTCGACCGGCTCGACGAGCCGCACCTCATCAACGGCTCGGCGGAGCGGATGCGGCAGGTGATTTGGCCGCTGCTCGACAACAAGTTCCTCAAGTCGCCCGGCATCGGCTGCAAGCTGCTCCTGCCCGTCGAGCTCTACCGCTTCATCGAGCGCGAGGACGAACAGTTCAACCAGCGGGCCCGGCTCGACAAGCAGAACCTCGTGCCCTCGCTCGAGTGGTCGGGCGAGACGCTCTACGACATCGCCTCCACCCGCGTGAAGGCGGCGAGCGTCGGCGACCCGCCCGCCACGCTCGCCCAGCTCTTCGAGCCGGCCGTCGACCAGCGGCGGCTGCTCGACGGCCTGCGCAGCCTGCGGGTGCCGCGGCAGCTGTTCAAGTTCCTCTACCGGCTGCTCGTGGCCCACTGCCACGCCCACACCGGCGAGCAGCCCGTCTACCGGATCCCGCTCGAGCGGTTCGACACCGTCCTCGCCGTGTTCCGGCGCGACCAGGACGCGTTCGACCGGGGTCTCGCACCACGGTAGCGCGCCTGGTCCCGCAGCCGCAGAGTGGTACTCTGCGGAACGAGTAGCCCGCTCATGGACCTGCACTCCCTCGTCGTCGGCCGCGACCTGATGGCCTGCCGGTTCGAGGTCGTGTTCAACGCCGGCGAGGTGGACGACGCGACCGAGATCGCCGTCGACGCCCTCGACCTCGTGGAGCACATCGAGGGGCGGATCACGGTCTACCGCGACACGAGCGAGCTCGCGCGGCTCAACGCCGCCGCCGCGGCGGGCTGGCAGCCGGTGTCGCCGGACCTGTTCGCGCTCCTGCTCCACGCCCGCGGGCTCGCCGCGGCGACCGCCGGCGGCTTCGACTGCGCCACCGGCGCGCTGACGCGGGCCTGGGGCTTCCTCGAACGCCGCGGGCGGACTCCCTCCGCGACCGCCCTCGCCGCGGCCCGCGAGCGGTCGGGCCTGGACCTCGTGGAGTTCGACGAGGCGGCCGGGCGGGTGCGGTTTCGGCGGCAGGGCGTCGAGCTGAACCTGGGCGCGATCGGCAAGGGCTGGGCGATCGACCGGGCGGTCGCGGCGCTGCGGGCCGCGGGGGTGCCGAGCGCGCTGGTGCACGGCGGGCAGAGCAGCGTGCGGGCGCTCGGCGTGCAGGGGCCGGCGACGCCGGGCAGGCGCGGCTGGAAGGTGGGCCTGCGGCACCCGCTGCGGCCGGCGGAGCGGCTGGCGACGATCACGCTCGCCGACCGCGCGCTCGGCACGAGCGGGTCGGGCACGCAGTTCTTCGTCGACCGCGGGAAGAAGCTCGGCCACATCCTCGACCCGCGCACCGGCCGCCCCGCCGACGCGGGCGTGATCTCGGCCACCGTCGTGGCGCCCGAGGCGGCCGACGCCGACGCCCTCTCGACGGCGCTCTCCGTGCTCGGCGAGGGCGCGCTCGAGCGGCTCGCGCCGCGCGGCGGCGCCGTGGGCGCGGTGCTCGTCGTGCCGGCGGCGGCCCCCGGCGCCGTCCGCGTGGTCGTGGCCAATCTCGACGACGACACCTGCGTCGTCGAGTCGCCCGGCGCGGTGGAGATCGAACGGGTCGCGTAGGCTATACTGCGCCGGACGTTCAGCCACCCCTCCGCTCCACGGTCCCCATCGTCATGTTCGACTGGTTCGAGCGGGGCTCCTACCTCGGCATCGTCCTGTTCCTCACGCTCACCGGAATCGGGCTGCCCGTGCCGGAGGAGGTGCCGATCGTGGCCGCGGGCGTGGCCAGCCGGGCGGGCGCGCTGCAGTGGTATTACGCGCTGCCCGCCTGCATGGTGGGGGCGCTGCTCGGCGACAGTCTGATGTACGCGATCGGCCGCTGGTTCGGGGCCCGGATCCTCAAGGAGCACCCCTGGTGGTCCGGCTTCCTCACGCCCGACCGCGAGAAGACGATCGAGCAGTTGCTGAAGACGCACGGCATCAAGGCGTTCTTCGTGGCCCGGTTCCTCGTCGGGCTGCGCAGCCCCTTCTACCTCACCGCCGGCATCCTCAAGGTGAAGTACCGGTGGTTCCTGCTCGCCGACTTCGTCTGCGCCTCGGTCGTGATCGGGGGCTTCTTCGGCCTCTCCTATCTGTTCGGTGACCGGATCACCGGGCTCATCCAGTCGGCCGAGCGCGGCTTCACGGCGGTGGCCGTCGCGGTGGGGCTCGCGGCGCTCGCCGTGATCGCGTTCTTCTCGTTCCGCAAGCGGCGCATCCGGATGCTCGACCAGGATCCGGAGGCATTGTTCGAAAACCGCGAGATCCTCCTCGGCCCCGCCGCCGACCGGATCGCCGACGCCGTCAACCTCGGCGACGTGAACCACGAGCAGCAGTGACGCAGCGCCCGCACGACACGCCCCGGCCTGTCCATCCGGCATCGTGAACCTCGTCCCACGGGCACGGTGGGGTTGTGCGGGTCGTGACGGGCGGGGTGTGCCGATTTCGGCGACTCGTCGCCCGGCGGCGACTGTGCCGTCGCCGTTCCGCGACCTAGGAAACAGTGCCAGCCCCGTCGTCAGCCCCGTCCACGGAGTCCGCCGCATGCCTTCCGCCGCCCCGCCCGCCGCCGCCATGCTCGGGGAGCACCCCGCGATCCGGGCCGTCGGCGACGTGGTCGGGCGGATCGCGGCCACGCCGGTGAGCGTGCTCGTCACCGGGGAGACGGGCACGGGCAAGTCGCTCCTGGCCCGCGAGATCCACCGGAAGAGCGGCCGCCCCGGGCGGTTCGTGGAGGTGGCCTGCGGCAGCCTGCCGGAGACGCTGCTCGAGAGCGAACTCTTCGGCCACGTGGCCGGCGCGTTCACGGGGGCCGTGGCCGACCGCCCCGGCAAATTCCTCCAGGCCGACCGCGGCACGATCTTCCTCGACGAGATCGCCACCGCGTCGCCGGCGCTGCAGGTGCGACTCCTGCGGGTGCTGCAGACGATGCAGTTCGAGCCGGTGGGGGGCACGAAGACGCAGGCGGCCGACGTCCGCGTGATCCTGGCCACCAACGAGAACCTCGAGCGGCTCGTCGCCGAGGGGCGGTTTCGGGGCGATCTCTTCTGGCGGATCAACGTGGTCACGATCGAGATGCCGACGCTGCGGGATCGCGCCGCCGACGTGCCGCTGCTCGCGGGGCACTTCCTGCGGGCGGCCGCTGCCCGGGCGGGCCGCCGGGTCGAGGGCTTCACGCCGGCCGCCGCGGCGGCGCTCGCCGCGCACGCCTGGCCGGGAAACGTGCGCGAACTGGAGCACGCCGTCGAACGGGCCGTGTTCCTCGGCCGCGGCGGGCTCGTCGACGTGGCCGACCTGCCGGCCGCCGTGACGGGGAGCCCGGCCACGCTCGCCATCCCGCGGCCGGTCGGGCCGCCGGCGTGCACGCTCAAGATCGCCCTGGCCCACCCGGAACGGCAGATGATCCTCGACGCGCTCGCCCGGCACGGCTGGCGGCGCGACGCCGCCGCGAAGGCGCTGGGCATCAACCGCACGACGCTCTACAAGAAGGTCAAGAGGCTGGGGATGGACTTGGCGGCGCTGGCGCCGAGCGACCAGGCGAGCACCGCGGCCAGCGTCAGCCGGTAGGCCACGAACGGCCACGGCGTGCGGCTCGTGAGCAGCCGCAGGAGCCAGCGGATCGCGGGGTGGCCGGCGATCCCAGCCGCAGAGGGCGGGCACGAGCCGGAGGTGCGCGGTGCCCGAAACCGGCAGGAACTCCGTGAGCCCCTGCACGATCCCCGGCGTGACGGCCTCCACGAGCGACATGGCCGCTTCAAAATACCCGCTCCGTCGGGCATACTCTCGGGCTCGCCACACCTCCAGGGAGTTTCGTCAGCCCCATGTCCGCACCGATCGGCATCTTCCGCAATCTGAGCACCATCGGCCTGCCCCTTTCCGGGAGGCCCAGCGAACTGATCGAGTTGGCTCTCTCGTTCGGGTTCGACTCGATGGACATCGACATCGTCGATCTCCAGCAGCAGGCCGACCTGTACGGGGTGGAGCATGCCCGGCGGCTGATGGTCAGCGCCCGGCTGACGAGCGGACTGTTCCAGCTGCCCGTCGCCCTCGGTGGCGACGACGCGGCGTTCGACCGCGACCTCGCCGCCCTGCCCCGCCGGCTCGAACTCGCCCGCGCCGCCGAGGCCCCGCGGGCGTCCGCGACGCTCGCCGCCGCGTCGGCGCAGCATTCGTTCAAGGACTTCTTCGAGCTTCACCGCCGCCGTCTCGACGCCCTGGGCGAGCTGCTCGCGGAGCACGGCGTCACGCTCGGCCTCGCGTTCCATCCGGAGACGGAGGCGACCGCGGAAGAGGGGAGCCGGTTCGTCGCCACCTACGAGGCGCTGATCGGCCTCGTGTCGGCCTCGCATCCGAGCGTCGGCGTGATCGTCGACTCGTGGGCGGTCCACGTCACCGGCGAGGGGCTCGACGTGATCGGGAACGTGCCCCGGGGCCGGATCGTCGAAGTGCGGCTCTCCGACGCGCCGCGCGAGGTCCGCGGCGGCGACCTGCATGCCAACCAGCGGCTGCTGCCGGGCGAGAGCGGCGTGATCCCCGCCGCCGCGATGCTCGCGCACGCCCGCGACGCGGGCTTCGAGGGGCCGGTGACGCCGTGGGCGGACCGCTCGGCGCTCGCCGGCCGCGGCCGCGAGAAGATCGTGAGGCTCGCCGGCGACCGGCTGGAGGCGGCGTGGCGCGAGGCGGGCCTGCCGATCGTGCCGCGCTGGTTCATGCCGGTGGCGAAGGAAGGCGCGAGCACGTTCGGCGAGCCCGCACTCGCCGCCGAGTAGGACAGGCTTCAGCCTGTCGCTGGTTTCACGCGACGGCTCGGCATCCTGCCGACCGTCGCTTTGCGGGCCTCCGCCCGCTGGAACCAACCCGGCCCTCCGGACCTGGCGCATTCAAAGAACACAGTCACGCCGGCTCCCGAAGCCACTTCACGCGACGGCTCGGCATCCTGCCGACCGTCGCTTTGCGGGCCTCCGCCCGCTGGCACCAACCCGGCCCTCCGGGCCTGGCGCGGCAGATACGTCGATGGTCACGCCGGCTCCCGAAGCCACTTCACGCGACGGCTCGGCATCCTGCCGACCGTCGCTTTGCGGGCCTCCGCCCGCTGGAACCAACCCGGCCCTCCGGGCCTGACGCATTCAAACAACACAGTCACGCCGGCTCCCGAAGCCACTTCACGCGACGGCTCGGCATCCTGCCGACCGTCGCTTTGCGGGCCTCCGCCCGCTGGAACCAACCCGGCCCTCCGGGCCTGGCGCGGCAGATACGTCGATGGTCACGCCGGCTCCCGAAGCCACTTCACGCGGGGGGAGCCGCCGCCGTCGACGGCGGCGCCGCGAATGAACTCCGACACGTACCGCAGCGACTTGCCGGGGCGGTCTGGATCGCGGAACGCGTCCCCCTTCTGCAGGATCGGCAGTTGGTCGGGCATGCCGCCGAAGGCCCGCGCACCGGCCGCCTGGCAGGGGAACCAGTGCCCCTGCCCCGCGCCGTCGACGAGGTGGAACTCCGGGTAGCAGTGCCCCTCCACCCAGACCGTGCGGGCCGGGATCCCCTCGACGCGGCAGGCCGCGATGAACAGGCAGGTGAGCTCCTCGCAGTCGCCCCAGCCGTCGGCCAGCGCCCGCGCGGCCCCCTTCAGGTCGCCGTTGCGGTATTCCACCCGCTCGCGGACCGCGTCGTAGAGCGCCTCGACCTTCCGCCAGCCCGTCAGACCCTCCCCCGCCGACTCGGCGAACTTCACGATCCTCGGATGGCGCGTCTCGATGTAGGGGCTGGGCCCGAGGGATACCCGCAGGGCCCGGTCGGGCCGCTCCGGAGCCGCGAGTGACGACGGATCGGCGGGCGGCAGGATCGCGAACCGCTCGAGCGCGAACGTCACCACCGCCCGCGCGGTCTCCCCCGCGGGCAGGTCGGGGATCTCGACCACCATCTGCTTGACGCCGCCGGGGAGCACGCGGTAGCGGAGCGACCGCACGTCGGGGGAGAGGTCCTCCGCCACGATCTGCACCTTCTGCTCGGGCCAGTCGGCCGGCACCGGAAGCGTGGCGTAGATTCCGCGGCACGGCCCGCCCTCGGCGGTCACCTCGACGCCCACCTTGAACTTCTGCCCGCGGGCGTCGCCGAGGGTCGGGCCGGCGGCGGCCGGCCCCGCCTCGGCGAACTGCGCGGCCGCCGGCGCCGCGGCCGAGAGCGCCGCGACGACCGCCGCCAGGAGTGCCGCACCGCGAGGAATGACGCGCGAGAGCATTGGGGGATCGATGTCGTATCGTCCCGCGGGCCGGCGGGCGATCGCCCGGGAGGCGACGGTGCCGGCTGGGGAAGGCCGGCGGCCGGTGCGGGCGGGCTCGATTGTTCGGGCCCGCGGCGGCTGCTAGACTCCGGGGCTTCGCCACGTGGCCCGAAAATCCCCTTCCCCCTCACCCGTTTCCCCCGAAATCCCCCACGCATGGTCAACCGCAACCTCATCCGCGAACTCGAACTCGGAGACGAACTCGACCAGGAACTCGAACAGGCCATGGCCGGCGCCGACGCCGAGGGCTACTCGGTGGCCACCGCCACGCTGGCGGTGAACGCGGTGCTGATGGGGAGGGTGCTGCGGGTGGACGACGAGTTCGTGCTCGTCGACGTGGGCTACAAGAGCGAGGGCCACATCCCGCGGAACGAGTGGGACGACGGGGAGCCGGCGCCCCAGGTGGGCGACACCGTGAAGGTGCTCCTCGAGGAGTTCGAGGACGGCCAGCAGGAGGAGCAGCGGGGGCTGATCACGCTCTCCAAGCGGAAGGCGCGCCGGATCGAGGACTGGCTGCGCGTGATGGAGAGCGTCAAGGAAAACGACGTCGTCACCGGCTACGTGACCCGCAAGATCAAGGGCGGCCTGCTCGTCGACATCTCGGGCGTCAGCGTGTTCCTGCCGGCGAGCCAGGTGGACATCCGCCGCCCCGCCGACATCGGCGACTACTGCGGCCGGGCGATCCAGTGCCTCGTGCTCAAGATCGACGAGGCCCGGCGCAACATCGTGGTCTCCCGCCGGGCGCTCATCGAGCAGGAGCGGGCCGAGCGCAAGAAGCAGCTGATGGAACTGCTGGAGGTGGGCCAGGTCCGCCGCGGGATCGTGAAGAACATCGCCGACTTCGGCGCGTTCGTCGATCTCGGCGGCATCGACGGCCTGCTCCACATCACCGACATGTCGTGGGGCCGGATCGGCCACCCGAGCGAGATGGTGCAGATCGACCAGGAGGTGGAGGTGCAGGTGCTGCACATCGACCGGGATCGCGAGAAGATCGCCCTCGGCATGAAGCAGCGCACGGCCAGCCCGTGGGCCAAGGTGGCCGACAAGTATCCCGTGGGCACCGTCTGCAAGGGGACGGTCGTGAACGTGATGAGCTACGGCGCCTTCGTGAAGCTCGAGGACGGCGTCGAGGGGCTCGTGCACATCAGCGAGATGAGCTGGACCAAGCGGGTCAGCCACCCGAGCGAACTCGTCAAGCCCGGCGACGAGGTCGAGGTGGTGGTGCTCGCCATCAACAAGGAGAAGCAGGAGATCTCGCTGGGCATGAAGCAGACCCAGCAGAACCCCTGGGAGAAGGTGGCCGCCGACTATCCGCCGGGGGCGGTGGTCAAGGGCGTGGTCCGCAACCTCACGAACTACGGCGCCTTCATCGAGATCGACGACGGCATCGACGGCCTGCTCCACGTCACCGACATGTCGTGGACGCGGAAGGTGACGCACCCCAGCGAGATGGTGGAGAAGGGGCAGGAGGTCGAGTGCAAGGTGCTCTCGGTCGACCAGCAGCGGCGCCGGATCGCCCTCGGCCTCAAGCAGATGGCCGACGACCCCTGGACGGGCGACATCCCCTCGCGCTACAAGGCCGGCGACGTGGTCAAGGGCACGATCACGAAGATCACGAACTTCGGCGTGTTCGTGGGCCTCGAGGACGGCCTCGAGGGGCTGCTCCACATCTCGGAGCTCTCGGAGGACAAGATCGAGAACGCCGAGGACGTGGTGAAGGTGGGCGACCCGATCGAGGTCAAGATCCTGCGGGTCGACACCGACGACCGCAAGATCGGCCTCTCGAAGAAGCGGGTCGGCTGGTCGGCCGAGCGCGAAGCCGCCGAAACCACCGAGGAACCGTAGGACAGGCTTAAGCCTGTCACGCTTTATCCGTATGACAGGCTTAAGCCTGTCACGCTTTATCCGTATGACAGGCTTAAGCCTGTGCTACGGGATATGACAGGCTGAAGCCTGTCCTACGGGATATGACAGGCTGAAGCCTGTGCTCCGGGGGCACGACAGGCTGAAGCCTGTCCTACGGGATCTCGAGGCCCCGCACGGGGCCGAGGGTTTCGGCGGCCGCGGGCCCGCCGCCGTGGGCGATGCCGAGCGGCACGAGCCGGAGCGTCGCGCCGACGGACACCCTGCCAGGCGCGACCGCGTCTCCCTCGAGCCGGAGCCGCCGGGGGCCGCCGCTCGAGGCGCCCGCGCCCGCCTCGAGCACCTCGCCCGCGGCCGGATCGACGAGGTCGAACGCGACGGGCGCCGGCGGGCTGCCGGCCCAGACCACCAGCCTGGCCCCCGGTCGGAGCCGGGGGAGGTCGACGAACCCGGGCGAGCCTGCCGGCGGCCGAGCGGAGACTGCCGGCAGGTGCGGGGGCTGAGCCGGCCGAGCGGAGGCTGCCGGCAGGTGCGGGGGCTGAGCCGGCTGAGCGGCCGCGGCCGGCTCGTGGCCGGCGGGCACCGTGGTGGCGTTGAGCAGCCGCCAGCCGCGGTCGGTCAGGCGGCGGAGGTCGCCGGTGGCCGCGAAGCCGCCCACGAGCACCGCGACGGCGGCCAGTTTTCCGAGGAGGGGCTGCATCGTGTCAAGTATGCGCCCGATTTGCGCCGCTGCGCGGTGCGGGTCATAGCGATCGTAGCGCCTCGAGCACCTGCTCGTCGTGGCCGTCCACCTTCACGGCCTTGAAGACCCTGGCGACCTTCCCGGCCGCGTCGATCACGAACGTGCTGCGGGCGATCCCCAGCGACTTTTTGCCATACATGTTCTTCTCCCGCCAGGCGCCGTACCTCTCGGCCACGGCATGCTTCTCGTCGGCCAGGAGCGTGAACGGCAGTTTGTATTTCGCCCGGAACGTCGCGTGGCTCTTCGGCGAATCGGGGCTGACGCCGAGCACCACGGCCCCGAGCTTTGTGAGCTTGGCTTTCGCGTCGCGGAAGCCGCAGGCCTCGCGGGTGCAGCCGGGAGTGTCGTCCTTGGGGTAGAAATAGAGCACGACGGGCGTGCCCCGCAGGCTCGAAAGTTTGAGCCTCGTGCCGTCGTGCGTGGGCAGCGTGAAGTCGGGCGCCTGTGAACCTTCCTCGATCCAGTCGGCCATGGTTGTTCCTTTTGTGAGACAGGCTTCAGCGTGAACCACTTCTTATGCATCCAGCCACTGTTCGGGTAGCCCTGCTCACGCCGCCCGGCCGCGGCGCGCTGGCCGTCGTGGGCGCGGCGGGCAGCGGCGCGCTCGCGGCCCTGGAGAGGCTGTTCTTTCCGCGCGGGATTGCGCCGCTGGCCGGGCGTGTGGACGGGGCGGTCGTGTTTGGGCGCTGGGGCGATGCCGGACGTGGGGAGGAGGTCGTCGTGGTGCGGCTCTCGGCGGAGCGGCTCGAGGTGCACTGCCACGGCGGGGTGGCGGCGAGTGCGGCGGTGCTCGAGAGCCTCGAGCGGGCCGGGGCGGTGCGGCAGCCGTGGCCGGAGTGGCTTGCGGGGGCCGGGGCGACGGCGATCGAGGTGGAGGCCCGCGAGGCGCTCGCCCGCGTCGGCGGGCCGAAGGCTGCGCAGATCCTCTGCCGGCAGGTGGCCGGAGCGCTCGACGCGGAGCTGGCCCGGGTCGCGCGGCTCGACGCGGCGGGAGACGCAGCGGCCGCAGCCGCTGCCCGCGGGCGGCTGCGGCGGGCCGCCCGCGTGGGCCTGCGGCTCACGCGGCCGTGGCGGGTGGTCGTGGCGGGGGAGGTGAATGCCGGCAAGAGCAGCCTCGTGAACGCGCTCGCCGGCCATGCAAGGAGCATCGTGTCGGCCGAGCCGGGCACCACCCGCGACGTGCTCGAAACGCGGATCGTGCTCGACGGCTGGGAGATCGACCTCGTCGACACGGCCGGGCTGAGAGGCGTTTTCGGCGACGAGCCGGCCGGTCCGACGGAGGCGGCGGGCATCGCGCGGGCGCGGGCCGCCGCTGCCACGGCCGATCTCGTGCTGCACGTCGTCGACGCCCGTGATGCTTCGCGACAGGCTGAAGCACGTCCTCCGGGTACGCTGCTGATCCTCTCGAAATGCGACCTGGCCGCCGACACCGTCGGCGCTCCGCCCGATGCGATGCGCACGTCCGCAGCGACCGGCCTCGGCATCGACGCCCTCGCTGCGGCGATCGCACGCAAGCTCGTGCCGGAGGAGTACGACGAGCCCGATCTGCTCCTGAACGCGGTACCGTTCACCGTAGGACAGGCTTCAGCCTGTCATGAACAACGATCAGCTTCAGCCTGTCATGAACAACGATCAGCTTCAGCCTGTCACGAACAACGATCAGCTTCAGCCTGTCACGAGGAATGACAGGCTGAAGCCTGTCCCACAGGGGCCGGGTTGCCACCAGCCGACGGAGGTCGGCCAAGCGACGGGCGGCAGGATGCCGAGCCGTCGCGTGAACCTAGTATCTCGGCACGGCCGGATCGACGTCGGTGCTCCAAGCGTCGATGCCGCCCTGCATGCTTTGGGCCAGGAAAAAGCCCTGCTCGCGGAGCCACTTCGCCACGCGCAGGCTGCGCATCCCGTGGTGGCAGTGGACGATGATCGGCTTGTCCTTCCAAGCCGATAGTTCGGCCATCCGCTCGGGCAGTTCCTGCATCGGCAGGAGCAGCGAGCCGGCGATCCTGGCCGTGGCATGTTCCTCGGCCGTGCGGCAGTCGAGGAGCAGGAGGGCGGCGGAGGGGGGCGTGCGGCGGAGTTCCGCGGCCGCCTCCGCGGCGGAGATCTCGATGGCGGGCGAGTCGCTCATCGCTGCATCGCACCACAAAAGAAGGCGGCCGGCAACTCGCGTCGCCGGCCGCCCCGAGAATCATGCCATCAACCGACGGTCGATCCGGAATCAATACTCCGGAATCGGCTCGTTGCCGGACCGTGTGTTCAAGGCGTGGTACGTCGATGCAAGAACGTCGGCCGAAATAAACTCCACGTGCCCATCGGCGAACAGGTGGCCGATCACCTTGCCTGCATGGTCGCTCGACGGGCCCCATGTGATCCCGGTCGCAGCGGTTCCGGAGCCAAGCATGATCGTATTGGCCACTGGAGCGCTCGACGTGGTGTTCGAGCCGCTCATCAACGTGAGGAGGGTCTGCGAGCCGGACCACGTGTTGCTCGAATTCTGCGTGCCAGACGAGAACGATGGCATGTGCAGCAACTCGCCGTCGATCCACCTGCACGGCCAGCCGGTGGCTGTGCTCGGATTGATCCGACTCTCCGAAATCATGACTGTCTTGCTCGTCCCGTCGGCAAAATCGCGGAATCCGAGCCGCCGGTCAGCAGCCAAGCCGCCGGCCCGCGTTCCGCCATTCGGGGCGGTGCCGGTCGTGGCCGTTCCCTGCGTCCAGCCGTCGTTCGAAATTCCGGCATTGGCCCGGTAAGTGCTGACACCGTCCATACTCCCACTGACCGTCACATTTCCCGAAAAAGTCGGGCACAAGGCGAAATTGAGCTTGGTGGAAGCGGGCGAGCTGGCAACGCCACGGACTGTGCCGGATGAAGTGTTCGTCGTTGGAATGAGTGCGCCGCCCGACGGGTTTGTACCATCCCAAAACGGCTTGAGGGTACCTGTGCCGGAAATGTTGCGGAACAGGTTGGTTTCCTCCATCCCTCCGAGAATCTGCGCCAGCCAACTGAATCCGCTACTGGGGTTCACGGTCCCTCCAGTGGTCAGCCACGGAAAGAAATTGTCGCCGCCGCGGGCGTTCGAGTCGGCGTAGACGTGGAGGCCCGTGCCGATCTGTTTCATGTTGTTCTGGCAGCTCGACCGACGAGCCGCTTCGCGGGCCGCCTGGACGGCCGGCAGGAGCAGGCCGACGAGGACACCGATGATCGCGATCACCACCAACAGTTCGACGAGCGTGAAGCCCCGCCGCCTGGTCAACGTGGAAAGAGACATGATGGAACCTTTCAAGCCCATGTGGGCACTCGGGAAGGGAAATGAAAAATGAAACGAACGTCCGAGCGGAGCGGCCCGTCAGTGACGGCGGGCAGATGAAAAATCCGAATGTTCCCGCAGCCGTTTGTGGCCAACCTCGCTCGGAACCCCTAACACCGGAATAATATCGGCATTTCGCCCGGCCGGTCAACCGCCCCCTCCCCCGATGGCCAAACCCCTTTCCAATCCGGAACAGGCTCGCCGGTTCGCCGTCGAAGTCGTCAGCCGGCTGCGGAGCGCCGGCCACGAGGCCCTGTGGGCCGGCGGCTGCGTCCGCGACGAGCTTTTGGGCCGGATTCCCGTCGATTACGACGTGGCCACGGCCGCCAGGCCGGAGGAGGTCAGGCGGGTCTTCGGCCACGGGCGCACCCTCGCCGTGGGGGCGGCGTTCGGCGTGATCACCGTCCTGGGGCCGAAAGGGGCCGGGCAGATCGAGGTGGCCACGTTCCGGACCGACGCCGCCTACACCGACGGCCGCCACCCGGCGGGCGTGACGTTTTCGACGGCCGCGGAGGATGCGAGGCGGCGCGACTTCACGATCAACGGGCTGTTCCTCGACCCGCTCACCGGAGAGGTGCACGACCACGTGGGCGGCCGGGCCGACCTCGCGGCCGGCGTGGTGCGGGCGATCGGCGTGCCGGCCTTGCGGTTCGGCGAGGACCACCTGCGGATGCTGCGGGCGGTGCGGTTCGCAGCGGCATTCGGCTTCGCCCTCGACGGAGAGACGCGGGCGGCGATCGAGCGGATGACGCATCTCGTGACCACCGTGAGCCCCGAGCGGATCGCGGAGGAACTGCGCGGGATGGTGAGCCGGCCGGGCCGGCGGCGGGCGCTCGAACTGCTCGCCGAGACGGGGCTCGCCAAGGAGGTGCTGCCGGAGGTGGCGCCGGGAGGCGATCTCGGGCCGGCGGCCGACCGGGCATGGGCGGCGGCGGCGGCGATCGTCGACGCGCTCGACGAGCCGAGCCTGGCCTCGGCCCTCGCCGCGCTCTTCGGGGCGGAGGGCCCCGGCGCGGCGCCGCTGCGGCGGGCCGCGGCGCGGCTGCGGCTTGCCAACCGCGAGACGAAACTCGCGACCTGGCTCCTCGAGGCCGTGACGGCCGTGGGGGGGGTAGGGACCGCGGGCCGGCAGTGGTCGGAGGTGCAGCCCTGGCTCGCCCACGAGGATGCGTTCCTGCTCGCGGATCTCCTGCGGGCCCGGTCCGACCGCGGCCTCGGCGACGCGGCGACGGCGGCCTGGGTGAGCGGGCAGGTAACGCGCCCGCGGGCCGAGCTCGACCCGCCGCCGCTCGTGACCGGGGCCGATCTGATCGCGGCGGGCGTCGCAACTGGTCCGCAGATGGGGGCGACCCTCGCACGGCTGCGGGCGCTCCAGCTCGACGGCGCGATCACCACCCGCGCCGAGGCGCTCGCCCGCGTGCACCCGTAGGACAGGCTTTAGCCTGTCAAACTTTAGCCTGTCAAAGGCCGGACGAGCCTGTCGACCAACCGACCGTATTCCGCAGAGTACCACTCTGCGGCTACAAGGTGTACCACTCTGCGGCTACAAGGTGTACCACTCTGCGGCTACAAGGTGTACCACTCTGCGGCTACAAGGTGGCGACTCTGCCGGGCCGTCGCGTGACGTCAGCCCGGTGGCGCGGCGGGATCGGGCAGGTCGGCGAGCGAGCCGAGCCGAAACACCTCGAGGAATTTCCGCGTCGTGCGATACGCGGGCTCGGCCTCCTTCGCCTCCGCGACGAGCTCGAGGAGGCCGCGGCGCACGAGCGTGCGCAGCGTGGTGGGCGCGGCGTCGCAGCCGAGCTCCACGAGTCTGTCGCGGGCCACCGGCTGGTTCCAGGCCACCGCCGCCAGCACGTCGAGGGCCTCGGCGTCGAGCCGCACCCGGCGGGCCCGCCCCTCGAGCACCTGGGCGAAGCGGGCGAACTCGGGCTTCAGCCGCAGCACCCAGCCCGCCCCCTGCGAGACGATCTGGTAGGGGCAGCCGTTGGCCTCGTAGCCGGCCTGGAGCTCGCCCACCAGGCCGTCGATCTCCTGCGGCCGCACGCCCCGCATCAGGCCCGCCACGCGCCGGCTCGTGAGCGGCTCGCCTCCGGGCAGCCCCACGAACAGGAGCGCCTCGAGGATCGAGCGCGGATTGACCTTGGCGTCGCCCTCGTCGCCGCCGAGCGGGTCGTCGAGGTCGGGGGACGCGTCGACCCGCACGATCTCGGCCGCGGCCGGCTGCCCGGCCGCGTAGGGATCGGGGGCGCCCATCATCGCGGCGAAGGCCTGCGCGAGCCGGTCGATCGACAGGCCACCGTCGGCGGGCGCGCCGAGGAAGCCGGTGGCGGGCTCGGAGGCGGTTTTTTCGTGGGGCATGACGCGACGTGGGCGACCGCCGCGGTCACCGGACGGGCTCAACGGTCGAACAACGTCCCGCTCGTGGTCCGCTTGAGTCGGCGGCCGTTTTTCGTGGTGGGGACGCTCTTGAGCGGTTCGGGGGCGCCGTCGAGCGGATCGCCCGAACTGATGCCCGCCAGCCGCTCGTTGATGCGGGCCGCATATTGCTCGGAAAGCTCGAGGCCGAGGAACGAGCGGGCGAGTTTCTTGGCGACGGCGAGCGTCGTGCCGCTGCCGCCGAACGGATCGAGCACGAGATCGCCCTCGTGGCTGCACGCGCGGATGATCCGGCCGAGGAGCTGCTCCGGCATCTGGCAGCCGTGCCAGCCCGAGCGCTCCTTGAACGTGCCGCACACTCTGGGGAAATACCACGTATCCGAGTCGGCTGCAAAACCCTCCGGAAGGTCCTGCGGACGGAGGATCCAGGTGTCGTCGGGAAGGCGGCCGGCGGCGTTGGCCCGCTTGTCGCCGTACACCAGCTCGCGCGCGCTCGGCACGCGGATCGCGTCTACGTTGAACGTGAACGCCTCGGGATCCTTCACGAAGTGGAAGAGATGGGCGTGCGAGCGGCTGAACTTCTGTTTGCAGTTGACGCCGAAGGTGTAGTACCAGACCACCCACGACCGGCAGGTGAGGCCGAGCTCGCGGGTGGCGAGCACCTTGAGCTCGGCGGCGTATTCGTCGCCGATCGCGAGCCAAAAGGTGCCGTCGTCGCGCAGCACGCGGACGATCTCGCCCATCCACCGCTTCGACCACGCGAGATAATCGTCGCTCGAGCGGCGGTCGTCGTAGGCGTCGTAGTCGTAGCCGATGTTGAACGGCGGGTCGGCGAACGCCAGGCTCACCGTGCCGGTGGGCACGCGGGCGAGCAGGTCGAGGCAGTCCCCCTGGTGGACGCGATCCAGGGCGAGCGGCTTGGGGATTCCGTTCCGGGCCATGAAGGCAATGTAGCGGCTACAATCCCAGGATGAAACACGCCGCCAAAAGACCGGCCCCGGTCGCACCCATCCCCGCCCCCGATCTCACCGCCGCCCGCCGGCTCGTCCTCGAACTGATGGCGATCCGCGGCGGCTCGGGCGACGAGAAACAGGTGGCCGAGCGGATCGTGAAGCACCTCCGCGCGGCCGGCTGCCCCACCGGCGCGATTCACTTCGACTCGGCCCACACGAAGACGCCGCTCCCCGGCAACGTCGGCAACCTGATCGTGAAATTTCCCGGCACCGCGGCGGGCCCGCGGCGGCTGCTCATGGCCCACATGGACACGGTGCCGGTGTGCCTCGGATCGAAGCCCACGGCGGCCGGCCGGTTCGTGAAGAGCGCCGATCCGGCGACCGGCCTCGGCGCCGACGACCGCGCGGGCTGCGCCGTCGTGCTGGCGACGGCCCTCGAGATCCTGCGCGGGAAACTTCCGCATCCACCGCTGACGTTCCTGTTCGCGATCCAGGAGGAGGTGGGGCTGTACGGCGCGCGGTTCGTGAGGGCGGCCGACCTCGGCCGGCCGAAGCTGGCCTTCAACTTCGACGGCGGGGCCGTCGAGAAGATCACGATCGGCGCCACCGGCGGCCACCGGCTCGACATCAGGATCGAGGGGGCCCCGAGCCACGCGGGCGTGGCGCCGGAAAAGGGCGTGTCGGCCGTGGCGATCGCCTCCCTCGCGATCGCGTCGCTCGTGGAGGACGGCTGGCACGGTTTGGTCGAGAAGGGGGGCAGGCGCGGCACGAGCAACGTGGGCACGATCCAGGGCGGGTCGGCCACGAACGTGGTCGCGGAATCGGCGGCGCTCAAGGCGGAGGCCCGCGGCCACGACCCCGCGTTTCGCAACCGGATCGTGAAGGCGATCGAGACCGCGTTCAAGGAGGCCGCGAAGAAGATCAGGAGCGTCGACGGCAAGACTGGAAAGGTGACGATCGAGGGCCGGCTCGACTACGAGGCCTTCCAGCTCGACGACGACGAGCCATGCGTGGTGGCGGCGCGGAAGGCCGTGGAGGCGATCGGCCTCGCGCCGCGGCTCGAGGTCTGCAACGGCGGCCTCGACGCCAACTGGATGGCGGCCAACGGGATCCCGACCGTGACGCTCGGCTGCGGGCAGATGGAGATCCACACGACGCACGAAACGCTCGATCTCGACGCATTCGAGAACGCCTGCCGCGTGGCGCTGCGGCTGGCGGCGGGTGCTTCTACGGATCACACTTGAAAAAGGTGACAGCCACCATTTGTCTGGAGACCCCGGCCTTTGGCCGGGGCCGTGTCGCCTGCGGCGACCGGCAAATGGTGGCTGTCACCTTTTTCCCCCGGCTTCAGCCTTCCGACGACCGGCCGGCCAGCCATGCCGACGCCCGGTTGAAGGCGATCGCCAGGGCCGCCGAGCCGCCGGCGTAGACCAGGGGCGCGGAGCCGAACGTCGCGGCATCCTTCGGCTTCACGGCGACGAGCAGGAACAGCGCCGTCGCCGTGATGCAGGTCAGCGACAACCCCGTGAACACGAGTCGCCAGCCCTCGTTCTTCATGCCGAGACTCCGTGTTCGAGGAGCAGTTCTCGCGCGGTGGCGAGCGACTGCGCGACCGCGCTGCCGAGCGGCACGGGCCGCTCACGATCGGTCCGCGGCATCATACCCGCCAGCGCCGCCCGCACGAACAGCCCGACCTTGCCGACCGTGGAGACCCGGGCCCGTTGCTCCAGCACCCGGTAGCCCCGCCGCCTGATCCGCGTGCCGATCGCCCGGTAGATGCTCGACGCCGCCCGGACCGCCAGGCGGGCATCGCGGTCGAGCGCGACGATGCCCGAGTCGCCCGCGGCATAAAACCCGTCGGCCGAGTCGAGGATCCGCCGCACGCCGCCCTCGACCCGGTCGGCTGCGGGAGCGGCGCCGCCCGGGCGCAGGCCGCCTGTCCATTCGACCGGCAGGTAGCAGCGGCCGCGCCGCCAGTCTTCTGCCACGTCGCGGGCGATGTTCGTGAGCTGCATTCCCATGCCCAGGGCGGCGGCATGGGGCAGGAAACCGCGCTCCCGGAGCCCGAGCAGCG
>Ga0214923_10000639_pt1 | contig 51816 bp, 70 predicted proteins | sample LL1510_MetaG_FD_177993 | JGI IMG/M metagenome (GOLD analysis project Ga0214923, IMG submission 177993) | Freshwater microbial communities from Lake Lanier, Atlanta, Georgia, United States - LL-1510 | ecosystem: Environmental > Aquatic > Freshwater > Lake | place: USA: Georgia | collected...
TGGCTCAGAAGGCTATCACTAACGAGCAGGGCTTGACCTTGCTCACCAAGTTGGAAGAGAAGGATGTTATCTCTGCCAAGGTGCGTGAAGGCATCGAGGCAGTTTGGCGCAACCCTTCTTACGAGGAGGATACGGATCGGAACCTGTACAATTTGTACAATGCTTCGACTCAGTTCCTGACTCGCAATGTTGCAGACGAGCGCTATGAGTATAGCGAGCGGATCAGCACTGACTTGCTCAAAGTCTTCTCGGGCAAAACCCGTGACGAAGACCTCTTGAAACTGGTCGCTTAAACTAAAACGAAACTTTAACAGGATGCGAGGGGTTAATCCTCTCGCATTCTTTTTGCTTTTTTCTTGACATGCATAAGTCGTTGAGTATTAAGGATTTACATCGCGGGGGACTCCGCTTTTGTAACTCGTTATCTATCAAAGGTTTACAATCCTTGACATTTATATTATTTATGTTATAGTTATCATATGAAAGCAAAACATAAAGTATATTATAATTTACATAAACATTGTCTTTCTATTATGCTTCGTGGAAAAGTATTAGAGCATAGTTCAGAATTCTTTTTGCGTGATGTTGAGTTCAGAGTGAGTCAAGCTGGCAGAAACAGAGTATTAAAAGAACAAAGAAAGAATGTTCATGCTTTTGTTTGTGGCACACCAGATGATGGATGGCCTGTGGATCAAACTGAACGCAGAGTTACCTATAATCCTTATAAGTATAATAGCTTTGTTTATGCTGATACCCTAGAGCCTGTATATAAAGCAAAGTGGGTTGGTGTGATTAATCGTGATATTTTTGTCTTGAATTAAATTAAAATCCTAGTATAATTATAAAATGGAAATTACCAAAGCCAAAAAACTAAAGGAGGGTGGTTACGCATTATACGGAATTGACCCTAAAACTAAAAGTGAAATTCAAGTTGGATATATTGGAGAAAATCTAACTTTGGAAGCGTGGCTTCCTAAAGGAGTTAAAGTTGAAAATTCTTGAAGATTCTTTTACCAGCAGAGGCTTTAAGTTCTCGCTAGTTAAGCGTGAAGGCGATGTTGCAATTTATAAAAAGCAACTTGATGAACCAGATAGCGAAGCTCATAACTATGAAGTGATAGCTATTAAGCGTCACAATGGATATGAAATTGCAGGTGTAAAGATGCCTCCTGCTGAAATGTATCCATCCGATAGTCAATGGGGTGATTGGGGTTATACTTGTGTTGATCGTGAAGATGCAGACAAGCGATTCATTCAACTCCAAGAAAAACTTACCGCTTATGTTGCCACAGCAACTTTGCCTAATGGTGAAAAGCGTGGTCGTGGTCGCCCTCGGAAGAATAATGTTCTTCCAGAACCTCCATCAATTATTAATTTGACAGAAGAACAAATGGCGGTATAATCCAGCTATGACATATAAATGTGCTGTTAGTGGTGAGGCGTTGCCTCCAGAGAGAGTCGAGGCTCTGCAAGTCCTCGGCGTTCCAGAGAGTCAATGGACTAAGAAAGAATATAGTCAAGTAAAGAAACTTCGTGCCGTGTATGCTGGTGATGATGGCAGTAATGACATCGTGATCTGTGACAAGGTTGATGGTGGCTCACTATTTGACAATGCAATTATTGCAGAGGTAGAACAATGAATGTAAGATATATTGTTTTGCGTGATGGAATTCGTGTCAGTGAGGATATGCACACTGATCTTGCTGAAGCAGAGCATGAGGCAGAGCATTGGCGTAAAATTATCCGCACTTGGCCAGATGGAACGAAAGTCGTCATCAAAAAAATTGGCGGAGATCGTTAAAGGCTTCGGAGGCTGACATTGAGCTACGGCTCTGTGTTAATTGCTAGGGTCGTCTAACTGGTTAAGACCCCACACTTATAATGTGGTCGCTCTAGATTTGGGCAAAATGCAGGTTCGAATCCTGCCCCTAGTATGTAACTCATTGTCATTCAACGAATTATTTTTATTGACTATTTTTGTAACTCTTGTATATTAAACCTATGACAAACAACCAACCAGTTCCATTCTATGTGATGAATGTGTTCGGTCAAGACCGAGCCGTTATCCTTAACACCTCAATCCGTATGTGCACACCCAAAGAGACTTGCTCTCTCAAAGAATTGGAGAACATCGCCAAGGCTTTTGCAATAGAGTTTGTGCAAGTTCCAAAGCCTTCCAGTTTTCCAGCAAAGGTAGTAGCTTCTTGAAAGATGGGCTTGTAGCTCAATGGTCAGAGCAGAGCACTCATAATGCTTTGGTTGTAGGTTCGAGTCCTACCGAGCCCACCACTTTACATTGGATGTTGAACGCATACAGTAAACACACAGAATTAACCCAAGAAGATATTATAAGATATTTTCTTGACAAAAAACAAGAATAGGATAAACTATAAACTATGAAATTAATTAAACAAAACCTCGGAGCCCATTGGGTTATCGGGATTAAAGGTAACAAAGATGAGATTGAGCAGTTCCACAATCGAGTCTATAACTGGGGTGGAACAAATGGTGAGCTTCAATGGATGAGTGAATCCTTTGCATATTTTTGGATTACTCTTGAAAAGTTGGAGCGTGTGATGTTTAAGTATGTTATGAATAGTTTGAGCGATAAACTTGGTAAAAAGTTCCGTGGTGCGAAAGGTGGACTGAAAGCAGTTGTTATGAATCGTGTGATGAATACAATTAACAACATTCCTTCGGAGCATTTTGTTAAGACCGCACAAGTTCAAGACTTCTATTCTATCGGTCAAGTTTCGGCTGAAAAGTTAGATAACGATAGTTAATTTATTGGGCAAGTGGCGAAACTGGAGAAACGCATCTGACTTAAGATCAGATACATTAGAAACGCTGTGGGTTCGAATCCCACCTTGCCCAAGATTGTAAGTTGCTAGACATTTTTATTAGATCAAACTGCCATTTAGGTGTAATATTATATATGAGAAAGTACAGAGAGTATTCAGATCAAGATGTAATTAAATACTCTAAAGAAGTAAATAGTATTGCCCAATTATTAGGTAAATTAAATTTAAAACAAGCAGGTGGTAATTTTGCCAATATGAAAAGATTACTTCAAAAATTAAATATTAAAACTGATCATTGGAAAAGTCAGGCTTGGAATAAAGGGCAACAATTAAAAGATTGGTCAAAATATTCCAATATGAAACATTTTCGCAAACATTTGCTTAAAAAGCGGAATTTTAAATGTGAATCTTGCAATAGAAAAACTTGGAATAAAAAACAAATACCCTTAGAAATTCATCACATAGATGGAGATAGAACTAATAATAAGCTTGATAATCTTAAAGTTTTATGTTGTAATTGTCATGCTACAACTGAAACTTGGCGTAAACCAAAGTTTTAATGTCGCTCCTATAACTCAACTGGATCGAGTAACAGATTTCTAATCTGTAGGTTGCAGGTTCGAGCCCTGCTAGGAGCGAAATATTTTCTCTAAATAAAAAATAGAATGTATTTTATTTATGTGAGAAGTTTCCTTGATAAAAACGCGCCACTAATTATTCTTTGCTCAATAAGTTTTACTATTTTTTGGGGCGGGTTAGAAGAGCTAATCAAAATACTAATTACACATCTAAAATAATTTTTTCCAAATATCTAACAAGATATAATAAATAGTTGAAATATTTCCCAAATAATTGTAATATATAGTAGATATGAAAAGCGAAAATAGATTAAGTAAAATACTTGAGAAAAGGATTCTTAAAGATGAAGATCCTAAACTCATATCTGACATAGATAAGTTCTTAAATAATTTAGAAACTGTTTTCGTAAAGTGGGCAAAAGCGCATCCAAATTGGAAAGAACACGAAGAATAATTTAATTGTTTGTAAGTTGTTGATTATTAAGTAGTTACAGCGGCGGGGAGCTTTCGCGCGTAAGTCGTTGATGGTCAACGAGATATTTTTCTTGCAAAAAAACAAAGCTATGGTATATTTAACCTATGAACAAAATCAAAAACGCAATCATATATGCAACCTCATTCATTAAGTATCTGTTCCTTTTCCTCGTAGGGCAAAGGTATCTGATCGAATACAAACCCTACGGCGGTGAGCAGGTCTTTACCTACATCATCGGAAAGCCTTCGTCTTATACGATTAGCAAGGCTGGCAACAAGCTCTTTACGACTTTTTGCTTTTCTGGTCGTATGGATTCTGGCGTGCGTCAGTTCCGTTATGATCGGATTACTGGTGGTCTTTCGCCAGTCTAAAAGACAGAAAGACATTATAGAAAGGGCGAGGAGTAAAATCCTCGCCTTTTTTATTTGACATTAAAACAATCAAAGGTATACTGACAATATGAAAGTAACCAAAGTAAAAGAAGAAATTGATATTCAAACCCGAACTTTCCATACATTCAAATATAAAGGAAAAAAACTTAATTATACTTGTACTACTGATAGTACTGGTGCAGTTATTAACGAGGGGATCTATGACCTAAACTGGAAAGAGATACACGATGAAATGCTTTTAGATAAAGTCATTTGTTCTCTTTGGCCAAAATCAGATAGTTTAGAAAAAGTCTTGCAAGAAAATTAAATTCTGTTATTATATTCATATGAACATTAACGAAGCAAAACAAAGCCTCTGTGGAGAGGATTTACTGGTAATAGACAAAAATTATACGAAACAAAATATCAAAGATAATTTCAATGATATTGCTTATAAATTGCTTGAGCAAATCGTAGAGGTTCATACAGATAAACTCGTTAAAAATATTAAAGCTAAAGAGTATAATCAAAAAATGCACTCTTTAATTTCAGAAGCAGAAGTTTTTCTCTTGGCTCCAGAATTAAATTTAAATTGACAAAAAATTAAACTCTGATACTATTTAGATAGTTCTTTTCCGCAAGGTGTGGAGTGACTCTCCCATTAAGAGCCCTTGAAGCCCCAATGCCCAGAGTCTGAGGCAAGTAGAGGTGGGTATATATTTTCTCTAGTTCTAGAATAGAGAGAGCGGAAAGACTAAAATTTTAGGATTGCTAGCTCAATGGTAGAGCAGTTCCCTTTTAAGGAATAGGTTGTAGGTTCAAGTCCTACGCAATCCAATTATTTATTTTTGCGCCAGTTAGTTCTATGGTGAAAACACCAATCAAGTAAAGCCCATTCAAATCCAACATCCTTGCCAGCTTTTTCACTTTCAAGCCATTTGTGTTTTAATATTTCTTCTCGTTCTCTGAGGAACTCTTGATACAACTTAGAATTTTCTAATAAACCAGAGACTTTCATTAATATAATTCTAAATTAGATTACACTAAATAGCAAATAGTAATTGCTAAATAGCTAAATACTTAATATAATAATACCATATATTGGGGCTATCGTCTAATGGTTAGGACTCCTCGCTTTCAATGAGGGTGTATCGGTTCGAATCCGTTTAGCCCTAAGTCTTTTATTATCAAGCACTTACAGAAGCGGGGGCCCTTCTGTTATAAGTTATTGATTATTAATAACTTAATCTTGTCCCATATCACGCATATGGTCAGCATCAAGTTCCGCTTGAGTCTCTAAGGCTCGCTCCATAGCTTGATCATCCAGCATTTTTTTCGCCCACAGGTTTAATGTTTTTTGGTCATCGAATATATCATACATCATTTTATTACCTCTTTTCTTTTTATAGATTATCATATTTATCTATATAGTCAACAATTATATTCTATTGATTATTAATGATTTATAAATGGAGCCTCCCTTGCTTTGTAAGTTGTTGATGGTGAATGAGATTTATTTGTAGACAAAAAAACAATTTCTGATATATTTAACCTATGAAAGTAAATGAAATTATCACAGAAAAGTTCATCGAAGCCCTCAACAAAGGTGTTTGCCCTTGGCAGAAACCTTGGAAAGTTTTTGATCTCTGCAACGGCGTTTCCAAAAAGAACTATCGTGGAATCAATCAGTTTTTGCTTCGGATGCTTTCTTCTGATGATTTTTTCTTTACCTTTAATCAGATTAAGGAACTTGGTGGAAAGATCAAAGCTGGTGCAAAGTCTCACATGGTAGTTTATTATAAACTGCTCAAGACAGAGAAAGATAACGAAACCAAAAGTTTTCCTATGATGCGTTATTACAGAGTCTTTGGTTTAAGCGATATCGAGGGACTAAAGTGGAAACAGCCCGAAGTTAAGAAGTTGGAGTTTTCACCAGTAGAAGAAGCAGAAAAGTTGATTAACAAGTGCATCATTCAGATCAAACATGGTGGAAGTCGTGCCTGTTATTATCCGCAGGAACATAAGATTGATCTTCCTCCAAAAGAAAACTTCACCAGCGTTGAGGAGTATTATTCCACGGCATTTCATGAGATCGGTCACGCTATGCACAAGGCTACGAATGATGATGTGAAGAACGGATTTGGAACCCAGAATTATAGCAAAGAAGAATTGACCGCAGAGATTTTTGCGAGCCTCTGTCTTAACTTTTGCGGAATTGATTCCGAAAAATGTTTCAACAATTCTGCGAGCTATCTTTCGAGCTGGCTCCAAGTATTAAAAAAAGATATGAACTTTATTATCTCGGCTTCTAGCAAGGCTCAAAAAAGATTTGACGCTTTCCTCGGTAAAAAAGAAAGTGAACCAGAAGTAGAAGAAGCTGTAAGTGCTTAAGCATTAAAGACTTACGTAAGCAGAGTCCCTGCGTTTGTAAGTCATTGATAGTCAACGAGATTTAATTAAAGAAAAAACTTGCACGAAAACAAAAAAGTGGTAACCTCTTTTTATGTTCAAAAACAAAAAACAAGCCGAAGAGATTGTTGGCACACTCTCAAAACCTTCGAAGATGCCTGGATATTCTTATTCGACACCAGCCAAGCGTTGTCTGATTGGTGCGAAAATGCGGAAAGTTGTAGGAAGCATTTGTGCTTTCTGCTACGCTCTCAAGGGGCGTTATGTTTTTCCCAATGTTCAGAAAGCTATGGAAAAGCGTTTTGCTTCTCTTACTAATGATCTTTGGGTGGATGCTATGACTTATTTGATTGGTAAAGTTAAGAATCCGCATTTCAGGTGGCACGATTCAGGAGACTTACAAGGTGTTTGGCACCTCGAAAAGATTGTAAAGATTGCAAAGAATCTTCCTAACATTTCTTTTTGGCTTCCAACTAGAGAGTATGCTTTCGTTTCAACCTATATCGAACAAGGTGGAGAAGTGCCTTCTAACCTTACGATTAGACTATCAGCCCTTATGATGGATGGCCCCGCACCCGTAGGAATTGCACAGCGTTTAGGTTTGTGCGTTAGCGGTGCAAGTAAGGTAGGAAACTTTAACTGCCCATCTTCCAAACAAGGTAACAAGTGCGGTGATTGTCGTGCTTGTTGGGATAAGAATCAATTTGCAATTAACTATAAAAAGCATTAAGATGTCCATATGACATTTATATTCTTAATTATTGTTGGTATATTTTTATCACTATTTATAACATACTAAAATGAATATAGAAAAACTCTTAAACGAAAACTTAGAATCTTTTTTTCCGTGGAATGATTTTGATAATCCTCCACTCGACACAAACAAAAGTTTTGTGCAAAAAGAAAGAGAATTAGACGAAGAGTTCGAAGGTTGGCGAGCCTCTATGTAAAAAACTTGCTGATATAAGTCTTTGATTATTAAAGATTTACATCGGCGGCTTCCCTGCGCCCCTAAGTCGTTGATTTACAACAACTTACTCACCACAGAAGTTTTCGTCACCAGCCCAACCAAAGTCTTCCATCTGGTAACATCCACCATTGTAGTCCTCATCGGTGCCATGACCAGCAGAAGCCATAGCAGAGTCAAAGTCGCCATCCATAGAATCGTCTGGCTCGTTAGACCTTTCAGATTCCATGACGCGCTCCTCTTCGCGCTCCTTACGAATTTCACTAAGGATGTCACGCACATCCAGCGGAGTCAGCATGTGCTGGCTCATCCACTCCTTAAGAGAGGCTTTGTAGTCCATATTATTTGACCTCCATTCCATTCTGACAGGTAAGACGATAAGTTACGAAAGGCATTCCACAGAAGGTAGCGGGCTTGTTAAACTGTACTACCTCCGTGTCCTGCTCATCGTAGGTGGGAGCCATCTTGTCGAGCATCTCGTTGATGGCATCAGCGGAGTTGATGTAGTCGAAGAATGCTTCCGCATCAGCATAGGCTTCAACGCAGTTAATCGAGGCAAGGTAGGTGATTTCGTTTGTCATAGATTAAATGTATCACAGATTATTTTTAGCGCAACATTTATTTTCAAAAAAATCAAATAGTAGAATAGTTAATAGTAAATAGGAAATAGGTTAATACCAAATAGTCGGATCTTTTGCTTTTATTCAGTTTTGTGTTGAAGATCGAGTTTTTATAAGTCGTTGATTATCAAGGGTTTGCGCGCGCGGGGGAGTGAGTTTTGTAAGTAGTTGATAATTAAGAGTTTAGATTTTATGCTGTCGTTTAGGTTTTGTTCTAAGATCAGTTTCGATCTTTTGCCTTCGTTCAGGTTTTGTCGGAAGATCAACATTTATAAATCTTTGATTATTAAGGATTTATAGAATCAGCCTCCCTGCATGCGTAACTCGTTGATACTGAGTTACTTACAAGAGGTCTCGAAGATGTAAGCAACTCGCAGAGATGTAGTAAAAAAATCTCTCTCGCAAAAAGTTTTTTTCCTCGCCATTTTTCACAGCGAGTCTATAAGTTTTTTTATTTATTTTGAAAAGTATTTTTTTCATTTGCTCAAACTTTCCATAGCTTCTTTCATAAGGTTCAATGCACCTTTGATAGTTTCTTTTTGGTATCCGTATTGTGTTCCTGATTCCAAACATTCTAGTTTGATAATCGCAGCAGAAAGGCAACCTTTTGCCCATCCTTTGTTTTGTGCTTCATTCATTGTTTTTTGGTATTCAGTTATCATATTAGTCTCCTTTATATTTCGAGGATTCGTTAAAACTTCCAATGAAGTTCATCACTCCATTCTTACGATCTTCACACTCTTTGAGAAGTTCGGGAGTCATTTCGACTTCTTGCATTTCATCGCAGAATTGAGTCACAACTCCAACGCTAGTAATTTTGCGGAGTTGCTTTTTATTGTTATAGAGTTCGCAAACTCCGATATGGTTTTCAATTTGGTAGTATTTCCCTACTTGGAGGGATTCAATGTTGTTTTTCATATTCTTAATCTATCACACTTTCCTATTTTGTCAAGCTGTTAAATTTCGTTGATTTAGAACGACTTGCAGCTTTTTCTGGATTATTTTTTTTCCATTCAGCCCAACGCTTGCGGTTTAATTCCCACTTGCGTTGATTACTTTCTATTCTTTTGATATCATCTTGATTCATTTTTATACTCCAAACTTGTCATTATATTGATCGTAAAGTTTCTGAAACTCTTCACCATTCTTTTCGATAGCGTCTCGAATTTCAAACCACTGCTGTTGACCTCTGCGATAGTAGCGAGAATCTTCGCTCATAGCATAAGTCCAATCGTGATTCTTTAAAAGTTCTTCGAATTGTTGTATGTTCATTTATTTATTTTCCTTTACTAGTTTAGCATTGTTAAGGTTGATAGTTCCAACCTTATCTTTATCTTCACCTTCTAGGAAGGTTACAACCGCAGTATTAGCAGAAGTTTTGTAAGAAACTTTTACAAGAGTTCCTTCGTATAGGTATATTTCACCAAAGTAAGTTGGTGTATTGTTAGAGTTAGTGATTATGGATTCAGTAGTATCCATATTTTTTCGCATATTTTCACGCATTTGTCTGCGGTGAAAATTCCAATTTATCATTCTATGAGTCATTTTATTTATTACCTTTCTTATTTTCTTTCTTATCTTTCATACCTTTAATCTATCACATTTTAGCGAAAAGTCAAATTTTTTCTTCAATTTGTTTTTCGTTGATTATCATCGAGTTATGATGAGCGACTTCAACTTTATGTTGATATTTCGCAAAACTTTCATCCATTCTTTTTTGAGATTCTTCTATGGCTTTTTTCAGATCGGTCGAAGCCTTGTCGAGATTTCCGAGGAGGATTTCGAATTTTGTTTTTCTTTTCATACATATAATCTATCACATTTTGGAATTTTTGCAAGATATTTTTTCATTTAAATTTCATTGTCCATCAACGAGTTACAACGCAAGGGAGCCCGCCGCCGTAAGTCGTTGGTATTCAACAACTTAGGCAAGCAGACTTTTTAGAACGGCATGATCTTTATTTCACGAGATTTTTCTAGATATTCTTCGGAAGGTTTAAAGAAAATGACTTTGTCATTTATCTTTTCCACAGAAACTTCTTCTGGCAAAGATGCAAAGTCTCCTTCGCCATCGGTTGCAATGATGAGAGCTTTTCCTGCGAAAGGTTGCGAGGTGATCCCAAACTTAAAGTATGCTTGGTTCTCGCTGTTCTTTAGCAAACCTTCATCATCCAGAATCATGTCGATTCCTTCTGCAAGACTTGTGATGGTTATCAACTCACATCCGATGAGTGCGTAGATGGTTTGGAGTTTAGTGTCCACCATCTTAACTTCTGTGATGGTTTGAGTGAATGGGTCGATGAGGATCGCCCGTTTGATTAGGTTTTTATTTGTCATATGTTTAGTCTATCATACCTTTCTATATTGTCAAGCCTTACAATCTGTAAAACTTATGATTGCGGATCGTTGCCACTAGCTTTGCATCCTTTGCCCATTTGGGCGAGACACTCACAGCATGGTAATGGTTAGCGTCTTTTACAATGCTGACCATCTGCTTATGTATAACTAAGTCAGCTAGGTAAAGAGCGTTCTTTCCTTGTGGCGTTGCCAGTAGCTTCTTCTTGGTAGCGTCATTCACTCCACCATTCCAGAAGCTAAATTGTTTTGGTGCTAGGCATACTTGGCTAGCGGATTGGTGACGCTCTACCATGCGTGTCTGTATGACACTAGCAACACCAGCCATACCTTCCATGCCTTCGCCCCTAGCTTCGCCTAAGAGCGTGAGTGCTACGATGAATAGTTCTGCTGTCATAGGATTAGTCCCTTCCACTGCTGATAGCTCCGCAGTAGTCGCTAGGCTTCTCTGCTGTGATAGTGCCGAGGCTATATCCCTCGGAGCTAGTAGCACCCCAAAGGAAGCAGGTTTGCACCATCTCATCGATGATGCTCTGTGCCTTTGCTGTAGCAAGGTCAAGCAGTCCACCCTTGCGACCCTTAGCGTTGATCTTATTGACCAAGGCATGAAGGGCGATCTTGGTGAGAGCCTTCTTCACATCATCGGGGTGAGCATAGAAGTAGAACGCTTTGCCGTTGCCCATGTCGTGCAACTTGCCATTCGTTCCGCACCAGTTGTAGATGCTGTTAAAGAAGTGGTTGATCTGCTTAAGGTTTCCCTCTAGCAGGTAAGCATTGTTTTCGCCGAAGGTTTGGTAGCTGATTTTGAGGTTTTGTTTCATGGTCTTAGTATGCCTTTCTGATTATGTTTCGTCAACAATTATTTTTTAGCTGTTGCCATAGCGTAGATCCCGATAAGGATACTTCCGATGGTAAGAGCAAAGATTAGGTTTGCAGGATTCATTTGTTCATCGCTTCCTGATGGATAGCTTCCACCTTGTTAGCGTGAGCATCAAGAGTAGCGATGGCCTTTGTAGAGGCATCCTTTAGGTCTTGGCTCGCCTTGTTGAGGTTGGCGATCAGTTGTTCGTATTTGCTTAATTTCTTCTTCATGCTCTTAATCTATCACAGAATAGGATTTCTGCAAGATATTTTTTCAGTTAAATTTCGTTGATTATCAACGACTTATATCCTACCCCTTTTTATTTTATCATAGGATACCCCATTTTTGAAAAAGTTGTGCAATCGTAGATTTTAAAACAGCCTAGGGGGTACTATCTTCAATCTCCACATTATTTATAACTATTACTTATTTACCCTTTATTTAAATACAATAAAATAACTATATATTATCTTATATTATATCTTATATATACCCCCTCCCCTTTTTACAAATCTATAAAGAATTAACAGAATAGAATATCTCTAAAGGTCAAAATTTCCGCGGGGCTATTTTTGTTGTAAGGTCTTTTTATATATAGCTATTAAGAGCAAAGTTTAGTAGCTGTAAAAGGAGATGGCCATTCAGCTTGCCAAGGAAAAGGTGCAACTGTTAAAGATGTTACAAATGGACTGCCAAGATTAGCATAACTCCAAGGACTAAGAATATCTGCCCTATATAAAGTTTCATCACCATAAACATAAAGAGTTTCTGATTGACGAGTTAAAACGCGAGGACCAGCATACCAACCTTCCATAAGAACTTGAGCATCTGAATTATAGCAAGTGACAGCAGAGTTTACAGTTATATTATATTCTGTTTCATTTGGACTAAAAGGTGGATGACCACCACCAAAATCTCCTAGTGAATAACTTAAATACCAAATTGGTTTATAAGGAGGAACATTTTCAGTATTAGTACCTGGAAAATCTAATATTATTTCTAAAACTGGAAGAGCAGGATTTGTTGGGGAGAATGTCCACAATCTTTTTCCAGCACCAAGACTTATGACATAATTTATAATAGCATCTACAGAAGGTTCTTGAACAAATGCTACAGCATTACCATAAGTACCATAATCAAAATGTCCATAATCTATAGAATAATTGCTCGCTTCTTGAAAAACAATAGATCTTAATCCTTCAAAAAATATAGATTTACCTTGTACGGTTCTTCCTAATAATGTATGTTTTTTTCCAGACGGCATATATTACCTAACCCAATACCAGATAATTCCAGGGTTTGTCATACATCCTTCTTCACCACACCCTGCTGATATCCATGGAGTTGGATACCATCCTACCGCAGGTATTAATGTTCCCCACCAATAATCATTACCAGTATCGCTAGTTGTTATAAACCCTGAATTATTGCCATACCACGGCATTCTTTGTGAAATTCCACCGTTGGTATAATAGATCCATGTTCCAAATTTTGTATTTAAAGTAATATTTGTTTGAGTATTATTTGTTGCTATAAAACTATAGTTATCATTTGCTGTCCAAATTCCTCCCCAACTTCTTCTTGAATAAGCATCTATCATATATTGGAAACCGCTAGATGATTTTTTAATATAATCTGCATAAGATATTATGCTATAATTATCAGAACCATCTGCTCCTTCACCTTGTCGTGGCCTATCATCTGCAGAAATTGGTGGATTTGATTCATTTCTTAAAATTGCATTTTCATAAGTCCATCCAGAGCTAAAATTATTTAACATTATTAATGTCCAACCACCACCATCTGTTGTCATATCAGCATAAATTTGAAATGGTGTTCCGCTGTTGATATTATCATTTTTAATCCAATAAAGTCCATCTGTACTATTTGAAAAATCTGTTTTAATTTGATACGCACTGCTTCCTGCGGTTTGAGGAGTTAATCCATCTGAGCCAATATTAAATATTTTTTTGCCTTGTACAGTTCTTCCAATAAATGTATGTTTTTTTCCAGATGGCATATTAATAAATTACACTTTATTAACTAGTGTAATATATATTATATGAAATACGATCTCAAAACTCTATCCTTAGTAGTAATATTAGGTTCTTTATTTTATTCCATTAGTACTTATACTAAAAGTAAATTAATATCAAATAGCCCCAAGAAACATGCTAAAGAAGTTATATTAGTAAATAAAACTGAAAATAGTTCAAAATCAATAGCGCCCAAGATTTATATTTTTGATGCTGGGCGAAATGGATTAGGAATAAGCAATAATTGGAAAAGCAGATGATAATATCAAATCAAGATCTTTTAATACCTTTTCAACAAAATAATAAGATACCCAAAAATTTTGTTCTTTCTGATTTAGATTATTTTTGTCCAACAATTGATATGGTAAAAGATGAATTATTTCCTAAATATTGGAAATGGCTTCAATCATTAAAACTTACAAAATGGATGCATAAATGGGATTGCGATAATTTTGCAGATGCTTTTAAATTATTTGCTTGCGGATATTATGAACAAGTTATTGAAAGTGATGCAAATGGCATAGCAGTAGGCGTGATCAATTATATGGCTAATAGTAAAGCAGAAAATGGATTACAAGGTGGACATGCTATCAATATAGTTTATATAGATAATAAAAAAAATGATGATGGAACTAATAATTTTTATCCACTTTTTATAGAACCTCAAAATGGAAGAATATATAATCTAAGTCAAGAAGAATTTGATAGTATTTGGACAGTTTATATATAATTTAATATAATATAAATATGTCTTTTTTAAATGCAAATATACCTCCGATAGAATGCTTTGTAAGAGGCAATTATCTAAGAAATCAAAAAGATAGTCACGAAAAATTTTTCCCTTGCCTTATATTTGGGGTTTCTAGCATTCCTGGTCAAGTACCATTATTCAATTTTTTAATGGAAGATGGTGGAATTTGGTGGCATGCACCAATTAGCGCCTTTGCTTCTAAAGAGGGAACCCCAGAACAAGATTTACATGAATTAGAACTTTGGGATAGTTTTAGTTATCATATAGCTGTTACAAAATTTTATCTTTTTGAAAATAAAAAATTAAAATTTTTATCTAGAAATAACAAAGAATATTTTGGAACTTATCTTTTTACTTTGGATTGGGCTCATAGTGATTATAATGAAATTAATTTTGGATTTAGCGAACATCCAGATCAACATAAATGTGGACATGTATTAAAATTAGATAATGGTAACTTTGCTATTCAGCCTAATAATAGATTAAGAGTGTTTGATCCTAATTTTGTAACCAAACAAGGTCAAACAGTTATAGAGCGAAAAGTTAATACTCATATATGGACTGCGGAAAATTCACCCAAATGGATAACTGAAGATAACGATAATTATGAATATGGTGTAATAAATACAAATGAGTAACGAAGGTCTTATTTTCCCTAAATTAAACGAAAGACAAAAAGATCTTTATCTTAAAGTAATTACTAATTTACAAACCTATGGATATTTTGATAGGGGAACTGGATCAAATGGAATTCAATATCTAAGCGCAGAGCAAAATCCATTTAAAGAACAAAATTTAGAATGTGAATATTGTGTATTTTATTATCTTGAAGGCGACAAGCCTAGATGTGAATTAATTCAAGGAGATATTGATGAAGAGGGTTGGTGTAAATTTTGGATAATTTCTGAAGAAGACATTAAAAAAGAATCTCAAGCAGCTTTTAAACTACTAAATTCAAAAGCCAAAGCTTTTGAAATAGTTTATAAAAACAAAAATGGAGAATTAGATGAATCAAAAATTAAAAATAACAAATAAAAATATTCTCGAAGGAGAAAAAGCAAACCCACAAAATTGTGCGATAGCAAGAGCCATTAAAAGCAAAATGAAAAATAAAATACAAGAAGTATCAGTTCTTCCAACTCAAGTTATTTTAAAAATAGATAAAAAAATGTTTGTTGCAGAAATGCCAAAGCAAGGTACAAATTTTATTAAAAGATTTGATCGCGGATTAGCAGTAAATCCATTTGAAATTAAATTAAAATTTAAAAAAGGTTACGCTTTAATTTAAATTTAATTTGAATTAAAATAATTCAAATTAATATAATACGGGTGTAATTATTTAGGTAAGATAGAATGTCTAAAAAAAATAAAAATAAACAAAAAGAAGACAAGTCAGTTCCTGTTCCTCAAAGAGATAAAATTGAAGGATTTTTAACTATTCGTGAATTACAATGGACAGAAAATCAAAAGAAATTTATTCAATTACTTCAAGATAAAAATACTAAAATGGTATTTTGTAAAGGTCCAGCAGGAACAGCCAAAAGTTTACTTAGCGTATACGCAGCTTTAAACGCAATTAATAGTAAAAAGATTGGTGAGATATTTTATGTTCGTAATCCAGTAGAAAGTTCATCTCATAATCTTGGATTTCTTAAAGGAGATCTTCATAGTAAACTTGATCCTTATCTACAACCATTAATGGATAAACTTCATGAATTATTACCAAAGGCACAAGTCGAAATGTTACTGAAACAAGAAAGAGTTAAAGGCTTACCAGTAGGATTTTTAAGAGGACTAAGTATTAATGCAAGTTATATTATCTGTGACGAAGCTCAAAATTTAAGCATACATGATCTACTACTTATTACCACTAGAATGGGTAAGTTTAGTAAATTAATATTAATTGGAGATATCAGACAAGCAGACATTAAAAATAGTGGATTTGAAAAAATATACAATCTTTTCGATGACGACAAAAGTTTTAAAAAAGGTATTTGTACTTTTAAATTTGGCAGAGAAGATATTATGCGAAATGATATATTAGCTTATATTATCGAGAAATTTGAAGAATTAGATAACAAGAAATAACAAGAAATAATTGTGTAATACACTATATGTCTAAATATTATTTTAGAGATAGTGGATTTGAAGCAGAAGCACTTTCAGCAAATATTACTGGTAATGGAGTTATTTTAAATTCCCCAGCAAATAGTAGCATATATTTACTTGGAGTAAGTTGTCATAAAGATACAATTTTAAAACAAAATGACGACAATGGAAATATAGTATTAAATATTGCTGCAGGAAATTATAACTTACCAGCAACAGTTAAAGTAGGTGATAGCGCAAATTTATATGTTGCTAGTACTGGGCCAGTATCAGTAATATATCATACAAATTAATTTTATGTCTAATATTCACGATACTAATTTCAATAAAAACGTAATCGAAGTCTATACAGAAGAACCTGGATTTACAGGATATAAAGGTTTAGAATGGAATAAGTTAGATAATATAGAAGATATTCTACAACAAGGAGTTGTAATATCTGGATCTTTAACTGACAGTGCTTATATAAGTGGAATAAAACATGATACATCTAGTATAGACAGCAAACTATTTGCTACTGGCGACCCTTATCCTGCAGGAGTCCAAGGAACAATTGTTTTTCAAGCTGATTTAAGTTCTCAATTTGATAATGTTGATATTAGTGGAACAGCAGGAAATAATATAAATTCTATAAAAAATAATTTATCACAAGGAGTAGATGTTAATGTAAAAAATTTCGCAACAGAAACATTTCAGATAGATGCCTTTGGTAGACAAAGAGTTTCTGAACCATATACTTTAGCAGATTATTCTCATGTTTATGGAGAAGAAACTGAATTATTAATAAAAACTAGTGGTACAAATTCTACTGTAACTTTTGATATTAATAAAGCAAAAGCTATATTAACAGTTGGAGCAGGAGCAAATGATTTTACAATTCATCAAAGTAGAATGTATCATCACTATATGCCAGGTAAAAGTCAATTGACTTTTCAAAGTTTTAATTTTACTGGATATAGAAATGGTACAAATAAAAGAATTGGACTTTTTGATGATAATAATGGTATATTTTTTATGCAAAGTGGGGATGGAACTTTAGGAATTGTATTAAGAGATAATGTTTCGGGATATATAAATAATAATATTATTTGGCAAAATAATTGGAATGTAGATACTTGCAAAGGAACTGGAATTTCCCAATTTAATTTAGATACAACAAAAACTCAATTATTTACAGCAGATTTTCAATGGTTAGGAGTTGGAAGAGTAAGAGCTGGGTTTGTACATAACGGAAACTCAGTTATAGCTCATGAATTTTATAATAGTAATTATAAACCTTCTGTATATTGGAGCAATCCTAATCTTCCAGTACGTTGTGAAATTAGAAATTATTCTGCCGCAGTTGGAACAGATTCTATGGATCAAATTTGCGCTACAGTAATGAGTGAAGGTGGATATAATGAAGCTGGAGTAGATTTTAGCGCCTCAACAACATCACCAATATCTATAGATAATACAACAAAAAAACCATTAATAGCTATTCGTTTAAAAACTGGATATTATGGAAAACCTAATAGAAGTATTGTTAGATTAGGACAATCATCAATTTTTTCAGCAACAAAACCTGTTGCATTTGAATTTTGGAGATTAACTGGAAATGCTAATATAATTGGTGGATCATGGGTAAGCGCAAATAATGAAAGCGTTGTAGAGTATAATACAACCGCTACAAGTATAACAACCACTAGCGGATTAATGCTTAATATGGGATATGTTAGTGCTGGTGGACCAGCTGGAAATTCAGCTGGTGCATCAAATAATTTTCAAAGTATAAGTTCAGCAAAAAGAGGTTATATTAGTCAAAATATTGATAGTACAGAAAGTAATATATTTGCAATTGCAATATCTGGATTAGATACAACAACAAATGTTTACGGTGGAATGCAATGGCGAGAAACTAGATAGTTTTTATTATATTTTTATTTTTTAAGGTGTAATATTATTTATGCCAAATATTCATGATCAAAATTTTAATAAAAATGTAATAGAAGTTTACACAGAAGAGCCAGGATTTACTGGTTATAAAGGTCTAGATTGGAATAAAATTGATAATATAGAAGATATTTTAACGCAAGGCGTTGTAATATCTGGATCTTTAAATGATAGCGCTGGAATTAGCGGAATTAAAGTTAATACAGATAGTATAGATGGTAAATTATTTATTACTGGCGATCCATATCCAGCAGGAGTACAAGGAACAATTGTATTCCAAGCTGATTTAAGCCAACAATTTGATGCAGTTACATCTTTTCCAGAACAAAGCACTGGAATTAGTAATTTTGCTCCTAGTGGAACTAATGGATTAGTTTTAGCATCAAATTCTTATCGCAGAGAATTATATATTCAAAATTTAGCAACAGGACAACTTTATGTAAAATATGGAAGCACAGCTGCAAGTTTATCAAGTTTTAATTTTGTTTTAGCTGGTAATTCTTCTCAAGATGCAGGAGATGGCGGTTCATTAAATGATCAAAGTTATGTTGGAGGCGTTAGTGTTTCTGGAATTGGAACACCAAGATATATCGCTTGGGAAAGAACAAATATAAATAAAACTCCATTAACATAATATGGAAATCGATTTTTCAAAAGAGATAGTTGCAAAAAAGGGCAAAGCTCCTTTAAATAAACCATTTAGACTTCCTTCTGGCAGTAAAAAGAAATTCGGTGTTTATGTAAAGAATGATAAGGGCAATATCGTAATGGTAAAATTTGGCGATCCAAATATGTCTATCAAAAGAGATAATCCAGAAAGACGCAAAGCTTATAGAGCAAGACATGGTTGTAGTAATCCAGGACCAAAATGGAAAGCTAATTATTGGAGTTGCAGAATGTGGAGTTCTAAACCAGTTAGTAAAATTACTGGAAGCGAAGATGTAACATTAGAAGCAGAAATTCAAGCTGGAAAAAAAGGTCTCTGGTATAATATTCAACAAAAGAAAAAAAGAATGGGTAAAAATTATCGCCCAGCAAAACCAGGATCACCAAATTATCCAGATAAAGATGCATTTAAAAAAGCTCAAGCAGAAGATTATAATAATGAAAATTATGAATGGGATGGTGAAACAGAATTTGATCAAAATGAATTTTTAAAATTAGATTCTTCATTATCTCAAATTTTAGAAGTTGATGAAGAGATGGAATCTCCAGAAGAAGAATTAAGAGAATATAAAAGTGATTTTCTTGAAATGATAATTGGATCAATTAATTCTATTAAAACTAATGCAGAAAATATTTTAAATAAAATAAATGATCCAAAAATTGCAGAAAATTTAACTGAACCATTTTTACAACAATACGCAGCCCTTGCTGAAGATTATATGATTACTATTCATAATTATGTTATGTTTAATCGAGACGAAGAAAATGGTGAAATGGAAAACATACCAAATGAATCAGAAGCTCAAATTAAAAATCAAAAATCTCATTTTCAAATTGGAGATAAAGTAAGAAATATTAATGCTAATTGCAAACATTTTGGTAGCGAAGGAATTGTTACAGAATTAAAAGAACTTCCAGAAGATATGGGTTATGCAGTTATTTATAAAACAACAAACGATGGCTCAACATGGAAAAAGGGTGATATGTTAGGTAAAACAGAAATTCAACTTAAAAAAATAGACGAGGATGTTCAAAAAGAAAAATAAATTTTGGAATTGGAAAACAAAAACATTATTAGTTGGGGTTACATTAATCGTATCTTGGATCGCATGTTTAAAAATTGGTTTTGAACTTAAAAAATATAGCAATATAACAAATCTTCCTAATTCTTGTTTTGTGGATGCAATGATTTATGCGTCTCAATGCAACCTCCTTTTAACTACAAATACCGATATATGGAATACAGTATATGGTTTTACATTTTACTATAAAGATGATAAAGAAAGTATGCTTGGTCATGCGGTTTGTATTTTTGAATATAAAAATAATTTATGGATATATGATCCTAATTGGGGTACATCTCCAATATGTCAAATTGGAGATAAAAAACAATACAGACAAAAAATAAGATTGTATATTAACGAACATTATCCTATAATGGTAGTAGAGGACTTTATGCTAAATGATTGGACATATGTTCAAAAAATAAAGAAAAATAAAATGAACAAATCTTATCAAGAGGTGTCTATACATTTAGATGAAGATAAGAAGGAGTAAACTAATATCATGAAAATGAACCTACTAAAAAGGTTACTAAGAAGCACAGCCGCAAATTTAATTGCGGCTTTTTTAATGTCTGGATCACTTGGAAATTCTGCAATATTTTTGTGGAATAATACTGGATCAGCATGGACATCAGGCACCAGTTGGACAAATGGCGTACAACCTTCATCTACTAGTTCCAGTACTACTACTGACGAAGTACAGTTTGGAAATGTTGGCGCTAATTTTAATACTGTTGACTTGACTTCTAGTAGATCTGTTAAGAATTTAACATTTTTAACAAATGCAAATGCATATACATTTACAACATCATCTGCAAAAGTATTAACTACTAGCGCTGGTATTACAAATAATTCAACTGCAATTCAAACATTTAATCTACTTGTAGAAAATGCAAATGCTAGTAATACTTGGTATCAAACATCTGGTGGTACTATGGTATTTAATAATTTAGTTACCTTAACCACTTCATCTTCATCTACTTCTAGAACATTAACTCTTGCTGGTGGTGGCACATTTACATTTAATAATTCTTTAAATCAAGGTGGTTTAGCTACTGCAGGTAAAGTAGTTATTAATAATGCTGGTGGTACAGTAAATCTTAGTAGCGCTAATACGCTTGGAGGCGGAATGCAAATAACAGCTGGTACTGTTAATTTTAGTAACGCTGGATCATTAGGCACAGGAATATTAGAATTAGGAGCGACAACTGGAACGTCTTATGGAAATAGTATTTTAAATAATTCTTCTGGTTCAGCAATAAATTTAACTGGTATTACAGGACTAATATGGTCTGGTACAACTCCAGCAGGAATTCAAATTGGAACGTCTGCTAGTACTGCTGCAAATAATATAGATTTTGGTTCTGGATTAGTAACTACAACTACATCTAGAGCCATGAATATTGCTGGTTCTGGAGTAACAATTTCAATGGGGACTCTCACAACAACTGGAACAAGTAATGGTTATACATATACATTTGATGGAGTTGGAAATACTATTGATCTAGATGGATGGAAGATTAGCACAGCAGTAACTCCTATTCAAAATGTTGTTCATCAATTAAAGGGTTCAGCTAATTTAAATATTGGTACTATTGAAAATGGTACAGCTGGATGGGTGAATGGTATTGAAATTAATAGTGGTGGTATAAATAGATTAACTGGAAATAATACTTATACTGGAACAACATCATTTTTAAATGGCACTAATTATATATCTGGTAATAATAGCGCAGCAACAGGAAATGTAAGTATTGCTGGTACATCTGGATCTGGAAAAATGCCATTAGTAAGATTAGATTCTGCTAATGCTATTTCTAGTTCTAGTAGTATTTCTGGATCTACAAGCACAACTACTACAGGTACTTTAGATTTCAATGGTGCTACTAATTATATATTTAATGCTTATAATGGTAATAATATGTTTTTTACAAATTCATTTGGACAGTACTCAGTTGTTACTTTTACTAATATTGCGAATACAATTACTGCTTCTGCAGGTACAAGTGGTGGTAGACAATTGATCAATAATAGCACAAATTTATTAATTACATTTAATGGCAATATAGACATTGGTTCTTCTACTACAGGAATAAATAATACTTTAGGTGGTACAGGCGATTGGCTTGTAAAAGGTAATATTTTTAGCACAACAGCTGGATCAGTAAGGGGTTTAAATAAAACTGGCACAGGATTATTAGAATTAAGAGGTTTAAATGATTATAATGGCGACACGGTAATGTCTGGCGGTACATTATTAGTAACCTCATCTGGTTCGATAACAAATAGTACAGTTCAATTAAGTGGAGGTATTTTAGATGTAAGAGGTACGATTGGCGCATTAAATCAAACAGGAGGTTCATTTGATTTAAGAGGCAACGCTGGATTATTTGGATTATCGACAGGTACAGCTACTGTAAGATCTGGTGCGACTTTAGGAGATAGTGTATTAAACGGAGGTTTATTAGATGTATATGGTACAGCAGGAGCAGTAACAGTTAATTCTAATAGTACAATTAATGTAAAAAATGGAGGAGTTATCGGCACTACTACCGTAGGTGGTGGTACTTTATTAGTAGATGGAAGAGCAGGAGTAACAACAGTTAATTCTGGTGTTAGCACAGTTAATAGTGGAGGTATAATTGGTAACGCTGTTATTAATGGAAGTTTATTATCAATAAATGGTACAGCTGGAAATATAACAGTAAATACTGGTGGAACTTTAGGAGGATCTGGTTTCGTAGGAGATGTATTGTTAAACGGAGGAACATTATCTCCAGGTAATAGTCCAGGTCTGCTAACAACCTCTAGTTTAGATGCATCTAATGGAAATTTTATTTTTCAATTAGGCGCTCCTACTACTAGAGGAATAACTTACGATGCAATAGATGTAACAAATCTACTAAAACTTGGAGCAAATACAACTTGGCAATTTCAAGTTGATGGAGGATATAATTTTCAATTAAATGATAGTTATGATTTATTTAATTTTGGAAGCATTGATACTACTGGATTCGATATAACAGCATTAGATATTGCTTTACCAGATTTAAATACAGCGACCAGTGATTTAAAATGGGATACAAGCTCTTTTACAACAGATGGAATGGTAAGTGTTGTTGCTAATGTTCCAGAACCATCTGCAGTTCAATTATTTGGAATTGGTTTGATTTCTTTGCTTGCTTGTCGTAGAATAAATAAAAGAAATGGATAATCAATTGAGAAATATATTATTGAATAATTATGAAAGAAGTCTTCCATCTAAAAGAAATACAGAAGATTTTATAAATAATTTTCATCAATATAGAGCTAAAAAGAAAGCTCAAGAAAAAACCTACTATTCATTAGCTTTAATATTATTATTAATTGTTACAGCATTAGGTTCAATTGCTATAAAGGAAACAACGAATAAACTAGATATACAAACGGCAGCTGGACAAGTTCAGAAATGAAATCTTTTATATTATCAGATCTATTATTTTATTTTATGTTATTTCCAATAGCTTATATTTGCGCTTTATTTTATATGAAAGATATTAAACCAGAAAAACAATATAATTTAGGTCTTGATTTTGAATATGTGCAAGTTGATGAAGGATCATCTTTTGTATCTCACGCAGAACCAATAGGTCAAAATAGCCAACCTTGGATGTTGAGTTTAGTAGAAAAACCAAAACCAACGATAGATACAAATCAACATTATATTATGGTTGGATATATGATGAAACAAATAAGATTAAGAACAAATTTATGCAAAAATTAATATATATACTATTAGCAGCTTTTTTATTAACTACTTATTCATATACAGAAAATCAAATTAAAGTAAGTATTAAAAGAAATAATAAGGGAGAAATTTTATTAAATATAACTGGACATACTTCACCTATAACTGTAGAGCTAGATGGAAAAACTACAACATTTAATGTTGGAGATAAAGAATTAAATCTTGATGAAGCTATAAGCGTTGAAGTTCCATCTATAGATACAGCAAGTGGAATTGAAAAATCGAATGTTGATAATCAAACGGTTATACCACCAGTATTAAATGCATCTCCTTATCCTCCAATGGCTACTCCATTTTAATATGGTGTAAGCTTTATGTTATGTTATCTAAAATTAAAAATTGGTGGGATAATTTAAAATATTACGATAAAGTTTTCTTTATTACATTTATTCCAGCTACGCTATTCACTCTTTGGGGTATGAGTGATCTTTATATTAATTATTTTGATGAATTAACAAAAGAAGATCATATGCAGTTTTTTCTTAGAATATTCTTTCCTATATCATTAGCCACCTTAATAACAGTATTAGAACGTAATAAGAGACAAAAACTAATAAAAGATATTAAAGATTATCTTGATAAATAATTATTTCAATCTTTCAATAAGATAAAATATATAAACAAATACTGCCACGCATATTAATCCAGTAGCTATTGTCATATAAAAGCATTACACTCTATTAAAATTATGTGTAATACCATATATGCCACTACCTCAACCTAAAAAAGGCGAAAAGCAAAACGATTATATGGGTCGTTGCATGCATAAAATTAATAAAGATAATCCAGAAATGGAAAATAAACAACAAGTTGCTATTTGCTTAAATACATTTCGTAAACCAAAAAAGAAAAGTAAAGCAAACGAAATCGAAGTAGATTTTTCAGAAGATATTAAAAAGATGAATAAATCGCAAGAAATAAAAGTAGAAGAAGCCCCAAAAATTGAAGCAAAGGTAGAAGAAGCAAATAATACAGCAGTAACCGCACCTGCCCCAGAAGTTAAAATAGAAGAAACTAAAGCTTCTTGTGGAAAACCAAATTGTGGATCAGTTCAACAACCAGAAGAAATTAAAACAGAAGTTAAAGCTGAAAATGATGGTAAAGGTGAATTAATTCAAACAACTCTTCTTCAAATGCAACACCAATATAAAATATTACATTGGCAAACCCAATCATTTTCACAACATAAATCTTTTGATGAAATAGTAAATAGTCTTTCTGGTCATATTGATGAATTTATTGAAACTTATATGGGTAAATATGGTAGAGTAATTGCCGCGGGTACATTTAATATTACTCTTGCAAATTATAAAGATGCAGATTTTATAGCATTAACAGATTCTTATATTAATTTTATGATTAGTTTAAGTACTATGCTAGACACTTCCAAAGATTCAGACTTATTAAATATTAGAGATGAAATCCTTGGTTCATTAAATCAATTAAAATATCTATTAACATTATCTTAAAATAATGAATAAAAAAATTAAATATATTGAAGTAGATATTACTGAAACAGAAGCATATCAAAAGACCTATAAAGGCAAAAAAAGAAGTGCATTAAAAGATAGTGATTTTTTATTTCCAGAAACACGTAGTTTTCCAATTATGTCTGAGCAAGACGTAAGAGACGCAATCAGTAATTTTGGTCGCATGAAAAGTAATATGAGTTATGATATATTTATTCATAAACTTTGGAATAAAGCTAAATCCAAGGGTCTTCAAGGCGGGATGCCAGCAAGCACAAAAGAAAAATATAATCTTAAATAAATATTTTAATTAGATTTAAATTAATATTTAATATATAATAATATTAAATGAAAAGATATTGTATTGATTGTGGATCTCCAACAGAATATACGGTTAAAAAACCAACATTTTGTTCAAACTGCGGTAATCCTTTTGAAAAAACAACACAAACCGCTCAACCAGTTGTTCAAAAAGTACTAGAGCAAAAAAGAACTATAGCTAAAAAGCAATATATTCCAGAACCAGAATTAATTGATGACGAAGATAATGATTTTAATGATGAAAATGAAATTCATGAAGTACCCAATATTTCAAATTTAGAAATTGAAGCACAACATGAAACTCCACAAAAAGGAGTAAAACTAGGTTCTATTTTAGGAACAGAAACCGATCAACCCAAGAAAGAAAAAAATAAAACTAGAGGCAAAAAAACATCTAAAAAACAAATATTAGAAGATTTTGCAAAAGAAGCAGGTTCTTTAAGAAAAAGTAAGAGATAATAAATGAAGTCTTCGAAATTCAGTTTCGAAAGTAAAATTTCGGAGATAGATCAAGAAATAAATAAACGTAGGCATAAATGGAGTCTAACTACATTAGCGTGGCTAGATTTTCATGACGTAGCACAAATATTGCGAATACATATTTATAAAAAATGGAATATGTATGATCAAAAACAACCTTTAGCACCTTGGATTAATAGAATAGTAAGTAATCAAATTAAAAATTTAATTAGAAATAATTATGGTAATTATTCTAGACCATGTTTAAAATGCGCAGCAGCAGAAAATGAAGACGGATGCAATATCTATGAAACTCAATGTAGTAAATGTCCATTATATGCAAAATGGGAAAAAAGCAAAAAATCTGCACATGATGTTAAATTACCAGTAGCACTTGAAAATCATACTCAAGAAGTTCATAATATTATTGAAGATGAAATAAATATAGAAAAAGCCGCAGAAAATATTCATACAAAAATGAAGCATATTCTTAAACCTGTTGAATGGAAATTTTATGAATTATATTATATTAAGCATAAAACTGAAGAAGAGTCAGCGAAATTAATGGGTTACAAAACAAGTGAAAAAAATAGAAAGATTGGATATAAGCAAGTTAAAAATTTAAAAAAATCAATTATGTCAAAAGTTAAAAAGCACTTATATAATGGAGATATTGATATATATTAATATGAGTGAAAACCTACCAGAACTTACAGAAGAACAACAATTAAATCTATTAAATGAATGGAATAATAGAGCAGATAACCCACCCTCATTAACTGAATTAGTTAAACTTGCTTTTGGTAGAGATGATCTTGATGGTAGAAGCAAAGAAGGCAAAGCAGTAAAACAATTTTTAGCAGCAAGACAAATTAAACCACGAAAAAGCCATGAATACCAAGCTAAAGGTCTTATAGAACTAACAGAAGATCAAAAAGAATATATTAGTAATAATTGTGCCACCATGACTGGTATAGAAATAGCTAAAATTTTATTTAAAAATGAATCATTAACAAATCTTTGTCAAGAAACTAGAAGCGTTCTTGATTATATGAAAACTATACCAAGCAATATTAAATATCTTAATGATGTAAATGAAAACGCTGCCACAGAAACTTATAAAGCTCCAAGAAGCGAAGAAAGAATGATAGTAAAAATTAATAAATATATATTAGATGGAATTGATAAAGAAAAAATTACTCCAAGACAAAAGAAAGAAGTAAATTCTTTAATTGGTTATATGAATACCTATAGATTTACGCATCAAATTAATCTTTATGATGATGAAAATGACAGGGAACTTTTTGAAAGTAGCTTTGTAAGATATACTTACGATAAAAGCGATTTAACTCAAGAAGAAGTAGATCAATATATTGTTCTCGCAACAGAAGTTGTAATATCTTCTAGTATTCAACAAACGATTACAACTCTTCAAAATCAAATAGATCTTGCAACACAAGAAGATGGTAAAATTCCTATGACATTAGTAGAAGCAAGTAGTACAGCTCGTAAAGAATATAATGATTGCGTTAATCGCCAACAAAAATTATTGCAAGACTTAAAAGTTAAAAGAAGTGAAAGGCTTAGCAAACAAGTTAAAGAAAATGCTAGCATCTTAAATCTTGTTGAAATGTGGAAACAAGAAGAATCAAGACAAAAATTATTAAAAATAGCAGAACTTAGAAAAAATAGCATTAAGAAAGAAATTGAACGGCTTGGTTCGATGGATGAACTAAAAGCTAGAATACTTGGAATATCAGAAGACGATATTTTAAACGGATAATTTTATGGCAGTTATATGTAAAGTAGATGGAAAAGAGTTTCCAACTGAAAAGGCATTACATATGTCTCTCAAGGGCTATGGTTTGAATAAAGTAAAATATTATCAAACATACTTTGAAAGACGAGATTTATTAACAAATGAACTTATTAATTTCAAAACAAAAGAACAATATTTAAATAGTGATTTTAACGATAAAAATAATATGAAAAAATGGCTCAAACAACAGCCAATCGAAAAAGCTCAAGAATATTGTAAACAATTATTATCTAAAAGAAAAGATGAGAAAAATTTAACTTATAGTCCTTCTCAAGTAGAGTTGAGAACAATTATGGCGCCATCTATTGTTTTTTATAATAAAATATTTAATGATTATTATGATGTTTGTTCGAGTTTAGGATTAGAGAATAGATTTATTCACACAAATAATATAACAGATCAATTTAAAAATAAATTAAACAAGAAATCAATTATATATGTTGATACAAGAGAGCAGAGCTGGTTAAAGTTTGATACAAAATTTGAAATTAAAACTCTACCATTTGGAGACTATTCTTGTAGTAATGATAATTGCAAATGTTTTATAGAAAGAAAAAGCTTAAGCGATTTCATTAGCACATTAAGCGTTAAAAACTTTGATAGATTTAAAAATGAGATAGATCGAGCAAAGAAAAGTGGAGCATATTTAATTGTTATCGTTGAGGAAAAACTATCTAACGCACTTAGCTTTCAATATCTTCCTCATATTAGCAAAAAGATTAAAGCAACTCCAGAGTATATATTTCATAATGTTAGAGAATTATTACAAAACTATGATAATCTACAATTTCTTTTTGTAGATGGAAGAGGAGAGATGACGAGAGTAATTGAGTCTATTTTTACATCAAATTGTTTTTATAAACAAATAGATCTTCAATTAGCTTATGATCTAAAACTATTATGATATATTCTCCAGATAAATATAAAAAAGATTATCCAGATGTCAATAAACAATTGATGGAACTCAAGGGTATTCTTAATGATAAAGATGCTAAAATTTCTCTGGCTAAATTTTTAAGAGCTAACTTAGGTTTTACTACAGAACTTATAAGTGGCATCAAATTAGCACCATACCAAGAAATTCATCTTAAAGGTTTATTAAATAGAAACTTTAGCATGTGTGTATTTGGTCGAGGCTGTGGTAAAAGCTTTATCGCGAGCGTGTTTTGTTTTCTTCAATGCGTTTTTGAACCTAATACTAAAATTTTAATTGCAGGACCAACATTCAGAACAGCCAGATTCATATTTAATAATTTAGAGAAAATTGTAAATAGCAAAGGCGCAGAACTTCTTCAGCAAGCTTTTGGTTCGAAAAGCAAAAGAAATGATCAATATGAATGGTCAATTAATGGCGGAAGTATTGTAGCCATTCCTTTAAGTGGAGAAAAGATTCGAGGATTTCGTGCTAACGTATTAGTGCTTGACGAGTTCCTTTTGCTATCTGAAGATATTGTTAAAACTGTTTTAATGCCATTCTTAGTTGCTCCACAAAATATGAAAGAGCGAATGGAAATTAGAGAAATGGAAGATGCTTTGATTAGAGAAGGAGCGATGAAAGAAGAGGACAGAATGGTCTTTGAAAATAATAGCAAAATGATAGCTTTATCTTCAGCAAGTTATACATTTGAAAATCTTTACAAAACATATAATGAATGGGTAGAAAAAATTCACTCAAAAGAAGATACAGAAGCATCTTATTTTGTATCTCAATTAAGTTACGAAGCCTTACCTCCAGAGATGGTAGATAAAACAATTATTGAAGAAGCTCAAAATGGAGGATCAAGTCATAGTAGTTTTTTAAGAGAATATTGCGCAAGATTTATTGATGGTAGTGATAGTTATTTTAGCGCAAAAAAGATGGAGGAATGTACTATTCCAAATGGTCAAGCACCTCATACTTTAATGAAAGGAACCCCTGGAAAAAAATATATTCTTGGGATCGATCCTAATATGAGCGACAGTCCTAATGCGGATTATTTTGCTATGGCAGTGATAGAAATTGATGAAGAAACTAAAACTGGCACATTAGTTCACACTTATGCTGGATTAGGAAATTTAAAAAATCACGTTAATTACTTTTATTATATTATGACAAATTTTAATATTGTATTCATGATTTTGGATAACGCTGGAGCTGATATATTTCTTTCAGCTTGTAATCAATCTGAATTATTTAAAAGCAATAATCTAGTAATCAATACTTTTGAATTTAATTCTGATTTAGAAGGCACAGATTATGATCAAGAAGTTCGTAAAGTTAGAAATAGTTATAATTTAGAATTAAAGAAAATAGCCTTTAATCAAGTCTTTACAAGCAACTTTATTCGTAAGGCTAATGAACATTTACAAGCCTCTATTGATTATAAGAAAATATGGTTTGCCAGCAAAACTTGCGCTAATGATAATTTCTTCGAAACCGTATTTTCTCAAAATATTCCATTAGATTTAATGAAAACAGAAGAAAAGAAAGACTGGTCTACTTTAGATTTTATTGAAAATCAAGATGATTTTATTTATCAAACTAAAAAACAATGTACTCTAGTAGAACACTCATCTACCGCTAGGGGTACCCAATCCTTTGATTTACCTCAACATTTAAAAAGAAGCAGTTCATCTAATAAAGCTAGAAAAGATAATTATTCTGCACTTTTATTAGCAAATTGGGGATTGAAGTGCTATAATGATATAATAAACGCACCAAAAGAGGAGATATCGAACACTTTTACGCCAATAATGATAAAATAAGTGTAATATTCAAGTTAAATGAGTAAAAAAACTAAAAAAATAAACGAAATAAAAGCTTCTATAGCTATACCAACTTCAGCGATTCCAGAGGCAACCCCTCTTATGGTGTATGGTAGCGAATTAAATAGTACAGCTAAAAGAGCTAAAATAGCGGAAATTAGAGCTTCCACTTCTTCTAGAAGAAATGCAGCTGGAGATATCGAAAGAACAAATAGATTTACAAATATTGATACAGGATTAATTCCTTTTAGATATTCAACATATATTAGAAATTTATCTACTCTTGATGTAAGAGATGCAATTATTTTATGTCAAAAAGCCTATTATAATGTTGCTGTATTTAGAAATACCATAGATTTAATGACAGAATTTTCTACTAGTCCAATATATTTAACTGGTGGTAGTCAAAAATCTCGCGAATTTTTTGAAGCATATTTCAAAAAAATTAATCTGGCAAGTTTTCAAGATCAATTCTTTCGCGAATACTATAGAAGTGGTAATGTTTTTGTTTACAGATTTGATACAAGTTTAAGTCCAGAGCAATTATTAAAAATTACTCAAACTTTTGGATCTAAGTTAAAATCTATAGCTGATAATGGTCAAGTAACAGTTCCAGCCAGATATACTTTAATCAATCCAGCAGATGTTTATATTGGCGGCACAGTAAATTATACATTTAATATGTATTATAAATTATTAAGTAGTTACGAATTAGAAAGATTAAGAGATCCTAAGACAGATGAAGATCGTGAAGTATATAATAATTTACCAGATGATGTTAAAAAACAAGTAGATAATAAAAGTATTTCATATATTTTAATGCCATTAGATAAAACTAAACTAGCAGCAGTATTTTATAAGAAACAAGATTATGAGCCACTTTCTATTCCAATGGGATTCCCAGTTCTTGATGATATTAATTGGAAATTAGAAATGAAAAAAATGGATATGGCTGTAACAAGGACAATGCAACAAGCAGTTCTTCTTGTAACTATGGGAACAGATCCAGATAAAGGTGGAGTTAATCAAAAGAATCTTCAAGCGATGCAACAATTATTTGAAAATCAAAGCGTTGGAAGAGTTCTTATTGCTGATTATACAACAAAAGCACAATTTGTTATTCCTGATATTGGAAATCTTATTGGACCTCAAAAGTATGAAGTTGTTGATAGAGATATTCAAATTGGTTTAAATAATATTCTTATTGGAAGTGAAAAATTTGCTAATCAAAGTATAAAAGTTCAAGTATTTGTAGAAAGATTAAAGCAAGCCAGAGAAGTATTTATTAATGAATTTTTAATTCCAGAAATTAGAAGAATGAGTAAAGATCTTGGATTTAAAAATTTTCCAACACCCGCTTTTGAAGAAATGAGTCTCAAAGACGATGTTCAATATTCTAGAATATTTAATAGACTTATTGAGCTTGGAATATTAACTCCAGAAGAAGGATTACAAGCTATTGAAAAAGGAAGACTTCCTACTACAGAAGAATCTATTCAATCGCAGCAAAAATTTAGAGATCTTAAAGATCAAGGATTGTATCAACCAATTATTGGGGGCGGAGCTGGAGCTATGGCTGGAAGGCCAGCTGGATCTACTGGTATTAAACAATCAACTAAAAATGTTAAACCAATCGGAAGTAATGCTAATTTTTCGGTGACAAAAATTAAAGATAATATTTTAGCAAGCCAAAATCTTGAAGAAGAAGTAAAATCTGCAATTAGAAAGAAATTTAATGTTAAAAAATTAAGTAATCAACAAAAAGAAGATGCAGAAAAAGTATCTGAAATTATTATATCAAACGAAACTCCAGAAAATTGGATATCTAAAATTGATCAATATTTAGATAAACCATTCGATCAAAATCAAGAACAAATTAATAATATACAAGAAATTGCAGCAGAGCATCAAGTAACAAATTACATCGCTTCTTTATTATATCATAGTCAAAAATAGTTAAACTTAATATATTTTATGTGTAAATCATTAGATGCGCACATTTAATGGTTTACAAATTTTTACAGAACAACTAACTAATTCTGGACAATTAGACTCGCGATATGTAACTTTATATACAGATCAAACTATAACTGGATCTAAAACTTTAAAAAATAATATAATTTTTAATCCAAACTATGCTCCATCTAATCCTAATTCTCCAGGATATAGTGGACAAATAGCTTTTAATAGAGATTATATTTTTATTTGTGTTAGTGGAAATGGAATCAACGGAGATTGGAGGGCTGCGCCAATTGGAACAAATTGGGCTTTAAATTAATATGGCTACAAATAATGTATACGATCAAATTTTAACTCTTCAAAAAATTCCAAATGGAGGATTTACTTACGTTAATTCTAATCAAGGTATTACTTTATCTAGTGGACAACAATTTTTTATTGATAGCGTTTATACTGGATTTTTTCCACCAGTGCCCGCTGGCTCTGCAGATAAAAATAAATTCAGAAAACAAAAATGGTTAAGTATTGGCCTTGAAGGAAATTCTTTTAGAAGATATATAAATGAAAATAGTGGATTACAAGGTATTCCTTCTGGTTTAGAACCTGGAAATTTTGTTTATTTTACAATAGAACCTAAAAGTAGTCTTTTAGAATCTGGAATAAATACAGATGCAAATAACGCAAGATATATATCATCTCTTAGAGCAAAACCTTATATGGTTGTTGAAAATGATGCAAATAGGCCAAATAGTTATGAAAAAACACCATCAAATCTTTTTACAGGAGTATCTGGAAATAATAATTTCGTAGTATTTCATCCTCAAAGTAAATATAAAAACCTAGCATTACAAGCTATAAGATTTCATCCAATCATTGGAAATGGCTATATTGAATATAATTTATGGAGTGGAGTGCCAATAACTATACAACCCAAAAATCATCATATAGAAACATTTACTAAAATTAATATAAAAAGTGGATCTAATATAAATTATGGAAATACTACAAGAAATTTATCTTTTACAAATCAATTTCAACAAATTGCTAGCGGTTTTATACTAATAGTAAGTGGATCTTCTTATTCAGAAGCAAATGGAATATATGTTTTAAAGCAAGGCTCTCCTAGTAATTATATTAATGAAAATAATTATAGAATATATAATAGTGGAAATACTAATACATGGGTTTTAGCACAACCAAAAAATACAGGAATTAGTTATACAATATCTCCAGATACAATTAATTTCAATAGTATATATAAAGCATCATCAACAGCGTTTCCATATACGCATAAAATTTATGCAAATCCACAACGTCAAAATGAAAATCCTTATTACGCATATACTCATTTTAACTGGACAGGAATAAATAATAACTCTTCAATAAGAGTAAGCCTAGGTTGCTCAGATGTTAATGTAAGTTATCCCTATTATCCTTCTATAGGTTTATTATTTTCTAATAATAGTTCATGGAATGGTTTTAATACAACAACAAATAAACCTACTGGAGCATATATTACTAGTAAAAATTCACTTTCATCACTACCAGTTTCAAAAATTAATCAGTATTCTAAATTTACAATTAATAGTTATAATTGGTCTCCAGACACGAATGGAGTGAATCCAAATATAAAATTATACTATCCATATATTATATTTGATAATCAAGGGTTAGATTATTTTCCTTATACATACTCTACATTATTGCAAAATGAATTGATAGTTAAAGAAAGAATTAATTTTAAAAGACCATTATCTGCAAATCTGCATCAAGCTAAAAAAGTTAATATAAAATTTAACTATGAAAGAGATGACAGAGTAGCACAAGATCAATTGATAATTAGAAATATATATCCAATAACACAAAAAATTTATAGTGGATATAGTAAAAATATAGAATTATATGACGAAAGAGATAATGGTTCATATGATACTACTCCATTTTATGTAATGTCTGGAAAAAATTATAGTTTTGAACAAAATGAATTGTTTATATATAAATCTAGACCAGATTTTAATAACGCAACAAAGCAAAGTGTAATTAAATGGTAAATAAATTATACAGCTCTAATAACGTGACTACTTTTAGGAGGCTCGCGGGTCACCAAGAAGAAAGTCTAGAGAATACTAGAGATTGCCGTAAAAAGCAGCCTCTAAGTTCTTCTTGTGATTGCCCTGGCTACGTCGCAAAAAACGTAAATAGGGGGTCACGTTATTAGAGGTACTATAAAATTATGAATACTAGAATAGAATCAAAATATATAAATTTAGACGGAAAACTTATCAAAGTTGAAGGAAATAGTTTATATTTTGATAATAAAAAAATAGGATTTACATCACCTCCAGCAACATCAAGTTCTAGCGGAAATCCTGGTGATATAGCATATGATAATCAATATTTTTATATTTGTATAAGCACAAATACTTGGATAAGAACAGCTTTAGCTTCTTGGTAATTTTAAATTAATATATTAAATATTTAGTGTAAATTTATTAAATGCGCACATTTAATGGTTTACAAATTTTTACAGAACAATTAACTAATTCTGGACAGTTAGATGCTAGATATATAATTAAAAGTCAAGTTTTAGGTCCAGAAGGCCAAGCAGATTTTGGAATTAATTCATATATTAAACCTAACTCAGCTGGATCAGTAATAGCTGGTGGAGATAGTAACCAAGCATTAAATAGTTTTGGAGGAATTGGTGGTGGGACTTCTAACTCGGTTGGTTATTATGGATTTGTTGGAGGAGGAACATCTAATAGAGCAACAGGCGATTTTGCTGTAATAGGTGGAGGATGGCGTAATTTTGCAGCACCTGGACCATATATAACTATTGGTGGAGGATTATTTAATTGTTCAACAGGATATTCTTCAGTTATTGTTGGAGGAGAAAATCATTGTTCAGCTGGTAATCATTCAACTGTAGGTGGTGGAAGATCTAATTATGCAAAAGCAAATTGTTCAACTATTGCTGGTGGATGGATGAGTTGTACATTTGGAAATAATTCATTTATTGGTGGTGGATATTGCAACGCAGTACTTGGAAATCATTCAAATGTTCTTGGTGGACTTTGCAATAAAGCATGTGGAAATTATGCAAGTATTTTGGGTGGACAAAAAAATTACGCAGGACAAACTGGACAATGTTTATCTATTGTTGTTGGAGGGTATCAAAATAAGGCATGCTCTGATGGTTCATTTATTGGAGGAGGAAGATATAATTCAACAGAAGGAGAACTCTCAATTGTTGTAGGTGGAATTAATAATCATGTATATAATGGATACATGTCATTTATTGGTGGAGGAGGATATAATCAAATACGAGGATCATATACAAATATTGCTGGAGGTTTTGGAAATGTTGCTTGTAAAGCTTATTCAAATATTGGGGGTGGATATTCTAATGATATATCTGCAAATTACTCAAATATAGGTGGAGGTTGCAAAAATTCTATTGTAGAAGATTATTCATTTATTGGTGGTGGATTTCAAAATTATTCAAGTGGAGGTTATTCAGCTGTAGTTGGAGGTTCATGTAATAATGTATCAGCAAATTTTTCAGTTGTAGTTGGAGGATTTCATAATTCTATAGGCGAAGCATATTATTCATCTATTGGTGGAGGATATTATAATTCAGTAACTAAAAACTATGCAAATATAGCAGGAGGATCAAATAATTCTGCAGCAGGAGAATACTCTACAGTTGGTGGTGGAGTAGCTAATTGCGCTATGGAATATAGTTCAACTGTTGGGGGTGGAATATGTAATAGTGCAACAGCAAATAACGCAACTATTGGTGGTGGATGCTATAATGTTGCTCAAGGATTAAATTCTGTTATAGCAGGAGGTGAAAGAAATTGCGCTCTTGCATCATATAGTTATATAATTGGTGGAAGATGTTCAGTTATTTCAATAAGTCATAGTGGATCATCTGTATTAGGTGATGGTCAAAATCGTGTTCATAATTCTTCTGGTCCTCATACCTTAACATTAGATTTCGTAAGTGGAGTATATATTAAAAATGGAGCAATAATTGCTAATACTTCTTATGTTCCAAGTTCTTATAGTTCTTTTGGAGTTAGCGGTCAATTAGCTTTTGATAAAAATTATTTATATAGACACAATGGTACGAACTGGACAAGAACAGCAATGTCCATTTGGTAATTTAAATTTAAAATAATAGTGTAATCCTATATAAGGATTAAGGTAAATGGCTAGAAATAGAATAATCTACAATGTAGAAGGTTTATATGTTGCTCCATATTCTGGCGAGCAAAACATTAATGGTGATTATTATTTAAGTGGTTATAATATTCTTAAAAGATTAGAAAAAATTCAAAATTTTAATTATTCTATACAAGAAAACAGAGCAAATGCTCAAGGCTTTGGTCAAAAACAAAATATTTTTCGTGGAATTTCTGGTCCACCAGAAGTAACTTTTAATTTTTCATATATTCCAGATGGAGTTACAAATGAGAATAGATTAAATTTTGATGTTGGGACTTTTAATTCCACTAGTCAACCAATAATGTTCTCTGGACTATGCTCTAATAATCCAATTTATAATAATAGAAATTTTTATTTAGTAATTAATAAAAATGATGATGATATTTTTGGCAATTACCTGATTACAGATTATTCAATTAATCCAACTGGAATCACTGATGTTAGAGATCCAAATAGTAATAATTATGGAGTATTAAATTTTCAAAATGCTTATTTAAATGAATATTCTTTTAATATTTCAGTTGGAAATTTACCCATAGTCAATCAAAGTTATGTTGCAGATAATATAGTTTTTTATAGTAGTGGATATGATTTAAATTATTCAATTCTTGATTTGAAATCTGGAATCAATCAATCTCAAAATACTAAAATAGTAATTCCAAAAGCTTTAAATTTAAATCAAAGTGGAATTAGTGGACAAAATATTCTTTTACCAATTGATGCAAATATTAGTTTTTATACAAATAATACTACGGGAGTTTTATTTTATATTGATACAATTCAAAGTCTAGATTATTCCTTGTCTTTTAATAGAAAAGCTTATAGAGGAATTAATTATAAATTTCCATTATTAAGAAAAATAGAATTTCCAGTTAATGGAAAATTAAATACTAGTTTTATTGTAAAACAAGATTTAAGTGGTTCATTTTTTGATACTTTAAATACAGATGATGATTATAATGTTGTTATTGATTTTAACAAATGTAGTAATAAAAATGGAGTATATCCAACTAAATTAATATTTAGTGGTTGTAAATTTAATAATATAAATTATGATTCTTCTATAGGAAGTAATAAAAAAGTTAATTTAAGTTTCAATTTTGATCTTGATCCAGATTTTGGTACAAGAGGATTATTTATTAGTGGAAATGCATTATATGCAGCATCTACAAATAGTCCCTTACTTGGAACAGAATCTTCTACAGATTATGAACTATTAGGTACTGAAAATAGTATTGAATATTATTTATCTTGGAGAACAGAAAATATTCCATTACAATATTAAGTGTAAACATATATATGGCAACTAAAAATGTAAATAGTTTTTTAACGACAGGATTTATAGATTTAAATTCTACTAGCTCTTTACTCGGAGTAGTTAATAATGAATTAAAAAGAGTAACTAATGCTAATATAAGTCTACCAACAATTACAGCAAAAACTGGAAATTTTTCTAATTCAATAATTTCTCCAAATCTAGTTTATAATACTGGAATTCAAAATATTAGTGGAAATAAAACATTTTTAGATTCTGGAATCTTTTCTCTTTCTGGCACACTTCCTTTATCTTTACCAAGTAATCCTCTTGCAGTCGTAGGAAGCGGGAATACTTACATACAATTTAATATTCAAAATACTGCTACAGGAGTAAACTCTTCAGCAGATTTAGTTATAACAGCAAATAATGGAACAGATGCCACTAACTTTATTAATCTTGGTATTAATAACGTTGGATATAATGATCCACTTTATAATAATGCAACTGGACTTGATGGATATTTATTTATAGATGGAGGCGATTTGGATATTGGAACCAGAACTCCTGGAAAAATTATAGAATTTCATGCGGGCGGCACAACAAAAAGTAATGCTATAGCAAGAATAAGTCAATCTGGATTAAATCTTGTAAGTGGTAATTTAACAGTAGGCAATACAGGTGTTCTTTTAACTGGACAAAATATTTTTGTATTACAGGGAGGAACAACCCAAACAACTGCAGGGGCGAATGGAGCTTATGTTGGATTAGCTGGAGCAAATATTGGATGGAGTAGTACGGCAACTAATAGAAGAATTCCTATTTTAGAAAATTGCGTATGTAAAAAAGCTTCAATAACATTTCAACAAGGAACAGGTCAAACTCCTATATCAAATATCACTGGATCAATAATAAATTTAACTAAAAGTTTAACTGGAATAATAAGTACGAGTATGAATACAACAAGTGATGATAATTTCTATAGTTTTATTGGTAGTGATTTTAATGTACCATTTACTTCTGGAGATAATGCGGTCGTACTTATACATTCTACATCAAGTCTTACAAATACTAGATGTTTAGCAAATGTATATTTCTATAATTAATATTAGATTTTAAAAATATATATTATTATAATATAGTGTAATATATTATGAAAACTATGTTATCTAAAATATTTGGCCCAAATTGGAGATCTAGCTCATCTGGAATAGCCACAGTCGTAGCAGTTTGTACAGCAATAGCAATTCATAGTGATCCTTCATTAGTAGCATTTCTTCCAGATGGTGTTGAAAATTATGTATTAGGAATTTCAAAATTAGTTGCAGTTGTTAGCGGAATTATTTTTGCATTAACAGTAAAAGACGCAGCAGTTACTGGTGGAACAGTGGCTCAAACAACTGAAGCAAAAGACAGAACAAATGGAGAAAACATATGAATAAATTACAATTAGTCGCAGTTGCTCTTTTGAGCGTATTTCTTGGTGCTTGCGCTACAACACAAACTGGAAAAGTTGATGTTGAAACAAGTGTTTCAAATGCTCTTCCTTATGTTAAGCCAGCGGTAGTACTAGCTTGTACAGTAGTTCTTGATCAAGCCCTTTCTCCTAGTGATCGCGTAGAAAAAGCTAAAATGATTAATCATGTAGCATCTATCGTAGAAGGACTAACAGTTGGAACTGCACCAACTCCAGATCAATTACAAAAAGCTTTAACTGATTATCTTCCAATAGAAAAAACTCATTGGGTAAATTATGTTAGTGTTATTAAAGATATTTATGCGCAACAATTTGCAAGATTAGATGGAAATACTGCTCTTGCTATTAAGGTACTTAACGCTATAGCATCTGGATGTAAAGATGCTACAGCAAGTTACGTAGAGTAATCATGCCAACTGGAATACTTCAAGCATTACTCTCAGCAGTATCTGGAATATTCTCGGCAATCAATAATGTATTCGGCGCCAAGAATACAAAAGAAATGAAAGAGCGTCAAGAGGCTCAAAAAGAAGTTAATTATCAAAGTGAAATAGAAAAATCTGTTAAGGAGAAAAATCTTGAAGAAATTCGCAAGCGTATTAGTTCTTAATTTATTTTTAGTTAGTTGCGCTACTGTGACCCCAAATAAAATAGAAGATGATAAATCTTCATATGATGCAACTACTCCTAAACAATATGAAAAAGATAATGGTGGATTAATTTCTTTTATTGGAGATGACGCTTTAATTACAAGTCAAGCAAGAGAACGTTATAATAATTTAATATCAATGTATAAAATTAAATTTAAAAAAGAAAAAGCAATAGAATTAAAAGAAGATTCTGGAATCAAACCTTATAAAGATAATTTTAATAATAACCTCTATCTTATTGATAGCGAACATCTTGTTTATTTTGGAGTTTTAAATAGTTGGTTGAAAGAGAAAGTCCCTCAAGATAATATTATAGATAAAACCATAGATAAAATAAATAATTAAAAAATAAAATATCCATGCCTGTATCAACATTTTATTATAGCGATAATCCACCAACCACAAGCAATTCTTCATATATTACAAGATACGATTATCTTTACGATAAAAATTTAATAAGTGGTGATATTGGAGATGGAGTCGCAGGTATTCCTGTAGTTGGCGTATATGGTGCTTTTGCTGAGCAAACAGGATTAAAAAGTATTACTTTACCAGATACAATATCAACGATACCAAATCGATCATTTTTTAATTGTTATAGTTTGAATAATATAAAATTTCCTAGTTATCTTACTATTATTGGGAATGCTGCATTTGCACAATGCTATAGTCTAACTGGAACCTTAACTCTTCCAAATACTGTATATAGTCTTTCTACTTCGGCTTTTACAAATTGTACTGGCTTAACTGATTTTATTTTTAGCAATAGTTTAATTAGTATTGGTACTCTTACGCTTCAAAACTGCACTAGTATAAAAAGCGTGACGATTCCAAGCAGCGTTACCAGTATTGCTGACAATGCATTTCTGACATGTACTAGTTTAACAAATATTATCGTAAGTCCATTAAATAACTATTATTCTAATGATCAATTTGGCGTACTTTTTAATAAAAATAAAACTTCTGTTCTTAGGTATCCATATGGTAGATCTGGTTCTTATGATATTCCAAATGGAGTTACAACAATTAATCCTGTAGCTTTTCATCTATCTTCAAATTTAACTAATGTTACAATTCCTAATAGTGTTACGACTATTGGTGAAAGCGCATTTAATAGTTGTAGTACTTTAACTAGCGTTATAATTCCAAATACCGTAACAGGTGTTTTAGATTTTGTTTTTTTTAATTGTTCCAATTTAAATAATGTCACGCTTTCTAATAATATAACAAGTATTGGTAATAATATGTTTTATGGTTGTTCTAGTTTAAATAGCATCAATATACCAGCTAAAGTAACATTTATTGATGAACAAGCATTTTTAGATTGCATTAATTTAACTAGAATTAATTTTTTAGGAAGTCCTCCGACTTTAGGAGTTGATGTTTTTACTAATACTAATCCTAATTTAAAAATTTATAGATATTCAACTAAATTTGGTTGGAGTGGCGCTTTTGATGGTAAAGATGTTTTATTAATAGATTCGCCAATTCATAAAGGTTTACAAACTTTTGGATTTGTAAATATTAGTTTAGGAAAAGGTTCAATTAATAAACAAAATGTTGGTAATGGAAAAATAACTTTAAGGAAAAATTAATAAATTATGTTAAACAAAAAATCATTAGATCTCATCTTAGAATTTGAAGTTGGTGGTGGAGAAAATTATTATAATAAATTTTTAAAAAATCCAACTTGGCCAGGAGAGCAAAGTGGAGTTACAATCGGTGTTGGTTACGATTTGGGATATGTTAATAAAGCAGAATTCACTAATGATTGGAAAGGCCTAAATCAAAAAGATTTTGATAGATTATATAAAGTTGTTGGAATAAAAGGTATCGCCGCAAAAGATCTCGTTAGAGGATTAAAAGATATAACTATTCCATGGGAACTTTCATTACAAGTATTTAATAATAAAACAGTAACAAAATTTTGGAATTTAACAAAAGAAACTTTTCCTAATTTTGATAATCTTCCAGAAGATGCTAAAGGCGGATTAGTTAGTCTTGTATTTAATAGAGGAAATGGATTAGAAGGTGATCGCCGCCGTGAAATGAAATTAATTAGAGATGGTATGAAATTAGTGTCTATTTTTGATCAAAAAGCGTTATCTTTTATAGCTAATCAAATTAGAAATATGAAAAGAATATGGATTGGTGGAAGCATAGAAAAAGGCATGAGTCGCAGAAGAGATGCTGAAGCCAAAATAATAGAAGAATCACTTATAACGTCACCAATTGATAATATTAAAAAATTAGAAGAATCAGATAAAGCTATAAATAAAGCTTTTAAAAATAATTAAAATTAATTAAAAATATTATCTTTAAGTGTATATTATATATAAGAATATGAATTACAATTCTGAACAATATGGCTTTGATTTAATTAAAGCTAAAAGAACATATAAACCTAAAAATCGTAAAAAGAATAGTTCAGAAAAATCTTTAATATTTTCTAAAAAAATTATCGCAGCTTTAGAAGATAAAGTTAAAATTCATAATGAAAAATTTGATAAAAAAGTTAATTTAGTTGAACTTAAAAAAGCCTATAAATCTGGATTTAATCAATCAAAAGATTTAAATCAAGAAACTCTCGCTCATGTTAATTTATTTTTAAGAATATCTCAAGAAAATACAAAAAGTATATTTAGCAATTTCAAATCTGGTGGATTTGAAATAATAAATAATCAATTTGTTATTAAAGCTAGCATTTCTCCAGAAGAGATTGACTATACTCAAGCAAAAGAGGATATTAAAAATTATAACCTAGAAGATTTTGATTTTAAAAGTGATGAAGAATTATATCTAGAAGACGAAGAAGATCGTGTAACTATTTATGGTTTAAATATTAATATATAAAAATATGGATTTTCAATATACAACAACATTCGCCAATCTTCAAATTAAACCAGTAGTAAGTGAAGAGAAAGATAAATATCTTTCATTAGCTTCTATTGATAGTTTAAAGAAATTTTTACCCGAGATTGATACAGAGAAAAATATTGATTTATTGCCTATAGCTTTTGATGCATGTGTAGTTAATAGAATTAATAAAAATGGCGATGTAGTGGATTCAATTACAGCAGAAGAAATGCTTAAAAATTTTATTAATAAACCAATTAATATTGAACATGATAGAACTAGAGTAGTTGGATGTATTTTAACAGCTAATTTTAGTAAATTTGGTACAAATGAATCTTTAGCTGAAAATGATGTTAAAAATATGAAGGGTCCATTTTATATTACTCTTGGTGGAGTTATTTGGAAAATCATTAATCCTCAATTATCTAATCTAATCGAAGAGAGCAATGACCCATCTAGTGAAAATTACATGAAAGTAAGTGCTTCATGGGAACTTGGTTTTAATGATTATAATTTGGTTCTTTTAAATGGTAATAATAAAAATTTAGAAGATGGTAAATTTATCTCTGACGAAAAAGAAAAAGATAAATTAGTTAAAAATCTTAAAGCTTTTGGTGGTTCTGGTAAAATAGATAAAAATACATCTATTTATCGTCAAGTTATTGGTAATGTTATTCCTTTAGGTATAGGATTGACAGCCAATCCTGCTGCTGATGTACAAGGAGTAGCAATAAAAGATGAGAATGTAATGGAAGTAGAAATATCAAAACCAGATGAAAATAACCAAATGTCAGATTCTTCAGAATTAGTTTGTGAAAATAATATTTCACAAAATGAAGAAAATACTGTAAATGAAGAAGGAGTTATAAACAGAATAATTATGAAAATAGAAAATATCAATCAAATAACCGATGAGCTATTGAAGCAAGCAACTGCTTCTAGCATCACTGATTTCATTCAAGAAGAGCTTAAAAAAGCCTCAGAAACTTTTGTAGCTGAAAAGAATGAAAAAGATGTTGCTATCAAAGCTGCTCAAGAAAAATACGAAGCACTTTCTACAGAGAGTGAAAAAGTAAAAGAAGAACTAGAAAAACTCAAAGCTTCTCTTGCTAAACTCGAAGAAGAGAAAATTGCTAAAGCTAAAGAAGAAGCCTTCAATTTAAGAATGGCTGCTTTTGATGAAGAATTTGATCTATCTGACGAAGATCGTCAAGTTCTAGCAACAGATATTAAAGATTTAAATGATGAATCTTTTGCTGCTTATAAAAATAAGATGGCTGTTCTTATGAAAGAAAAAAGTAAGATGGCTAAAAAAGCAAAAGAAGAAGAAATGAAAAAAGCTAAAGCTTCCGAAGTAGTAACAGAAGAAGTTAAAGCTTCAGTACCTTCTGAACAATCTGCAACCGAAGTTGTAGACGAAGTTCTAGACAATTCAAATGTCGAAAAAACTTCAATCCCAAATTCAACAACAACCGCTGAAGTTTCGCTACGTGAAAAATATAGCAAAGCTTTTGGTTTTGAAGGATTTGAAATCAGATAAAAAAAGGAGAAAAAAACTATGGCACATACATTAAGACCATTCAGAGATTACAGCGAACATGATGTAATCAACCTATTTGCCTATCAAGGTAACCAAGACGCTAATGGCGTTGTTGCTACCGCAGGCACAGTAGTTAAAGTTATCGGAAACGGTTTTCAACCAGTAGTAGCCTCAACAACTCCTGGCGGCACAGGATTTCTAGGTGAAATCCCAGTTGACCTCGCTGGCGCAGTTGGTGCAGGATACACAAACGTCGTTTCTGATCGTTATGCTCTAACAGCAAAAGTCACAGCAGCTTCCTCTGGAGAATCTGCTCTTGGTATCACTTTAATGAATACCCAAGAACTTGACGAAAACGGTCAAAAATTAATTCACTTCCCACGCAAAGCTGCTGAGAAGGGAGTAGTTGTTAGCGGTCAAGGAGTTCCAGTTCTAACTAAAGGCGTAGTAGTCTATAGTGGAAGTCAAATCTCTAGCTCCGCAACCGTTGGCGCAGGAGTTTATCTAAGCACAACCGCTGGTGAACTAAGTACAACAAATGCTGGCTCTACAAATAAAGTCGGCACCCTACTTAGCGTACCAGTTAATGGTATTGCTCTAATCAAACTCAACTTCTAATTTAAGGAGAAATTTAAAAAATGAAAATCAAACTAAAAAATACCCCAGAACAAGTTGAGCTTGTAAAAGCTATGGGTAGCAGAGATGTTACCGTAGCCCGCGAAGCTACAGAAGCTTTTGCCGCTTTCATTGGACCAGTCGTAAGTAAGGTTCTAATGCAAGCTGGTACAGCTAGTGCAATCTATACTGATGCACCCTATGATGAAGACGATAATCCCAGTCTTCCTCTAGATCTATGGCATGATCAAGGCGCAGATTACGTTACAGTTTGGAGTCAAAATGTAGCTGGTGGTCTACCTTCTTCAGCAGTAGAGGGCTTCAATGAGCTAAAAGTTGCTACATATCGTCTAGACGCAGCAGTAAGTTTCTTAAAACGTTATGCTCGCCGTGGTCGTATTGATGTAGTAAGCAAAGCTGTTGAGAGAATGAGCAATGAAGTTCTTACAAAACAAGAACGTAATGCTTGGGCAGTAGTATTAAAAGCTCTTGCCGAAGCTCGCACTCCAGCTGTTGGCTCAAACAATAGCATAGCTGGTAGTCATATTACTACAGCAGGAACCGCTGGTTCATTCCAACTAAGCGATCTAAATAAGTTAATGACACTAGTAAAAAGAATTAATACCTCTTATGCTGGTGGCACAACCACTGATGCTTATGGTCTAACAGATCTTTTTGTTAGTCCAGAGATCAAAGCTGCTATTCGTTCATTCGCTTATCAACCATTCACAGTTTCTTCTGGAGCTGGCACAAACCTTCCAGATGCAGTTCGTGAAGAGATCTATCGTGGCGCTGGCACACAAGAACTTTATGGAGTAACAATCCATGAGCTAGTTGAACTTGGCGTAGGCGCAAAATACAGTGCTCTATTCAATGCATTCAAAGGTGATCAAACTTTTGATAGTGTTACAAGAGAACTTGTAGTAGGCCTAGATCTAAGCAGAGAGGGCTTTATTCGCCCAATCGCTCGTCAAGCAGAATCTGGTGGAACATTCACAGTTCTTCCAGACGATCAATTCGTTGCCCGTTCTGAGAAAACTGGTTTCTACGGTTCTCTCGAAGAAGGTCGCGTTTGTATCGATGCTCGTACAGTCGCTGGCTTGATTGTCTAATTAAAAATTAGATAAAAAACTTAAAGGCCCAGTAGGTTAATCCCTACTGGGTCTTTTATTTTATGTAAATACTTTAGACTTTATATGTAATATATCTATAATATAAATAAGGAGATAAACATATATTTATGGCTAAGAAAATTAAAAATTTAGAAGAGTTGTCGCAAACTCACGGAAAATTAGAAGAAGTCCAATATAAGACATTAGACCAAATTTGGGGCGATACAGGTTCTTCTAGATATTCAACTACAGATTTAACAGAGTATACTAATTTTATTCATGAAATGAATAAGAGTGATTTGCAAGCTCATGCAAATAAAATTGGTCTTGTTCCTATTGATAATAGAGAGCTTTTAACAAAAAGATTAATTAGTGAATTTAAAAAATTTACTTCATCTTATAAAGTACCAAAAAATAAAGATAATACTGTTAATTTAAATAAAAAAGCAAAAGATATTCTAGCAGAAGGCAAGTAATAAATCTTAAATTTTTTTCAGTTTATTTTTTATTAAAAAAAATAAACACATAAAAAACAATCATATTGAAATGATAATTTTATGTGTAATTTAGATAAAGAAAATGACTACTGGAAATCTTTATACTCAAGTTTTTGATCCTAATTTATCTAAATATCAAGAATTACAATCTGATATTTTACCAATACAAATTATATCTCAATCTGGCACATCTAAATTGCCTAGAACTACTGGTTTATTTATAGATTCATTAAATGTTAATCAAATTTGCATGTATCCAATAAATATTGGTAGCATCAATTATAGTTCTGGAGATGGAATAAATTTAGGTTTTTCAAATTTAATATATAACATTTCACCAACTGGCGCATTAGATACTTTACCTGCATCTATTAATTTAGGTGAAACTAATCTTATTTCTGGAGTACAATCTATAAATTTAGGTTATTCTAATATTAAATATGGTAGTTGGTATTCTTATTCTATTGGAGAAAAAAATACAGAAATAGATACCGCACAAGTTCATATAATTGGAAGAAATAATGCAGCATCAGGCTTGCTATATACAAAAATTTTAGGAACATCCAATCTTTTCCAAAAAAGTAATACTATTCCAAAAACTGGAATAGATCTTTATCATTTAATGGTTTTGGGTGATAATAATTTCTTAAGATCAGGAGTTAGATATGTTAAGATATTAGGAAATAATAATTATTTAAAAAATCAAGCAAATTATATAACAGTAATCGGAGATTTAAATACTATTGCAAAACTTTCTGGTGATTATAATTTTATTTTAGGAAAATCAAATACAATTGCTACTGGAAATAATATCTATACTTTAGGTTTTTCAAATCAAACTTCTTCATCTTATGATTCATATATCTTAGGTAAATTTAATACATTAAATTCTGGAAATGATAATTTTATATTTGGACAATTTAATCAATCTATTGATGGATCTGGAAATAATTTAATTGGTAATTCAAACACTTTTAATGGAGATAGCACTAATATTTATGGTAATGAAAATAGTACCTCTTCAGATTCTTTTTCAAATATAATTTTAGGAAATAAAAATATTTTATCTGGTAATAATAATAATGTAATAATTGGATTAACAAATTCAGATAAAAAATCAAATGGATCTTTAGTAATAGGAAATAATAATTCAACCTCTGGGAATGTGAATTCTTATATTATTGGACAAAATAATGAATATATAAATAATAATAATTCTTATATATTTGGTAATCAAAATAATGCAAAAACATCAGATGGTTCTTTTGTATTAGGAAATTCAAATTCTCTTTCTGGCTTTCAAAATTATGTAGTTGGAAATAATAATCTTATAAGAAGTGGAGATTATAATTCAATACTACTTGGTATTTCACATAGACCTAATACTGGTGATTTTAATTATAAAGTAGCATCAGTTAATCTCGCATCAGTTGATAATCTTCTGCAAGTTACTCCTACTGATATTAAATTAGTTTCAACAAATAGACCTACAATAAATAATGAAAATATTATAATAACATCAGATCTAGATTCTTATCTAAATCCTTCTAATGGTTTATCTAATAGTGGAGATGTTGTTAATAATACTGGTGATAATACATTTAATGATAAATCTTATTTTGGATATCCTAATCAAATTAAAATTAGACCTTTTCAAATTAGTGGACAAGAAAGATGGAATTGTGGTCCATTTAGTGGTGTTTGGCAATACGAACCTTATTTTAATTTTACCACAGGATTTTTTGTAAAAAGAAAAACTAGTTTTTATTCTAATGGTTATTCTATTACTGGAGATTATTATTATATATCAAACAATGGAGCATATAATGCATTATTTACTTTTGATCTTGATCCAGCTGGTGCTTGGATAATAACTTCTACCACTCCAAACGAAAATCCTGTTTTATTTTATAATACAAGTACAAATAGTGGAGTACTTCCATTAAATTGGACAACAATGACCTCAACAGATCCTTTAAATCCTAATGGTGATCTTGCATATGGATATGATCCAGCACCAACATTTGAATATGTTGCTCCTCAATTTAATGTTACAAATGAAGAAAAAATTAATCCTGGAACATCTAGTTTTGATTATTTTGATTTATATGGAGAAAAGTCTTATACTTCCGCAGATCAAGGATTTAGTATTATTTATGGGGCTCATAAAAATCCACAATTTGATCCAGCATGGTTAATTATTGATAATTATTCAAGTGGATTGTATGCTATTAATAATTCTTCTGACTTTACTAATCTTCCTCAATCTGGATGGCAAGGAACTGGATTTATGGGATATCGTGGACAAGGAAATGGTGAATGGTATGGAGGAGGATATACTCCAATGGAACAACCTAATTCTAATAATAATTATTATGATCCATCTATTAAAATAAGTGCAAATAGAACTGGATTACTATCTTCTTCTGATCCAGTACTTGGTAAGATTTATATATCATTTATATATTAATTATAATTATTTTTAAATTGTCTGTGTAATTTATTATATGGCTACTTCATATAATATAAATACAATTCAAGGCGACAATCTTCAAATTACTCTTTCTGTAAAAGATCAATATAATAATCCAATTAATTTAACTGGTTACGATGTACGAGGAGTAGTGAAATATGCTTATTTTGGTTCTCCACCAGCAATAGATGCATCTGGAAATTATATATCTGGATATTTATTAAATTTAAATCCTACAATTTATAGTGGAGATAATGGTTCATATTATGCATCGGGGTTAATAAATATAAATGTTCCTTCATATCAAATGGGATATATTCCAGTTGGATCATTTGTTTATGATATAGAAAGATTTCCACAAGGAATTCCTACTGGAAATTCAATCAAATTATTAAGAGGAAAATTTATTGTTAGTCCAGAAGTTACAACTTTTTAATTTATGGATGAAATCAATGTTGATGTTATTGTTTCAAATGGAACAAATGTTGAAGTTAGTTCTCCATCAACATCAGTAAGTGCTATTGTAAATTTACCATCTCCAATACAATCAACGACCGAATCTCCTTCTATAGATTATAATTCTAATGTTATTCTTCCTGGTCCTCAAGGTCCAGCTGGTCCAATAGGACCATCTGGAGAAATTGGTCCAAGTGGAGCAATGGGCCCACAAGGTTTAGTTGGTCCCCAAGGACCTATAGGACCAATAGGACCAACTGGAATTATAAATACTGGAGAACTAGATTTAAGATATATTTCTTTAACTGGATTTAATGTATATACTGGAAATATACAAAATCAAATAATTGAACTCAGTGGCTATACAAATAATACTTTTGCAACAATATCTAACGTTTATTTTACTGGAAGCAATCTTGATAATAAAATTAACTTATTAAGTGGATACGCTAATAATACTTTCAGTACTATAAATAATTTATATTTAACTGGAAGCAACTTAAGTTCACAAATTAATACTTTAACAATAAATTTAAATTCAACTGGAAGTATTTTATCTAATAACATAAATAATGTTGCCACAAATTTAGTTATTACTGGAAATAATCTTCAATCTCAAATTAATAATATAAATATAAATTTATATGATACAGGATTTAATTTAAATAACAAAATAAACTCATTAAGTGGAAATTCTGTTTTAATTTTTGGAAATCAAAATATCGATGGAACAAAAACATTTATTCAAAGACCAAATGTAAATGGTACTGGATTTTTATTAAGTGGAGAAGCCGCTTCACTGCCAAATACGATTGTTTATATTACTGGAAATCAAAACATATCTGGTCAGAAAAACTTTTTACAAATACCTACTGTAAGTGGTATACCTTTGCTTTTAAGTGGTCAAATAAGTGGATTAATAGGACCAAGTGGAGCAACTGGTCCATCTGGAGCAATTGGTCCATCTGGTAATATTGGACCAAGTGGTGCGACAGGAGCTCAAGGACCAAAAGGAGATCCAGGCACAGCATCAGATAGAATCTATGTTTACGATAGTATTGGAAATACATCTTTTAGTTCAACTCCAGCAACTATTAATTTAGATTATGTAGCTATAAATTCTAGTCCATCAGTATTTTCTTTATTACCAAATAGTATAATACAAGTAAATACTCAAGACCAATATTTATTTAGTTATGAGGCTTCAGTATCAGCATATGGTGGTTATTATTCAACATTTAGAACTTATTTAGAAAAAAGTATAGATGGCGGTTTTAGTTTTATAGAAGTTCCAAATTCACAAGCTTTTGATTCTATATTAGATTCTACAACAAGATCAAGCGTTTCATCTTCTATAGTAGTTAATGTTTCTGCTGGAGATATGTTTAGATTACGAGGACAAAAAACTTATGGATTAAATACTTTTTATACTATACCAAATGCTTCTAATTTAGTAATTTATACTTTAAGAGGAGGAGAGCAAGGACCAACTGGAGCAACTGGTCCTGCATTTGCATTAAATGGTATTACTGGTAGTGGAATCTTAATCGGAGCAGATGGAGTTTCTATTCTTACTAATAAACCAACTAATACAATAACAATTTCTGGATCAAATCAATATCTATTATCACAAATTAATAGTGCTAGTGGAATATTAAGAAATGATCTTACCAGCGTTGAAAATTCATTACAAAATCAAGTAAATATATTAACTTCAAATTTATCTCAAACTGGCAATATATTATATACTGCCCAAATAAATTATAGTGGTTGGGCAAATAATCAATTTGCTACAAATTCTAATTTAATATCTACAGGAAACGCTTTACAATTACAGATTAATAATTTTTCAAGCAATCTTGCTACAACTGGAAGCACTTTGCAAGCTCAGATCAATACGCTTTCAACGAATTTAGCTACGACTGGAAGTACGCTTGTAACGAATCTTGCTTCGACTGGTAGTTCGTTACAATCGCAAGTTAATACGCTTTCAACGAATTTAGCTGCGACTGGAAGTACGCTTGTAACGAATCTTGCTTCGACTGGTAGTTCGTTACAATCGCAAGTTAATACGCTTTCAACGAATTTAGCTGCGACTGG
>Ga0214923_10000640_pt1 | contig 51807 bp, 39 predicted proteins | sample LL1510_MetaG_FD_177993 | JGI IMG/M metagenome (GOLD analysis project Ga0214923, IMG submission 177993) | Freshwater microbial communities from Lake Lanier, Atlanta, Georgia, United States - LL-1510 | ecosystem: Environmental > Aquatic > Freshwater > Lake | place: USA: Georgia | collected...
CAAAACTATAAGGGATGGAAAAACTTAATAAAGATAGTATCAGAATCTAATAAACCAGAACACTATTATCACAAACCAAGACTAGATCTGGAAACTATTAAACAGCTTAATACTGGGCATTTAATAGCCATCACTGGGCATCTAGGATCTACGCTGGCAGATATTATTTTGGAAGATTATGAACTAAAGCCAAACTGGATAGAACTAGGAAAACAGCATATAGAATATCTAAAGCAAATATTTGATAGTAAGGTTTTTTTAGAGGCGCAGTTAATTGATAAAGATAACTTACCAGTACAAGTTAAATTAACAGAAGCTATAAGACACCTAGCTAAACTTACTAATATTAAAGTAATATGTACGCCGGATGCCCACTATTGCAAAAAAGAAGATGCTGTTGATCAAAGAATATTATTGTGTAATAATTTAAAATTAACTATGCAAGATATTAGTAGAAAAATAGGAAATAATGAAGATGTTCCTTTAGGTTGTTTCTTTTCGTCTGATAACTACCACATTCCTTCTCAAGAAGAGATGAAACAATATCATACCGACACAGAGATTGAAAATACTCAATATGTTGCGAGCTTGATAGAAGACTATGATATTCTTAGTAAACCAATCTTACCACCATTTAAATGTCCTGTAGGATTTGATGAAGCAGAGTATTTGAGGGAATTGTGTCGTAAGGGGTGGAAAGAAAAAATAGCTAATAATATTCCTAAAGAAGATCATCAAAAATACGTAGATAGAATTAAATACGAACTAGAAGTTTTACAGGGTGCTGGATTAAGCAGCTACTTTTTAATAGTACAAGATATTGTAAATTTTGTGAGAGACAACGGATGGCTTCCTGGACCGGGCAGAGGGTGTTTCTTACCAGACTCTAGAATTTTAACTCCTAGCGGTGAATTAATACCTATTATTAATATGAATATTGGTGATGAAGTTATAGATGCTTATGGGAATAAGCAAAAAATAACTAATACCTTTCAATATAAGGTTGAAGAAGAAATACTAGAATTAGAGTTAGAGAACGGTAAGATTATAAGATGTACCAAAGACCATAAATTCTTAACCAAGAATAGAGGATGGATAGAAGCACAATATCTCACAGAATTAGATGATTTAGTTGAGGTTAAATAAAAAGAACCTCGACCAAGACTTTTTTGGTGTAATCTAGATTAGGGGAATAAAGATGAAATACATTACACAACAATACTTGATCGATAATGACTACTCAACCAAGGGCGTATCAAATATTTGTTTTAAAGCAAAATGTCAAAAATGTAAAAATAATTTTAAATATTCTAGTTTAAAAAAGTTTGTACAAAATAGAAAAGATTTATCTAAAGATCAATGGATGTTATGTCAAAAATGTTTTTTACGATTAAAAACCGTGGATAATCCTGTGTGGTTAGAAAAAAATAGACAAGCACAAATTATTGCTCAAAATAAACCAGAACAAATACAAAAAAATAAAATAGGAGTTTCAAATTCTTGGTCAAAAGAACGCAAAGCCAAAGCGTCTGAATATCTTAAAAAAAGATGGAATAACGATGAACAGTTTAAAAATACCGCCCTACAAAATCTACAATATGATCCAGATAATTTTATTAAAGGAATAGGTTCTGGTGGTTTAAGAGGAACATACAATAATATACCATATCATAGCGCATTAGAATTATCTTTTATATTGTGGTGCGAATCAAATAATATACCTATCAAAAGATACGATCTTGATCCAATAGAATATTTAGATGAAAATAAAAATATTAGACAATATTATCCAGACTTCATAATTAACACAAAAACTATAGTAGAAATAAAAGGTAAAGGAATATGGTATCAAAAAAATTACGAAAGGAATATATGTAAAATACAAGAAGCAAAAAAACAGGCAAAAAATTATTGTGTATATTACGATATTGATGAACAAACTAAATTATTTTATAAAAAGGCAAGAAGGATACATCGTGAGAATCAAAAATAAGAAAATTATTCAATATAAAGGATATGTTCATGATTTATCTGTCGAAAATTCAAAAACATACAATATCGAAGGAATAGGGGTTCATAATAGTGCGGCTGGTTGTCTAGTATCATATTTGATAGGCATTACTAGTATTGATCCTATTAAGTATGATCTATTATTTGAAAGATTCTATAATGCTGGTAGAAATTCTAAAGACCATATATCCATGCCAGATATTGATGTTGACGTTCCTATTAATAAAAGGGAAATAGTTATTGAATATATTAAAAACAAATATGGACATAATAAAGTTTCTCAGATGGTAACTTTTAACACTATCAAAGGTAGAGGTGCGCTAAAAGATGTACTAAGAGTTTATGGTAACGTATCTTTTGACGAGATGAATAAAATTACTAAAAATATTCCCGATGAATCTAAAATTGCTGATGAGCTTCAGGACATGAAAGAAGAAACGGGCGAAGCATCAATTATTAGGTGGTCATTAGAAAATAATATAGATAAGCTCAAGGAATGGTGTTATATTGACGATCATGATGAATTACAGGGGCCTTTGTCAAAACGCTTTGAACAGGCTATAAGACTAGAAGGCACAAAATCTAATCAGTCCAAACACGCTGCTGGAATAGCCATCAGTGCAGAACCACTAAGCGAAATTTGTCCTATGGTTTATGACAGTAAAAATGATCAATTAATAGCGGGGATGGAGATGCAAGATTTGGAGGCTCTAGGTATTATTAAACTAGATATTCTCGGCGTAGCTATGTTAGATAAGATTATGTCTATAAAAGATTTACTACTTGAAGGAGTAAAATTATGAATAAACAATTTAAAGATTTAAATGTTGATGCTTCATTTACTATGAATGGCATAGAATATACCAAAATTAATCCTGTTAAGATTAGTTGTTGCAAATCTATTAACGCTCAAGAAAAAAATAATCCTAACAACAAAACATTTGTTCAGCCACTAGTGGAAGTAGAAGTTAATGATTAATTATAATAAAATTTGCGTATTTGATTTTGAGACAGACGGATCTGATCCATCATTCTGTAGTCCGGTTCAAATTGCTGCTGTAATGATAGATCCTATACAATTAGAAATTATAAAAGATTCTGAGTTTAATATTAATTTTAAGCCAGAATGTTTGGATCAAAATGAAAACTTTGAATATCAAACAGATATCTTAGACTTTCATGCAAAAGTTAAAGGAACGTCCAAAGATAATGTCTTATCAGAATGGAAAAAGTATCCAAAACAAGAACATTCTTGGACATTATTTACGAATTATTTAGATAAATATCATAGTAGATCCTCAAAAAAGAGTCAATTTAGTGCTCCAATAGCTGCTGGTTATAATATTAATCGTTTTGATTTACATATTATAGACAGACTAAGTAAAAAATATGGTAATCTAAACAAAGAACAAAGAACCAATCTATTTTATCCAAGAGATGTGATAGATGGTATGAATTTAATATTCTATTGGTTTGAGAGCAATGGAGACTTAAAAAGCTACACCCTAGATTCTGTAAGAGACTATTTTGGTATCTCTAAAGATGGCGCACATGACGCTATTAAAGATGTTAAGGATACAGCAGAAATTATTATCAGATTCATGAAACTGCATCGTAATTTAAGTAATAAGATTCAGTTTAAAGGATCATTTGTCAAATAGTATGAAACAGTATCAGTATTCTTGCGGTTGTGGATTTAAGGCAGATAATGCTGAAGATCTAACAAAAATAGAATTTAATCCTAAAATTGAAAATATTAATCTTGATTGTTATAGAACGTGGTCATTAATTTCAGACGGTAATACTAAGGGTGTTTTTCAGCTAGAATCTAGGCTGGGAAAATCTATTGCTAAAAAACTTAAGCCAGAAAATATAGAACAATTATCTGCTTTAATTGCAGTATTAAGACCTGGATGTATAAGTGGAGATACAAAAATATCTATATCTAGATACACCCATAAAGATGGTAGAATAAGACAGAAACTTATAAAAATAAGAGATTTATATAAAAAACAAAACAGTTTTACAACTATTTTATCGTATAATGAAAAAACTGGCACTATTATAAACAATAAAGTTAATAGTGTTATTTATAATGGGCAAAAGGAGTGTTTCAAGGTTATTTTTAATACGCACTCGAATATGTACGCTTCAAACGGAAGAAAACAATATCGTTTAGAATGTACCGATGACCATCAACTGTTGACTTCTACTGGCTGGAAGGAATTAAGACATATACAGCCTGGTGAAAGGGTTTTGGTTAATAAAAGAAAACACACAAGAAAATCAAAACTTGGAAAAAGGTCTTTTAGAACAAAATGCTATCATACATACGAATATAAATGCATATTCTGTGATTGGAAAGCTGGTTCACTAGATGTTAACCATATTATTGAGAATAGACATCACAATAATAAACCTAATAATTTATGTTTTTTGTGTCCAAACCATCATAGGCAATTTACGGAAGGTTCATTAAATATTAAACAGGTAAGGGCTCTACAAAAAAAACACAAACTACCAAAAACAATAGACGGTAAATGGGCAACTATAGTAGATAAAGTTTCGGTAGGGATTAAAGATGTTTATGATATTTCTATGAAAACTCCCCACCATAATTTTATAGCTGGTGACGTTATTGTTCATAACTGTTTGGAAGCTATGAGAGACGGTAAAAGTGTTACCAATCATTATATTGATAAAAAAAACGGATTAGAATCCGTGGACTACTTCCATCCTTCACTAGAGCCTATACTTAAAAATACTTATGGAGAAATGATATATCAAGAGCAGGCAATGGAAATAGCCAAACGTATTGCTGGTTTTAATCTACAAGAAGCAGATATGTTAAGAAAAGCTATAGGTAAGAAAAAGCCAGAAGAAATGGCTAAGGTTAAACAAAGATTTTTAGAGGGAGCAAAACAATTAGATATTATATCTGAACAAGATGCCGAACAAATATTCGGATGGATTGAGAAAAGCCAAAGATATAGTTTTAATAAGTCTCATTCTGTAAGTTATGCTATTAATGCTTATTTATCGGCTTATACAAAAGCTCATTTCCCTAAGATATTTTTTGCATCATATTTAAGGTTCGCAAAAGATAAAATAGATCCTCAAGAAGAAATTAAAGCATTAGTACAAAATGCTAATGAGATGGATATTACTATTCATACTCCTGATTTGAGAAATCTTAATAAACTTTTCATACTAAAAAATAATAAAATATACTTTGGTTTAACAGATATAAAGGGTGTTGGTGATTCTGTATTTGATAAATTAAAAGATATTTGTGCAAATATAAATTTAAGTGATTTAAATTGGTTACAAGTACTATTTTTAGTTTTAGACAAAATTAATTCTACAGCAGCTAAAGGACTGATACAAAGCGGGTCTATCAGCTTTATTAATAAGTCTAGGAATAGTATGATGTTCGAATATGGGCTAATCAGTGGACTAACTAAAAAAGAAAAAGAGCATCTTATAAATGGTTTAAATGATTTTAAAGACTTGGGTTCTGGACTAATGCACATATTGAATATGCCACGAGTTAATAAAAATAGAAAGCAAATTATACTAGATAGTATTAATACTTTAAATAATCCTCCATATAGTTTGGAAGATAGTCCAGAATGGATAGCGGATTGTGAGGATACTTTATTGGGATGTTCTATAACTTGTTCTAAGCTAGATATGTATGATATTAGTATGACTAATATAACGTGTAAAGAGCTTAAGAATACTGTTCTTAAAGATAATCTTATTCTGGGTGGTGAGATTGATTTTATCAATATTACTAAAACAAAAACAGGCAAAAATCCCGGCCAAGAGATGGCTTTTGTTACTATGACAGACACAACAGGTTCTATAGACTCAATAATCTTTTTTCCTGAAAAATATAAAGAATACAAAAATTTATTATTTGCGAATAATATTATTATTGTAAAGGGCACAAAAACCAAAACTGGTGATGGTCTTATAGTAGACAAGGCTTATGTAGCCAAAACTTGACTTATGTTGCCGCCCGCCTATTTTAAAGCAGTTGGTTCAGAATTTTACTTTTAAAGGAGATGATTAATGAATATTGTGATGTTAAGAGGTAATCTTGCTCGTGATCCAGAACTTAGAGTTGTTAATACTGGAGACAAGCAAACGTCGGTAGTTAATTTTACAGTAGCCGTATCCAGAGAATTTAAGAAAGCTAATGGTACTCAGGATAAGGTAACCTCTTTTATTCAGTGTGAGGCGTGGGACAGTGGTGCTGAAACTATCGCATCGTCCTTAAAGAAGGGTGATCTTGTGATGGTAGAAGGTTCACTACGTAATGACAGCTGGGAAAAGGATGGTGTTAAGCATAGTACTCTTAAAGTTCGAGTAAATAATTTTGGTAAGATTATCAAAACTCGTTCTGGTGAAAAGTCTACTGAAACCACAGTAGCATTCTGATTTTTATTCAAAAGAAACCGTAGCAGAAGCCCCTGGTGTTAATAGCGCCAGGGCTCTGTTATGGACACCATATTATTTCATTAAAAGTATTTTTATTTTATGACCAAAAAAAGAATTTTTATAGCTAATGACGCCAGTGTTTTAAATACCGGCTATGGTATTTATGGCAAAGAACTACTAACAAGATTACACAACAGTAACAAGTACGAAATAGCTGAATTAGGGTGCTATGCTACTAAAGATACTATAACCAAAGCTAACATACCTTGGAAATTTTATCCTAATGCTGTTAGTCAAGATAATCCAAAATATTCTCAATATGCCGCAAACAACGTTAATCAGTTCGGACTATGGAAATTCAATAAAGTATTAGCAGACTTTAAGCCTCATATAGTTTTTGACATAAGAGACTATTGGATGTTTTCTTATCAAGAAACTAGTCCATTTAGGCCATTTTTTCATTGGGTAATTATGCCAACGGTTGACTCTGCTCCTCAGAAATTAGAATGGAGATACACTTTTACAAATGCAGATATTGTTGTGCCGTATACTCAATGGGCCAAAAACACTCTAACAAATGAGTGTGGCTCTCAAATTAATCTTTTTGATCAGTGTGCTTATGCTGGTATAAATACTGAAGAATTTTTCCCTATAGACAATAAAATAAACCATAAGATACAGTACTTTGGTAAAGATATTACTGTGATTGGTGCCGTAATGAGAAATCAAAAACGAAAATTATTAGCAGATTTGATGCTATCTTTTAAGAAGTATTTAGAAATGCTCAAGGCTAATAAACTAGAAACAGAATACGAAAACACATACCTATATCTGCATACATCATATCCTGAAGAACACGGGTGGGATATTCCTTCTTTATTGCTGGAGTACGGCATTGCCGATAAGGTATATTTTACTTATGTGTGCAGAAACTGCCATAGCTTCCTACCTTCTAAATTTCAGGGTGGTCTGAAACGATGCATAAAATGCAACCACTACTCCTCCGTTGTAGCTAGTCCAATGCATGGTGTTAATACTTCTCAATTGAATGAAATATATAATCTTTTTGACATATTTGTACAATATGCCATATGCGAAGGATTTGGTATGCCACAAATAGAAGCAGCATCTTGTGGAATAAAAATAGCCTCAGTAGACTATAGTGCTATGACAGAAATTGTTGAAAACTTAAATGGTATACCAATACCAGTACAAAGAATGTTTAGAGAAACAGAAACCAATGCTGATAGAGCATACCCCGATATAGAAGCTACCGCCAACATATTGTATCAATACTTAATAAAAACATCACAAGAATACAAACAACAAGACAGTATAGAGATTAGAAATAAATGTATCTCTAAATATACTTGGGATAATGTATATAAGGTTTGGGAAGCTTGTTTTGATTCTATTGATATTAAAGATAAAACAGACTGGCATTCACCACCTATAGTAACTAATCATAATAATGTTAAAGTTCCTAATAATTTGACACATAAAGAATTTGTAGAATATGTTTGCACAGAAGTTTTAAATGCCCCATATCTATTAAATAGTGCAGCAGTACAATGCTTGATCAGGGATTTAAGCATGGGTATAGTGGCTGGCGGAGGTTCTATTAGATCTATGAGTAGAGATCAAGTAGTTAAGGTTCTAGAAAATTACTTAAACAATATTTTATATGCCAATAATATAAGAGCCGATCATAAACTTATTAATCAGGCAGAACTGTATGACTAATATACCTGCAATACACACACCTTGTAAAAAATGCGTTTTTGCTATCTATGACAATATAACACAAACAGGTTGTCATTTAGACTATATCTCTAAATATAGAGATAAGAATGTTTCTGTTTTAGAGGCTTATGATAACGATAAAGAGTTTTATGTCATTGCTGATAAAAAATGCCCAGGATATAGAGAGGACTCGTGGTTTAAGGACGCTAATATAACACTGTCAGAAAAAATTGACAATATTAAAAAAACTAATACTATTAACTATTTAGCTGTTATAAATCTAAAAACCATATCTGTATCAAGTTTTGAAAAATTAGTTACTCTTATATCTTCTGCGAACTTTAAGCCAGCTAAAATCATTATTATAAGACATACCAATGATAATAAAAGTTTTCCATTTGCTTATCTAAAAAGCCATTTAGATAGTCTTAATATTCCGTGGAGAATACAAACTATGCTAGATCAAGACGCTTTGTGGGGAGATATTTTACATGAAGCTACTATGAGGAATTCTTCTTATAGATTTATTTGCGGTATTACTGAGTATCAAAAGGATATGTTTAATATTATAGATAAAGCTAATAGTATTGTTTATGACGATCTGTCCACTTTTAATATTTTATGCGATAAAGATCATAATATTATTATATATGCTGGATCAGTATATAGATATGCTAATTATCACGGGCACGATGTTTTAAATGATAAGGATTATTATCAAATAATATGAATATTATTATACTTGGAGATAAATTTCAAAAAAGAATGAAATCTAAAGGTTGTACAGCTTTATTAGATTATCATAGAAAGCCTTTGTTTGATTACCAGTATAATTTACTTCGCTCCATCTTTTCTAAAGATAAGATTATATATGTATATGGTTTTGATGCTAAGAAATTTGAGAATTATACCAAAGAAAATTACGATAAATATACTAACTTAAATATAGTTTATAATAAAAATTATGAATCTTATAATAATGTCTCCAGCCTATGTGCTGCCAAAGACTTTTTAAATACAGATTGCTTAATAATATTCGGACATATAGCTATAGGGAAAAATACTTTTAGTAAGTTCGATAAGTCGCATGGTTCTCAAGCGTTTTTAAGTTTTAATAATAGTTACAGACTCGGATGTAATATATCCAATAATATATTGAGTAATATAGACTATGAGCTGGATAACTATATATATAATATATACTATATTCAAAACGAACATATTAAATATTTCTATAATATGGTAATTGATGAAAATAATTTTAATTCTTTTATTTTTGAGATAATAAACAAATTAATAGAAACTCATAATTTAAATATAAAACCATTCTTTATAGACCATAAAAAAAGAGCAAAAATATGAATAATAAACTAGCGTTTTACTACGATTCTATGCAAATGCCAGCAGACAGTATTATAGAAAATTTAAAGAAATATTTGTTTACTCAAAATAAATATGATGATTTTGTAATATTCACGGACATCATGTTTCCAACAAATACAGAATATGGTTTATTTCCAACCTTTTATGCTAAATTTTTTAATGGTACTATAGTAGTTTTTGATACTGATAATTATCAGTATAATAAAAATAATTGGCTATATATTCATGATATGCAAAGTTTTGATCAGTCGAGTCTGAACCATAAATATAATCTAATTATATATGATGAATCCACCGAACAAAAATATAGAATGGTTAATTATAATGAACTACAACAATCTCTCTGACCAACAAAAAAAAGAATTACTTCAAAAAGAATATGAGGTTCATAATAAAAGTTTTAAAGATATTGCTGACTCATACAATACTTATGCAAACAAGGTTAGAAGAGATGCTATCAAGTTTAATATAAATATAAAAAATAAGAGTGAAGCACAAACTAATGCACTTAAAGCTGGAAGATCAAAGCATCCAACAAAAGGTAAGGCTAGATCTGATAAAGTAAAACAGCAAATTGGTAATGGGGTTATGCGATCTTGGGAAAAATTAGATAAAAAAACTATAGAAGCAAGGAAAGAAAAGGCTAGGCAAAACTGGAATAATTTATCAGAAGATTCTAAAGAATATATATTACAACAAGCAAACAGCGCTGTAAGAGAAGCTAGTAAAAAAGGATCAAAGCTGGAACTATTCTTGCTAGATAACCTATTAAAAGATGGGTATAAGGTTGATTTTCATAAAGAACAAATTTTATCAAATACCAAGTTGCAGATAGACCTTTTTCTACCTACACTAAATGTGGCTATAGAAGTTGATGGATTGTCGCACTTTGAGCCGGTGTGGGGTCAACAAACATTAAATAGAAATAAAACATATGATAATAAAAAAACAGGATTAATTATTGGTAAAGGTTTAGTATTAATTAGGATAAAACAACTTAAAGACTTTTCACCATCACGAGCTAATAAGATTTACAACGAACTAGTTGATGTTCTAGATAAAATTATTAAAAAATATCCAGAACCTGATAACAGGACTATTACTATAGGAGACAATTGATGGCAAGGCCCAAAAAAACAGAAACAGAAAATCAAGAAGAGATTAAGACTGTATCACCCAATGATCTGGAATGGACTGATTATGTTTTAGATTTATTGAGTGAAGATGAAAAAATAAGTGGTAATCCAACTACGGATGGTTTAAGGCGTATTTTTGAAAAGGCTTTGAATTGTACTCTGCTAGAGAGTAGAAGTGATGTTGTTCAAAGTCCGTCTATCGATAATGAAAAAAGAGCCACGGTTGTTCATACTCTGGTCTATATTTTAAATGATAGTAGTCTTGATACAGAATTTAAAACTCGTGCCACCAGTGGCTCAGCAGACGTTTATTGGGGCAATTGTGACAAAATCTATCGTAATCATCCTGTTGCTGTAGCAGAAACTAGAGCAGAGGGTCGTGCTTTAAGAAGAGCATTAAAACTACGCAAGGTTGTTGCTGCTGAAGAATTGGCCAAAGAAATTGAAGATCATCCTGATCATGATTCTATTAATAAGATTACTAATAATCAAATTAATTTTATAGATGTTCTTAGTAAAAGACTAGATATAAATCCTCTGAAACTATTAGAGTCTCTTGCTATAGTTAGTAAAAATGTTTATGATATATCATATGATGATGCTGCTAAAACCATAACAGCATTATCAGAATATCAACAAAGTCATAACATACCACAATCTGTAAAAGGGTATGATACTAACTGGAAATAGGTGAATTATGAAAGTAAAATATAAAGTTGGAGATAAGCTAGAATTTGAATTAGAAGGATCAGGACAAAAGGAGATTTTTAAAGAATTGGCTCTTATTCAAGAAATTTTTGCCGAAGAAAAATGCGGATTATGTGGTAGCACTAATCTTAGGTTTGTGGTAAGAAGCGTAGAAGGAAATGATTATTACGAATTGAGATGTTCTGATTGTGGAGCACTGCTAGCCTTTGGGCAGCATAAAAAGGGCGGCACTCTATTTCCAAAAAGAAAAGATGATGAGGGTAATTATTTACCAAATAAAGGATGGCATAAATGGAGTAAAGATAAGTAATGCCTATTTATTTTTATAATGGTAAAATTCTTTCTGTTGATAGTAAAATAGCGGGTGGAATTGATTGTTGTTGTAGTCAGAGCGGCCTGTGCTGTTATTGCACATCAAGTTCTTCATATACCGTAATGGACGAAACTCTAGGAAGAAAAAAACCATGGGCGGGAATGTCTCCTGAAGATGATAAGGAGTGGTTCTGTACCAGATTTTACGATGCTAATGGAGTAATTGTACCAGAAGATGATCCTAGAGCAGCAGGGGGTAGTTTTCAGTTTACCATATGTTATGGTGGTTTTGGATATTGCAAATTTACTGACTATGCTTGGGATCATGGTTTTTTGTTTGAAAACGGAGAAAGACACTTCGTTAATGGAAGTATAGACTCTGATCCATCTTATAACGGCGGTGTAGAAACTTCAGCGTGGAGAAGGGGAGTCAATGCGTCCTTCTGCGATGCCAATCTTAGTAAATCAGGATGTATAAGTTGCGGACCTAGTGATGAAGATTTAGACAGAATGAATAATGAGTTTGTAATAGAAATTTTCAATGAATTAGCACAAGCCAAATGTGGGTGTTGGACTAGAAAAGCAGACTTAGCGGGTAGAGTTTGTTGTAGCGATGTTGTACAACCATGGCTAGGACCATGTTATACTGAGGATACTTATTTGGGCGATAGTTGTCTTTGTTGTCAGGATGGTACTCCAGCGGCGGGTGGGAGTTGTGAAGAATTACCATGATTATTACAGTCCACTATTCACAACTAGAAAAAAGATGCAATGAAAGAGGATGGTCTCTAGAAGAAGTAATAGATTGTGTAGTTTCAAAACAGAATGAGTTATGGACAATAGATACCGATCATTCAAAATATCCTATGTATCATAAAAGCGGTAGGGTAGGAACAGAATTAAAAAAAATATTGTCTCATATAGGCATAACATCTAGTCCCACCTGTTCATGTAATAAAAGAGCACTATTAATGGATCAAATGGGTGTTGATTGGTGCGAAAAAAATATTGAAACCATATGTGAATGGCTACAGGAAGAAGCAAAAAATAGAAAAATTCCATTTATCAAATCTATAACATTGATAATTATTAAAAGAGCTATAAATAATGCTAAAAAAGCAAACAGCACAACAGTCTAATGTTACTTTAGTAACAGGTATTTGGGATCTTAATAGAAATGATTTAAGCGAAGGATGGAAGAGAGATTTTAGCCATTACTTATCTAAATTTGAAGAATTATTACAAAGTTTAAATGATATACCAATAATAGTATTTATAGATTCAAAACATGAAGATGTAGTATGGAAACACAGATCAAAAAATAATACTGTAGTATACCACTATAGTAAAGAACAATTTAATAGTAATTTTTTTCCATTTTTTGATAAAATTCAAAACATTAGAAATAATCCAGAGTGGTACTCTCAAGTAGGATGGTTATCAGATAGTGCCCAGGCAAAAATGGAATGGTACAATCCTATGGTTATGAGCAAAATGTTTATGCTGCATAATGCTAAGTGTTTTAATCCATTTAATACTGAATATATGTTTTGGATCGATGGAGGAATAACAAATACTGTTCATCCTGGATATTTCAGCCATGATAAAGTATTAGGAAAAATTCAAGATTTAACTGATAAAATATTATTTTTATGTTTTCCTTATGAAAGTACCACAGAAGTTCATGGTTTTAAGATAGAAGAAATGAATAGAATATGCGGAGAAAAAGTAAATAGAGTAGCTCGCGGCGGTTTTTTTGGTGGCCATATTGATCATATATCTAAAGCAAATGATACTTATTATCATTTATTAAATGATACATTATCTAATAATTTAATGGGTACTGAGGAAAGTATTTTTACCATTATGACTTATTTAGATCCAGATATATATAAATATGAAACAATTAATGCCGATGGATTAATATCTACTTTTTTTGAAAATTTAAAAAATAATAATACAACACTAGATAAAGTGAATCCTAAAGCTATAAGAAAAAAATCTAAAAATAATGATATTCTTTTATATATCAATACTTTTAATTCTCCAGAGCAGTTACAAATGGTATTAGATAGTTTTGATAGGTTTGATAAAGACTTTATAAAAAAAACTGGTCTAATATTAGTTAATAATTCTACAAACTCTAGTATAGATCAATACAATGCTATTGTAAAGAAATATAATTTCATAGATCATATTCAAAAGGGTAATATGGGTGTTTGTGGGGCCAGACAATGGGCTGCTGAACACTTTAATGATGCTGGTGCTGAATATATGCTTTTTTTTGAAGATGATATGTTATTAGATTTTGAGGGATATTGTTCTTTTGGTTTTACTAAAAGGGTACCAAACCTGCTTTCTACTGTAGTTAAAATTATGAAAAATGAAAGCTATGATTTTTTAAAATTTAGTTTTAGTGAATTTTATGGCCATAATGGAGAACAATGGAGTTGGCATAATGTACCAGAAGAAAATAGAGTAAAATACTTTGGAAAAATTAATAAACGTCCTATAACTAGTTTTACTAAGATTAAAAGCATAAATAGCATACCATATGCCGAAGGAGAAATTTACTATAGTAACTGGCCACATATTATAGATCAGGAAGGTAATCAAAAATGTTTTTTAGATACTACATGGGCTAGTCCATTTGAACAAACATGGATGAGTCATATGTATACATTAACCATAGAAAATAAAATTAAACCAGCAATATTGTTAGCTAGTCCTATAACGCATAATAGAATACATTTTTATAAAGCAGAGGAAAGGAAAGAAAACTAGTGGATACCATATTTATACAAATAGCTTCTTATAGAGATCCTCAGTTGTTGCCAACTATAAAAGATTGTTTAGATAAAGCTAAATATCCAGAGAATTTAAGATTTGGAATTGGTTGGCAGCATCATCCTGATGATAGTTGGGATAATTTAAGTGAATATATAAATGATAATAGGTTTAAAATATTAGATATAGATTATAGAGATAGTCAAGGGGTATGTTGGGCTCGTAATCTTGTGCAAAGCTTATATGCTAATGAGACATATACTCTACAACTAGATAGTCATCATAGATTTGTAGAGGGATGGGATGAGATCTTAGTTGAAATGCTTACTGGGTTACAGTCTGATGGATATACTAAACCATTAATTACTGCATACATCCCTAGCTTTAATCCTGATAAGGATCCTGCTGAAAGAGTACAAGAACCATGGAAAATGACTTTTGATAGATATATTCCAGAAGGAGCGGTATTTTTTTTACCAACTAATTTTAATACAGAAATAGAGAGTTTGGATAAGCCATTATTAGCTAGATTTTATAGTGCTCATTTTGCATTTACAATCGGTCAATTCTGTAAAGAAGTAAAACACGATCCATACTACTATTTCCATGGTGAAGAGATTAATATAGCTGTGCGAGCTTTTACGCATGGTTATGATTTGTTCTATCCTAATAAGGTTATTTGTTGGCACGAATATACTAGAAGAGGTCGTAGCAAACAATGGGATGATATTAATGATTGGGGAGTCAGAAATAATAATTGTCATTTAAGAAATAGAAAACTATTTCAAATGGATAATCATATTAAAGATATTGATTTTGGTATTTATGATTTTGGTACCAAAAGAACCCTAAAAGATTATGAAAAATATGCTGGTATGCAATTTAGTAAAAGGGGAGTTACGCAAGATGTGTTGGATCATAAACCTCCCAAACTAGAAAATATGAATATTTCTGATGAAGAATTTGAAAAACAATTAATATATATATTTAAACACTGTATAGATATAGGATACCATCAAGTGCCAGAAAATGATTATGACTTTTGGGCTGTTGCTTTTAAAGATGAAAATGGACAAGATATGTATAGACAAGATGTTGATCCACAAGAAATAGAACATATGAGAAACGATCCAGATGGATATTGTAAAATATGGAGAAGTTTCGAAACCAAAGTCAGACCTAGTAGCTGGTTAGTTTGGCCACATAGTATTTCTAAAGGCTGGGCCGAACCTATCACTGGGGATATATAATGTATCATCAAGAAAATAATATAGCTATATACGGTTCACATAATGGTGGTATTGCATTTAGAGATCATAATACATACAGAGTTATAGAAATAGAAAGATTTATTAGTAAAAAAAATTGCGGACTAACCCAATACTTATTGTGTCGTAATTCTTTTTATATATTAGAAAAATTATTAGATTATATAAACAAAGAATTTAATAAAAATTTAATGTTTGATAATTTAATATATTCTAATACTGATGTTATTTATGGAAATGACCATGTAAAATTTGAGGATTTAATATCGGCTAAAAATAAACATTTTTGTTTACACCATAGGGCTCATGCTGCTGGAACTTTTTATCAGTCCCCATTCAATGAAGCTATTATTATTAGTTATGATGGTGGCGGTAGCGACGGGTTTTTCAATATCTTTTATGGCAATAGAGAAAATAGTGTAACTAACATAAAAAATGTCAATATAGATTTGGGTTTTGCTTATATGTCTTTTGGTCATTTTATTAATGAGATTAAATTTGAATCTGAATTATCTATAGGTAATTTAGTATATTCTGGTAAACTAATGGGATTATGTGGATATGGAAAAGTAAGAAAAGGTTGGAAAAAATACTTCAAAAACTATTATTTAAGCAAACCAGATGGATTAAACTATATAGAGAAACTTAATAATTTTATAGGATCAAAAATTGGAGTAGTATTTAATATAGACAATAGACTAGTTGGAGATATAGCTTTAGATATAGCAGCAACATCTCAACAAGTATTTGAAGAGATATTTTTAGAAATTATTACACCAATACTAGAGTCGGATGAATACAAACATCTACCCATATGCTTAACTGGTGGTTGTGCTTTAAATGTTGTTTGTAATACCAGGGTGAAAGATATCTTTCAAAGACCGCTATTTGTAGCTCCAAACTCAAATGATTCGGGGCTGGCGTTGGGTATGTTATTAGACTATGAAAAACCAAGATATCAAGTTGATGTAACATATGGTGGCTTACCGATACTTGATCCTTATTCTCTATATGAATTAATAGAAAATAAATGGTCAGAAGTATATAGTCATGAAAAAATGGCTGAAATTTTAAATAATGGAAATATAGTAGGATTAATACAGGGTAACTGTGAGCATGGGCCACGAGCACTTGGTAATAGAAGTATTCTGTGTAATCCTGCTATACCAAATATGAAAGATATTCTTAATCAAAAAGTTAAAAGAAGAGAATGGTTCAGGCCATTCGCTCCTGTAGTTAGGTTAGAAGATGCTAATAAATATTTTGAATTTGATGGTGAAAGTAGATTTATGAGTTATTATGCTAATGTAAGAGAAGAATATAAGGAACAATTAGTGTCTATCACCCACGTTGATGGAACAGCAAGATTACAAACGGTTACAAAAGATCAAAATTCTTTTATATATGATTTACTTACAGAATTTGAAAAACTATCTGGTATAGGAGTATTGCTAAATACGTCTTTTAATATAAATGGTAAGCCATTAATTAATTCTTATAAAGATGGCTTGTGGATGTTAGAAAATACAGGATTAGATATATTATCTACAGATAAGTTTATTATATATAAACAATAACTATTCATTAATAGTTAAAGTAGATATGGATTCGTCATATGACGGAATATATGTTCCTGTTACTCCAACAAGAACTATGTTTTCTGTTGCATAGGTTTGGGTTGTTGAGCCAAGAAGAATTTGGAAGGTATCATCAACTGACGGCTCGCTATTAAAGTTAATAGTTAAGTTGCCAGAAGTAAAGACTACTGAATCGATTATAGATGGTCCGCTTATTATAGAGTTTACTGTTAAAGATCCATCTATAATATTCGTAGTGCCGCTGTATCCGACAGCTTCTTGTAGTATAAGAGTTCCTAAGCCGTTTTTTATTAACCCGGCGCTAGTAGGTTGTATAGTTCCACCAACAGTTATTTGACAACCATCGGATACGTCAAATGTTGGAGTTGTATCAAATATTAAGTCTGATGAAATTGTGTGAGTACCAGCTTGTACAGTTACGGTCGGGTCTGTTCCGTTGTTAAATAATCTAAATGTTCCTCCTGTGATAAGATTATCATTTCCTATAAGTGTGGTACTATTAAATCCTTGAACGGTACTAATATTAGGATTAGCGTACTGGAAAGAATCTTCTGGTATATTCAAGTCCATTGTTGCTGAAGAGTATTCGCTACCTATGGTTAATGGGGGTGGAGACGTAAGTGTTATAGGATTCCCCAACGTTGCACCAAAAGCATAATCGAAAAAGGTTATTAATTTACCGGTTCTCACATGTAAACTATTAACAACAGATGCGGGTAAGCGAGTCTGTAGCCAAACATCTCCCGTCATTGTTGATGTTCCAATATTAAGAGTAAATTCTGGGTCAGGACTTCCGTCTTGCTTATCAAAATTATCTGGTGGCGTTAGAAATCTAACATATCCATTAGGATCACAGGCAAATGTTAGCTTATCACTACCAATTCTGAATGCGCTGTTAGCATCAAAAGTACCAAAAAGCCCGGTTTGATTGCCATAGGAACTACCTCCTAGAATAATATCAGAATTTGTTGCTCCTGATGGTATCAGTAAGGTTCTAGAAAAAGTTGATGGTTCTCTGTATACTTCTGCTATTAAATTTCCATTATTGTCTCTTGCTCTTCGAGCAAGTAATAGTGCTACAGGCTCGCTAAAATCAGTACTACCAAAAACAGGCAGCTGCGGATCATTTGCTTTACCTATTATACTACCAGTAGCGCTACCACCAGTAGCATCACCCGCTAAAATAATAGTTCCTTCATTAAATAATAGATGTTTACTACCAGATGGATCTCTACTTTTCCAGTTAGAAACATTATCAGTAAATACCCATGTACCAGTACCTTCTTTTTGTATTCTCAACTTCACAGGACTGAATCCTGGGAAAACCTGATACACAGTATTATATTCTGTACTAGATCCATCTAGAATTAATGTTCTTCCAGGTGCTGGGTATGCATTTAATGGACATATAGAAGATGTATAATTTATTAAATCTATATTAATTGGTCCATTATCAGCAACTATTCTTGTATTTCTATCTATAGTAATTGTAGCTTCAACAGGATCTGTTATTGTCTCTATTTCACACACTATAGTAGCTGATGGAGTTACTGTATTTGTGTGTGTTGGTGTTGGCGTCATAGAAGATGTTCTAGTCATGGTGGGAGTAGGGGTTCCTGTTTCTGAACTGGTTCTAGTAAAAGTTGGTGTTCTGGTTGGAGTATCTGTAGGCGTAAAACTAATACTGGCTGTTCTACTATTTGTCGGGGTATATGTTGGAGTAGCACTTTCTGTAGTTGTTGGACTGTTAGTTTTGGTGGTTGTTGTGGTATGGGTTTGAGTATAAGTCATGGATGGTGTAACGGTATATGTTGGAGTTATTGTGGTTGTACTACTTATAGTAGGCGTACTAGTGTTTGTTTGCGTGGCCGATCTACTATTTGTAGGTGTATAAGTAGCTGTATTAGATAATGATACACTCACAGTTGATGTTATTGTAGATGATAATGTTTTTGATTGAGTCCTAGTAAAAGTTGGTGTTCTAGGCGGTGTAGAGCTTTGACTTATAGAGGGCGTTACTGTTGTGGTCAAACTTATGCTAGGAGTTTGTGTAGACGTACATGTAGGGGTTGAATAGTTAGATAGGGTGACGGAAGAAGTAACGGTACCGGTGCGCGTAGAAGTAATTGTTTGGGTTTGCGTCTGACTTAAACTCATACTTAATGTTGGCGTCTGAGTAGATGTTAGGGTCTTAGTTGGTGTTGTAGAAGCTGTATTAGTGTTAGTTACTGTCAAACTCTTACTATTAGTTTTTGTATTAGTAATAGTAGAAGACGAAGTTTTAGTAGCAGTAGAAGTAGGTCCAGCAGTACGTGTGCCACTTGACGTTTTAGTTGTTGTCATAGTACAACTACCAGTTTTTGTCGCAGTAGGAGTGGCGCTATTAGTTCTAGTAGCGGTATATGTTGGGGATGCTGTTTTTGTTGGTGTTTCTGTTTGAGTATTAGTTCTAGTTAGTGTAGGAGTAGAAGTTATTGTTTTAGTGGGCGTAAATGTTATAGATTGTGTGGGTGTTTTTGTATTACTGCGTGTTAGACTGACTGAGGGTGTTGGAGTAGAATAATTAGAAGGAGTACTACTTTTATTAGGAGTTTTTACAGGCGTTCCGGTATCAGTTCTGGTTTTAGTTATACTATTTGTAATTGTAGGCTCTGGTGTTTTAGATATTTCAGGACTAGAACTTTTTGTACGAGTTCTTGTAGTACTTTGACTATTACTATGAGTTTTAGTAGCGGTTAATGTTGGTAACGGAGTTTTAGTTGGCGAACTATTAGGAGTTTTCGTAGGAGTTTTAGTAGATGTTCTAGTTGGTGTTTTAGCAGGAGTTGCGCTGCCGCTAACAGTTATTCCTGGTGTTGGTGTTGGTGTACATAGTGTCATATATTTTCTCTTTAATCTAAGGGTACACTACTTTCCTCACAAGGATCAGGAGGAGGAGGAGGAGGAGGAGGATCGACCCACTCTGGTTCATGACCCTCTAATACTATATACGCATTAATATATGGATCATAGTAAAGATAACATGTAGTACCATACGCCCAAGATCTACCTAATCTATCAACAACTTGTACTCTTCTATAATCGTCTGCTAAAAGAGCATAAGCTTGTTGACCTGCTCCTAACCCAGATACTAATCTGCCAACAACAATTCTAAATGGTTGAGGAGCCACCCACATGCCTCTTTGTTTGTCGAATCTAAGATCCACAGGAGCTACCGGCCACTTATGAGGTTTTTGTAACCAATTAGGTTCAAAATTAGTTCCATCTCCGGGTACAGGATTACCCTCCAAATCATAGCCCCAAGAATGTAACATTAATGGACCTTTTAATGCTATAGAACTAGATCCAAAATATTTATCCGGATCATCTGCCGCATAAAAACTTTTAATTAAACCATTATTACCACCACCACCCCCAACAATATCAATAGAGTGTCCCATAGCTTCACCGTTATGATATTTTGCCGGGCCATCTCCGCCTCCTCCAAAGAAAGGGTTATAACTTTCACCATTAATAATATTGGGACCATCTATACTTGGTGGCATACCTGGCCATGTCATAGCAATAGAAGGATCTTCTGGTGTAGAAACTGGTGCTCCTGCTTGTCCTATGGGACTAAAAATACCATCTAAACTCATTATACCTTTTGAACCGTCGAAAGTCTCTAAGCTAGTCTTGGCTAATGTTGCTATTCCTACTACAGTCTTTTTTGATGTTTCACCTTCTAGATTATACCAATCATCCATATATCCTATTATAACCCTTTGCATACTATTGCTTAAAGCATCAGACTTAACGGTATCAATCTTCTCTCTGGATCGTCTGGCTGCAATTTTTCTAAAAAGTTTATTTTGTTTGCTTTGAAAATCTTTAAGTAGTCTTAACTGTTTATTTCTTGCTTTATGTAATTCTTTATATCTATCATAAAATAATTTAGTTAGTCTACCAAATTTAGGAGTATATGTTTTAAACTCATAGGTTGTAGTTGCTCCTTTGGTACCCAAACTAAAATTTACAGATGTTAAATTAGGACCAGCACTAGACAATTTTTCCCCTAGTCGTGGTAAATTATGAGTAGAAGATGGTATCCCAACAAGAGTAACACTACCACTTTCTGCTTTTACTAATCCTCTGTTACTAAATTCTACTATATTTTCTCCAGCTTCATTTAATACTTGCATAGATCCAAAAAACCACGGAGCAAAACTAGGATCATTTTTAACGTCTATGCCACCATAAGAATTCCAAAAATTATTAGAAGTCCATGGACCATAAGTATCAAAATTATGTCTTAATGGAATAACAGCGCCCAAAGGTCTAACGGCTACTGATTGAAAACCAAAATCGTTGAGATTATGAGCATCTATGCCTTTAGTAGATTGAGTAGTTAAGTCTTTGACTATTCTGTTATCTAGAAACGGGATAGCTCTTTGAGTTTTCCACGATGGACTAAAATGAAATTGATCAGCTGATGATTTTCCAAAATTTGCTAAAGCGTCATTTACTGTATCTGTATATTCCTCGGTACTATCTATAGCAAAATCCCTAAAGTCTTCTAAGTTGTCATATAATACTTCTTGTGTAGACAGTGCCCACTGTAAACCTTTTGTGCTAGAATCATCACAAATAGTAGCTAAGCAAGGAGATGAGAACTTAATAACTATATATGCGTATAATGGTTCATCTGGGTCATTATAATTTTTTGAAAATGTATATATTTTTTCATCTACATCAGCAGCTATCCATGCTGATTGACCCATAGCTACTGCTTCTTCGCTAATTTGACTAATATCTAAATTACCGCAATTTAATACTTGAACCATAATTATATTTCTCCAGGCGCTCCAGCATTAGCTACCTCTCCATCTGTTTTAAAAACAGCAAAACATCTAATTCGACCATCTTCTGTTCTAAAAGTGTCTAATTCTGGATCATATAAGTCTAATATTGTGCTACCAGGATCAACCCAAGCTCCAGCATTAGTGGGTTCTTTAGTAAAGACGGTGGAGCCATCGGTAACTTTTCTATAGCATAGTCTAGACTGAACTGGAGTAATGTATTGCTTACCATAATAGGTATTTCCTAAATCTGCTAACCAAGAGTGTATTTTTTCTAAATCAATTAAATTATCTGGTCTATTACTAGCGGCAGAAAATGATTTGGGGTTTTGAAATAAATCTTGAGCACTTTTATATAACGAAGCTTGAATAATACCCAAATTAGCATCAGAATCAACCAATCTATTTCTGATCCATTCGGGATTATTAATCACACAGCTAGAAAATCGATCTCTTATAGCAGCATTAAATGTTCCTGGTGTACCATTATATGGATATTGTTGGGATGGTCCTGTAAAAGTTCTAAAAAACCAAGCCTTAAAGGAGGCCATTGCACATCTTATATCCAACTCATGAATAGAATAAAGACCACCATTTACAAAAAACGGATTATATAGTTTAAGGTTTAGGTCATCCACATTTTTAGCAATCCAAAACCCATTATAATCAAATTTAAAAGCTATTACTGGCCGTTTTTTTAATGATGCTGGATCAGTATCTTCTCCGAAGAATGGTAAAAACTCATTAGCATAAGTTAATGTATGCATATTATCTCCTATTAATATGCTGCGAGTAATATCGCTTCTAAATTCTTCTCCAAAAGACAAGTCTAGTGCTTGACCACTAAAGCTGCTAACTATAGTATCAAAACTAGATGGATTACTATTCAAATCTACTAATCCAAATTTAATAATATTTTTCATAGCACCATTTTTTTTTACTTGTTCCATATATACATAAAAATCCTTAGCTGTAACATCACAAACATCCTGAGCCATTTGTAGTATGGTGGTGGTTGGACCAGGAATCCTGTAATAGTCTGGAACCTCTGGTAGTGTGCTCAGATCAACCTCAAAATCATAAGTATTAATACTATCACTAGCAGATTTTATAGGTGTTCCAATATAACTATCGGAATTAAACATACTGTATGGAAAAATACCAAGCGGACCAATAGGAGGACGGCCGAGAGTAGTAATAGTTCCTGTGCTCACGGCCCTTGGTGTTAAAGCATGTTTTACTCTAGCATAAGGCATACCTTGACCATCAATATTTCCAGAATCACCAAAAGCAGAGCATCTACTCCCTACGCCATTTGTGATTGTAAACCTATCTTCATACCACGCAAATACATTATAATAATTGGGACCGTATACTGTTTCATTATCCCAAAAATTAACACTACCACCACGACTAGTTCTGTAGGGTTCTGTAGCTGCTCTAATACTATCAGTAATAATAGTTACATTTTCTAAAAGTTGTCTAGGATCAGTTAATTTAATAGTATATATTTCACCACTCATATTTCTAGTTTTATTCCATGAAGTAACTATACCACCAAAAGTAAAATTACCAGCAGTAAAGTATTGTGGACTACCTATAATACCAGAAGTATTAATAGTTTGATTTTCAACACATCCACCAGAAGTTGGAGCTTCACAATCTTCGATTAATTGAATTGTTAAACTGCTCTCTTGTTGAGAACCAAATCCTATAGAAGCATTAAAAGATATTACTGTTCCTCCCATAAAATGTATGGGTAGTCCATCCATCGCTGGTTGTAATACTGTGGTCATATCGGACACCCGCTTTTACATAAATATGAAACATTCATAGTAAAACTATGATTAGGAAAATTATATGATAAATTTTTATTTGTTAGTACAAAACTCGATGATTCTGGCGTAGGGAAGGTGAATTCGTCTATAATGCCCTTTATATCTGTTAAGGATGGTTGTGTGCATTTGTCATATTTCAATCTGCCATTAACGCTAATATTAATTTTCTGATTGGTAACAGTAGATAGGTCCTGGATGATATAATTACCTCCGGGTATAGGTAATTCTGCGTATACGGGTCTGGGTTTTTCAACATCTATTGTTGTATTATATATAACTATATTTTCACTATCAGATGCTAATAATCTATCACTAGAATACTCAGCACTATAATTTATAGTACCTAAAAAAAGATCTGTTGTCAAGCTAAAAGAGTTGGGGTAGATTTGATCGGAACAATTTAATGAGGATAAAATACTACTAATCTCTAAAATATTTTTAAAATTATCGGTCAAGTCTTCTTCATTAGCTTTAATAATTTTATTTTTAACTTTTTTTGCGTTAGTTAATTTTGTAAAATTATTTGCTTCTATTAAAAGATTACCATTTTTAGGTAAAGAAAATCCTCCAAAATTTAAATTTTGAGATAAATTTAGTCCTTGAATAGTACCTTCTATTGAAACAGAAATAATATCCTTGTTTCCCTCATAGCTAGTACTAATTTTTTTAGTAAAAGTATGAATAGCCTCTTTATCGGAAAAATCTGAATCATCGTTGTCAAATTTTAATATAGCGTTATATGTAGCAGCAAAAGTTCCCTCAGCTTCTGATGTTTCACAGCTAATAGTTTCATCATAAACAGAATATAATATAGGACCCATAATATAAGGGGTACTATTATTAGAGTATAAATTAGATAAACCTTGAGAAGCTGAACATGCAGAATCGGTGTCTATTTTTAGAATATGTTTACTATAAAAACTTTCTATCTGACTAAATAATCTATCTTGAACAAAATTTTTAGCTTGCTGCCAAGGAAGAGTAAGCTTGCCATCTTGCGTAAAATAAGATAGGCCCTTTGCCGATATCTTATAGGATACCGTTAATTGACTATTATTAATTTGTGTTATTGTATCTAAATTATAAATTCCATCATCTAAATTAAATGTCCAACTATCAGTAAATTCTTTGATCTTATATTTATTAATATCTATAAGCTGACTATATTTAGACAGCTGAGAGGAATTACAACTAAAAGAATCATCTAGTATATTTAATTCATTAAAAATAATAGTTGCCGAATAATTAGCAAATTTACTAAACGAATTATCAGAATCAAATTTTAGATCTGTTAATACTCCCCCAAAAGCTTTTATTAAATCCGATCCATCGCCAGACACTATTAATACTGATCCATTTTTAGATAAAGTTTGTCTTATTTCTTCTACTTTAGATATCGTTGCACCAAATGTTAAAACATCTTTATCGATAGTTAAAACATCTTTATCGATAGCTTGTCCGTTAAGAGTAACTTCATGCTCATATCCAATAGCGCTATCATTTGCATATATTATATTGGATTTTATATTAATTTTGGGTGCTGGCGCTATCGTTACACCACCATATGTAAAAGTAATATTACTCATATTCTATATAAGTCCTATTAAGAGTATAAGTACCATTAAATCCTTTTTTGTATTTTTCTTCTATTAAGAAAACAGTGCCTAAGTCTATATTAGGAATACCAACACTATCAATAGTATAGTCTCCATTACAGGCGCCGGAAACCAAAGAACTTATATTCGTTGTGTTGCACAAGTTTGGTGCCTCTAATCCTTCTACTGATAATGTGTATTTGCGTGGGGTTTCAATATCTAGCAATTGTATCACCGGACCACCGCTTCTTCCAGGAATTATAAATTCTGCCATCATAGGTAATGGTTCTTCTATGGATAAGCTATATGTTTTTATAGGAATTTTATCTATTAAACTTAATATTTTAGATCCATCATATTCGGCTTCATAAGATATAGTCCCTTTGATATTGTCATGCGTTAAAGAAAAAGATGTGCATCTGTCTGGAACTGTAGTAGGATCAGAACATCCTGATATTCCTAATCCTGCGTATGTGATATTAATATCATTATTATTAATTTTATCTCTAACAAAATCTACTAGTAAAGTTTTATTATCTCCTACATTACTTTTATAATAATTATAGGCATTATCATATTTAGAATTTCCTTGAAAATCAGCACTTTCTATTACTGTTCCAAAGGATGGTAGTTTTAGATTACTTTCTTGCCTTATTAAACCACCAGGAATTAAACCTTGTACTGAACCAGTAACATTATACGAAATAATTTTTCCATTATCATTATCTGATAATTTTTTAGTTATTACAAAAGTATGGATAGCATTTTCAACAATTCCTCTTTTTTTTATTATGCTTTTATAATTTATTTTAAAAGATCCTTCAGCTTCTGAAGCTTCTACAGTAGCACTTTCATTAAAAATATCGTATTTATCATCTAAAGATATTTCAGATAATATTCCTTCCGATGTTGTGAAAGCATCAGATAAGGTTTTTCCATCACATCCTTCTGATGGGGTTTTATCTAAACAACTATCCGTTAAATTGTTAATTTGTTTGATTAATCTATCTTGACAAAAGTTTTTAGCTTGTTCCCAGGCTGGCAATAAATTTTTATCATTAAAATAATGTTTACCCACAGCACTAACACTATATTCTAGATTAAAATACTGATTATCTATACCGCTATAACTACTATAAATATTTTCGTCTAAAGTTATACTCCAACTATCTTCAAAAGACTTAATTTTATATTTAGTCATATCAACTAATTCTCGTGATTCTACTATTCCGGAAGGAATAGTTCCACAATTAAAAGTTGGAGTAGTGCCACCACAGCTTCCAATATTTAATTCGTTCAGTTCTAGTTCTATAGTATATGGAGCATAATTAACCCAAGCATTATCGGATTCTTCAAACTGTATACTTTTTACTATTCCTCCTGTGCCTTTTAAAATTTCACTATCATTATTAGTAATAAATAACGTGCCATTATTAATAAAAAAAAGATTTTTAATATTTTGTATAGATTGTAAAGTGTCTGAAAAACCGCCACTAGATACTGGATTTCTAAGATCTAAAGAGGTAGCATAGCCATTCAAAGTTACATTAAAAGTATATCCTATTGCTATATTATTTGCATAATATATTTCTGGACTAATACTGATTTGTGGTGCTGGAACTAGTCTAGTCGATTCTTCTGGTGAGCTGTTGTCTGGGTAGTAGTATAATTTAACTAATGGATTATAACTCATAATATTATCCGTACATTGTTGGAGTAGGTCCTAGTTCACCACCGCTTTGATTCCAAATTTGTTCCATCTTACTAGATACTGATGATGCTACCATACTCTCTATACCAGGAATCATGTTTTCTAGAGCAGGAGCATCTATGGTAACATTAACTTGATGAATTCCAACCATTTCAATTTTTGCTGGAATATTAATATTAAGACTATTTAATCTTTGTACTATATTACTAAAGTCTGTTTTGAACGAATTAAGAGATGTTATCGCCGCGGGATCTAGTTTAATCATAGTTAACGATGATAGCTGATCTTTAATATCTTGTGGAATGCTAAAATTAACGGTAGTAGCACCCATACTTCCATAAGACGAATTACTACTAGCGCCAACTTCTACTCCATCTCTAGCATAGATTACGCCACCACGACTCTTATTAATAGCGGTTAATAAACCTAGATTTTTTTGTGTTGACTCTTTATTAACCACAAATTCTCCAGGAGTAAGCATAGCTGGAACAGTATCGCTACCTCTTGGTTGATAATTGACTAGTTGACCTTGACTAGCATAAATTACTCCCCCATTACTTCTCCACTGATTCATTAATGTATTACCACCAGCAGCATTAGTAGAAGAAGAATAACTCATTCCTGAAGGTAATCTACCGAATATGGTTTCTAAATCTTTAGCGTGTGATGCTGGATCTCCATATTTACTCCAAGGATTGTTGAAAACTGGCCGACCTACATTATCCAATCCTAATCCGTACGCTATAATTTTACGCATTTTGTCATATGCTGCTTGACCTTGAGGAGTACTTCTATATCTTCTCATTTGAGGTTTAGACCAATATTCCTCAAAAAGTTTTTGCATATAGTAATACTGATCTGTTGCTTCTTTTTCTCCGCCCCTAGCCCATGGTCTTGATCTCATAGCGGACGCATCCAGAAACATTTCGTCATCTGGAGATATTTCATAAAATCCTGCTAACGAACTCCCAGTTAGCATTTGTAACTCTTCCATAGAGATCCGTCCACCACGAGCTTTATTAATAGCTTTTAATAAGCCTAGATTTTTCTTTGTTGATTCTCTATTTACAACAAACTCTCCTGGTGTAAGCATAGCAGGCACCGTGTCTGTTCCTTTAGGCTCATAAGGAACCATCATTCCATTACTAGCATAAATTAATCCACCCTTTGATCTGTTTTGTGCGGCGACTGGGACACCGGTTTGTAAAAACTCTCTACGAGATCCTGACAATCCTAGCAGAACGCTTGCTAGTGTTACTCTTCTTGTAACTTCTTGTTGAGCCGCTACTATATCTGGAACTATTTCTGGTATTCTGTATAAACCATACGCAGCTTTAAGCATATCTTCACTAATAAGTAAGCTATTTAAGCCATTAATTTCTTTAATCATTTTTGGCATATCAAGATTGCCAATAAAACGTGGATCATTAGCTATTTGAATAAGATATGCTAGTCTATTACCTATAGGTATATTGATCTGCTTATTAATAGTTTCAAAATGTTTTTTAAACATAGCTTCTTTAGCATTACGATCAAGATTAACTGTTTCTGATCCTATTCCTGCTTTATCTAATCTTTCAGCTTCCATTTGTCTTGCTTCTTTAGCATTTCTTGGTTTCCTAGTATCGGAAGCAGAGTCGTTGCGTGAACTTGGCGCTGTTTGAGGCATAGGATTAGCCTCTTTTTCGTTTTGCATAGCGATTGCTGGCTTATATTCAGGATCAAAAGGACTAGCAGTTTCATTTATTTTTTGTAATAAGAAGGCTCGTTCTTTATTATACATGAAATAATTTGGATTTAAATACGCTAAACGCCATTGATAATGTGCATATGTACCAGGTGGATGGGGATTGGTTTTTGAGGTAGCATAATAATCATACCTACCAAATGTTTCTTTTGGAGTTAAAGGATCTAGTACTGTGGGAACTCCTTCTCTTTTTATACTACGATTATTATCAGAAACCACTGGTTTTGGCGAAGATTGTACCGATGATGTTGGTTTAACATTAACATCTTGTCTGGATGTTTGTTGGCTTTTTGGTTCTGATGCATTTGGATATCTATAATTAGCACCTACCGCCGCACCTAAACCCAAACCGACCGTAGCAGCAACCATTGAGTCTCTGAGGGTTGGTGATGAAATCGGTTTAATATCGGTTATTTTAATATGTCTGTCTATGGAACTAATAATATTTCTAGCTTCAGCCTCGCTAGTAGCATAAACTTGATTTTGAAATTTTTTACCTGTAAGATTATCGATAGCCTCAAAATTAAATAATCTAGTTTTTGGTTTGGGCACCGATGGCAATGCCGCTTGATCCGTTCCGACTCCTTTCTCTTTATTTGATGATCTTGCAAATGCTTCTGGATCTCGTTGTATACCTTTTTTCAAATCTATGCGGCTAGATCTAGGTTTAGGGCTGTTTTCTAGTATATTGTCTAGATCTCTAGTTGTTCCCAAAATTCCTTCTGACGGTTTTTGAGATACTGGTTTCACAACACTAGAAGCATTACGATCAGAATATGAAAGTATTCTTCTGGTACGACCCTGAGCATCGAGCAAAACTCTTGTTCCATTCCTATCAGCTATTGCCGTTAGATCATTTGATGATCTTAATACAGGACTAGGGACGGTAGTAATACTTCTCGTCGAGCGACTAACAACGCTTCGTGGTCGGATACGACGAGCTAATGAAACTGCTCCTTTACCGGTACCAAAACCAGCACCCGCAGGAACAAAATTTGTTGGATCAGCTAAAAGTGTCGCAGCTCTTGCAAATAAACTAGCACCAGGAATAGAGCTATTATCTGCTAAATTAACCAATTCGTCAGCCACTTTATCATAAAACGGTGTTTGTCTTTCTTGTGCTAGATTATTTCTAAACTCTGCTCTTCTTTGAGCATCCATCTTTGCTACTACAGAAGGTAGTTCTCCTTCGCTAACACCTTCTCTTTGTAAGAGTCTTTCCTCTCTTAGTTGTCTTTCAGCAAAAGCAACTCCTCCACCTCCTATATTTCCTGGAGTAACTCCTCTTATTAAGGCTAGTCTAGCATATCTTCTAGAGTCTTGTGGCCTGAGTGTTCCATTATCATCCTGGGCTTTTAGTTGTTCGTATTCATTTTGTGTATCTATTACTTCTTGTCTTATACTAGCATCATAATCTTTTTGTTTTTGTGCTGCTTGTTGTTGAGCTTGTGTTTCTTGTCTTATAGCTCTTTCTCTACGACCAGCTTTAACAAATCTAGCGTTATCTTTTTCTGATGACGAATAAGGTTGTTTATTTAACCATGCTGAGAATTCTCCTGGTTTATTTGCCCATAGTTCTTTTCTTCTTGGTCCGGGAGGAATACTAGGATCATTCCATTGAGCTTCCCACTCGGCAACCGCCTGATTATATGCAGCTATTATTTGTCCACCATCGACAGCATAAACTATACCGCCTTTGCTATAAGGAGTGGCTCCTCCATTAATAGCTTTTAATAAACCTAAATTTTTCTGTGTAGCATCCTTATTAACAACAAATTCTCCGGGAGTTAACATGGCTGGTACGGTATCGGACCCTTTTGCTTGATAATTAACTAACATACCTTTATTTGCATATATTAATCCACCATGAGCCCTAGTCGTTGGTGTAATTGGTTTTCCTCCAGCGGCTGCTAAGGCTGATACAGCCTCACTCAATCTTTTAATTTCTGCGCTTAAAAGGTCTGTGTTTTTTGTTACAGCTTCTAGCGTAGGAGCAACCACATCCTTCTGTATTGTAATTATTCTATCATTGGATTCCTTATTTAAAGCTTCATTAGCAGCAGCCTGATCAGCATATAGTTTTTTAAGTTCTCCAGTAAATTCTATAATTTTTTGGTCAGCCTTTGCTGCATTTGCTCTATCTTGAGCATTCATTTGAGCTTCTTCTGAGATTTGTTTAATTAGTGCAGGATCTATACCTTGTGCTTGTCCTAAGTTTTGTAATAATTGACCTAATTGTGCCCTTTGTTTAGGATCTTCTGGATCTCTATTGGTTCTTTGAAAATTATTGATAATTTGTTCAATCTCTTGAGCAAAAGCTTGTTGGGCCACTCTTTGACCTTCAACCATTACTCTTTGAACTTCTTGCATAGCTTGTGGACTAAATATTGCTCCTATAGAATTTAACATAGCCATTTCTTGTCTATATGGTTGCATAAATTCATTATACGCCTTATTAGCGCCTGGGGAGTTATTGATACTGTATCTACCAGATATAGCATCTTGAGTTAGTCTTTGAATAGTAGCATTATTTATTCTTTGTTCTGGAGTAGATGTTAATTGAGATATATAGTCTTCTCTTCTAAATGCTATATCTTCTTCTAAAACTTTTGCTCTATCTGCTATTTTTCTAATATTTTCATCTATGGCAGATTGAATAATACTTCCAAATTTTTCTAGCTCATCAGTAGTAACACCAATAGAAATATCAAGTTTAGCTAGTTCTTTACTTAGTTCACTTATAGCTTCTTTATTTTTATCAAATTCTGGCATTAATCTAGCTAATTCTTGTTCTTTAGCAGTTCGTTGTTGTTCTAACTCGCTTCTACGACTAGCTATCATATTAGCATTTAGAGTTTGACCAGGAGCCAAATTGATACCTAGTCTTTGAGCACTTGGAGCAAGATTTAATCGTAGTCTTTCTGATGGGCTAATTTGTTGTCCTAGTGCTTCGCTATAAGCCATTCTGTTACTAATTGTTTGAGATGTAAAGTTGGCATTTCTATCAATAATATTTTGATTAATTTGAGCAATTTGTTGAGCACTAGCGTTGATCTTATCAAAGGTATTTATGAGTATTTCTTGAGATTTAATTAGTAAATTCTCTACTGTTGTTCCTAGTTGTCCTCCTGTGGATTCTACTATTTGTTTAATAACCTTATCTATATCAAGAAATCCTTTTTTAGCATCTTCTCTTGCATCTTTTAAAATACTATCAACTGCTCTTTTAAGCGTTTCGTCTCCTTTGAATACTTCATTTATTTGCTTATTAAAAGTGTCTTGAATAATATTTATCTGTTCTTCTTCAAGGGCGCCTTCTCCGCCTGAAATTCTGGAGACATCTATTTTCTTTAAATTTTCTCTAACCGCTTTTTCAGCATTAATACTATAATCCGTTATCTGTTTAAATGTTTTTTCCATTCCTGGGAAAGATGATGATGCGCTAGTAAAAGCGGTATTTCTTTGTTCTTCTGAAAAAGCTTTGGGATTTCTTAATATGTTAAGATTTTCTTCTAATCCAGCAGTAGCGGAAAATCCTGTTAGTCCACTAGCTATTTTAGATAATCTTTGATTAATTTGATCTATACTAGCTGAAGAACTACTAAGAATTTGATCAAAAGCATTAAAAGAATCAGCATAAGTTTGCATAACTCTTTCGACAGCCTGCTGTAACATAGCTTGTTGTTTAGCTGTTTTTTCAGCTTCTATGGCTGCTCTGCTTTCTGCTGTTACTCTATTAATGATTTCTTTAGTTAAGGCGGAAAGGGCTGCGTTCTTTTCTTTTTCTAAAGCAGCTATGCTGCTGGCTGGAAATCCTGCTTCTTTTTGTTCTTCGATACGCTGATTAAATTCTGCTCTAGTCTTAAAGTATGTTTGATCTGCTTCTATAATATTTTTAACAATAGAAGGGTCTAAGGAAGAAGCTAATTCACCGTATGTTTTGCCTGTTCTGACTATTTCGGCGTTTAAAAACTGAACTGCTGCATTTGCTCCTGATTGCTGAGAAGCTGTTACTCTTTGAGCAAAACTAGAATTAGTGTCTGTTTTTGATCTTACCACATTAATTTTATCTTCTTCAGCCGATATCTTTTCTAATGCTTTTAGTGCTGCGGCCCTATTTTTTAGTGTCGGATCAGATGCAAAAGAACCTATAGCTGCCGAATTCTCAGAAACAACTCTTTCAACATTACCAGCTTGTATTTTTTCAGAATATTCTAATGAAGCTTCTTTAGCTTTGTTCAACCCTTCATAAAGGCCATATGCTGCACCAGCCGCTGCTCCAGCGGCGGTACCCCACGGTCCAAGAATACTGCCCAACATAGCTCCTGTTGAACCATAGTTAAGAACAGAAGATCCAATATTGCTAATATTACGACCAGCTTCTGTGGTTTCTCCTCCGTATCTTTGAGATAAGCTATCAACTGCTAATCCGCCAACTACTGGCAACATATAAGGTAACATACCGCCCATACCACCCATACCTCCACCCATTGCTGCGCCGGCTCCTTCGGCCATCCCGCCGCTAGCAGTTACGGCAGCAGCTCTACGACCAGCTGTTGAAAAACGACCTAAACCCATCATGCTCAAGGCAGATCCACCTATTCCTTGGATGACTCCACCAAGACCACCTAGGGCCCTATCTCTAAATGTGGTTTGTTGTGGTAGTCCGCGTTGAGCGTATCTTAGTCTAGCTTCTCTACTTTCAGCACTATCTTCTAAAGATGAAAGTCTATAACTGGCAGCTATTCTGGCGGCTTCTTTTGCTTTACTAGCAGTTTGTCCTGCCGTCCGTGATCCTTCATAGATATTCTTTTCAAATTGTTCTAACATCATCAATATTCTTTGAACTCTGGCTTCAAAATCTCCAGGGTTCACAGTTCTACCACTAGCAAACTTTTGTACATGACCAACCGCACCGCCCTTATTAAATCCTTGAATTTTATCTGCTCTATTTAAATTATGTAATCTGGATGCTCCTATACGACTAGCAGCTTTTTTATTAATAACAAATTCGCCTGGAGTAAGTAGGGCGGGTACTGTGTCTTGTATCGAACCTCCTTGAGCTAATCCTTCCATTTTAATATATCTACTAATTTGACCTCTTAAACCCTTTTTGCCTAGACCAAGTTTTGCCATTGATCGTTTAATTTCAGTTGGTTTAGTTGGATCTAGTCCGAATAATTCTCCTACAGGACCAAGACTTGCTAAGTCTATTGGTCTTCTTTCTCCTTTACCCGTTGGTCCTACTGTAGCGCCGCTTGCTATAAGTGTTCTTTCAAAAAGATCTCCCATGAGATTGCCAACATTTGTACTCATAGCTGATTTGAGCATTGCGTCTCTTTGAGCTTTATTGCCAATAGAAGATTTTATTCCAGCAGCTTTCATCTCAGCATCCAATAAACCTGATAGTTCTGATATCAAAGACTGTATTTTTGCATTAGCTATTTTTTCAAATTTATCTGCTATACTTTGTGAAACTACTTTTCTTGTAATGGATACTTGTTTACCAGAAATAGTTTTAGAAACATTCTCTTCTTTGGGTGTTGGTCCTCTTAAAGATAATCCTTGTATTTCTAATTTATCTGTAGTTTGTCCAAGTTTTCTAACTCTAGATCCTAAAATTTCACTAACCAAATTAGGTGTTATAGACTGATCTTTAATACGAGCAGCTATAGTGCTAGCTATCTCGCTATTGCCAATTGCTCCTCTCTTCTTTTTTGATACAAGACCGAGCAAAGCTTCTTGTATATTTTTTGAAGCCATCATTTCTGGACTATATGCATATCTAGTAATAAGTTGACTAATATCAGATCCTATTTTTGGACTGCGTACTTTACCAGCGTTAGTAAATTTCTGTACTAAACCACCACTAGCAAATTTTTTAGCAGCGAAATTGCTCACTAGTTTATCTATATTGGCTGAGCTATAATCAAAATCATCATAATTTTCCAGTGCTTTATTTACAGATTGTCTTAATCTTGTATTATAAAATGGTTTGGATAAAGACCCACCACCTCTGACAGTCCTATAGTCAGAAAGAATAGGTTCCTGTAATGAACTTAATAAATAATTATCTATAGATGAACCGCTTCTAATACTTGTCCATTGTTGTGCTCGTGCAGCAACCTCATCTGATAGTCTCGATTGTTGTTTTTTTAACGCTTCTTCTCTAGAAAGTTTACCTTGAGCTTTAGCTGCCATTTTGTTTGGTTTACCAAAAGGACTAACTATCTCTTTCCAAAAACCCTTTTGTCCTAAGTATGTTGTTAAGCTAGATTCTAATTCTGGTGTTATCCTATCTTTTGGTACTGGTATGAATTTGCTGCTTGTAGCAATACCAGCTCCACCGGCAGAAAATATGTCACGAGCTTGAGCCTTGGCATATTTAATAAGATCATCTGTGCTAAGTTGAGCTAATTCTTCTTCTGTTAGATCCTTGAATCTGCTTCTACTGCCACGAGCACCGGAAGTTCCTCTGCCTTTTGGCATAACCAATCTGCCACCAGCAAATTTTTGTACACTACCACCTCCAGCATATTTATTCATAGCATGGAGCTTATCTGCCCCAATAGTCTCTACTGCTTTTTTACGAATTACAAACTCACCAGGAGTTAACATTGCCGGAACAGTATCTCTATTGCCGCTTCCTGGCACATAACCACCCGTAGCAAATCCACGGGGTCTGGTTAGTCCTCTAGTAAAACCAGCACCAAATTGGGTTAGTGCTGAAATGCCTTTGATAGTACTAATAGCAGCAATAGCTGGCAATACATCTTTAGCGGCATCTGCTACTCTGATAAGAGCGCTAGCCAATTGTAATGACAATCCGACGAAACTTCTAAAACTATCGCTTTCACCTATGGAACGCACTAATGCTAAAAATTCTTCTCTAACTTTGGCTATTTGATTTGCTAATGATAGTTGTGCGGTAGCCGCATCTTTAGCTAAAATATCCTGACCCTGTTGTGCTACTTTTAGTGCTTGTTGAGCAACTGTGAATTGTTGAATTAATGGAATAACTTTACCAATTTGTCTAAAACCACCTAGTTCTTCTACTATAGCGGAGAATCTTAAGTCTCTAGGATCTAGTTCTTTAAGTCCTATGCTAAGTCTTTTAATTGCTTCGAACGGTCCAACGAACTTACCTTCTAGATCAGTTAGAGTAACACCAAATTCTTTTAATGCATCTATTGTACCGCCTCTTTGAATTCTAGTAAAAATAGTTCTTAAACCAGTAGCAATAGTTTCAGCACTTTCACGAGTTGTTTGTCTTACACTAGTAAATAGTGCTATAAATTCATTAAGAGCATCAGCGCCCTGAGACACTCCTTTACTGGCAGTTGCAAACACACCGCCGGTGCGCTGAATAGCGGTGATAATATCACTAGCTTCTACTGCGAACTGTGCGGAAACAGCACTAACTGAACCTAATGACTTACCTAGGTCAGTAGCGCTTATACCGAACTGTCTCATTAAAGCAATACTACCTTCTACAGTCTCGTTCATATCGTCAAATGATGGACTTAATGCACTTTGAGCTAAAGCTTCTAATGCTCTTTTGGTATCTCCTGCTGTAAGACCAGCCTGTGCTAGTGTAACAGATACTTGAGTTAATGCGTTTGATGCTACACCATATTGAGTAGATAATCTACTAATTTCACTAGCTAATGACTGTAATCCTTTGGCGCTTTCTCCAGTAACTTGTTGTAGTCTTACAAATTCTTTATCAAATTTAATAAATTCATCCACTCCTTTAGATAAAGCATTAATAAAAGAGTATACAGCAGAAGTTACTATGCTAAAAGCCGCAAAACGTCTAATAGCCAAAGCACTTTGTCGTCCAAATTCTTCCATTTGTGTAGATGCTAATTGAGCACCTCTATTAACAGATGTTAGATTTCTGGTTAGGTTTTGAGTAGTAGCAGTAACAGCTGCCATATTTTGTTGTACATTACGACCACCAATATTATTGATAGCAGTACCCAAATTAGTTATGGCTCTAGAAGCATTGCGAGCAGATATTACGGTAGCATCTAAGGTCGCATTTAAATTTCTTAAATTAACAGATAGTTGAGTAATATTTCTAGCAGCATTAGCGTTTATCTGAGGATTAATATCAACAGTAACAGTACCAAGTTGTCGTCTAATGTCCGCAACAACGGTTCTAATGTTTGCTGGGCCGCGTAAATTAATTTGTGCAGTAAGGTTGAATGCTGACGACATTAATTAACTCCATAAATAAAAATATCCCCAAAGGAGCAATCCAATGAGGATAAGTTTATATTTAAAAAATTAAGAATAGCACTATTCTGTTTTGGGTGGTTCTTCTTTTGTTTCTGTGGTTTTGGGTTTTTCATCCTTAGAAACACCTTGTATAATAGGTTGTCCATTATCGTCCAAGAAAGGTTGCTGATCAACAACATAATCTCCTTCATCATTAACCCTATAACCATACTTATCTACAAAATTACCGTCTTTATCAACATATCTACCATTTTCATCAACCAGTCTTCCTTCGCTATCTACCAGCTTACCTTCTTTATTAATGAATCTAAGTTTATCATCAACAAAATTATACTGTTTCAAAAACTTGTTTTCTGGTAAGTTTGATTCATAGTCATTATCTAAACCATAAATCATGTTAGCCAAATTTTGAGCCGCTTTAATTGCTACATCACTAGAAGTTTTACTTAAATAGTCTTCTAGATTAATAAACACCTTATTGTTATTATCTTTATACACCGTACAGGCTGAAACTAAATAATTAAACCTAGCATTATCAGCTTGACCTTCAGCAGTATGATTATCTAAAGCTGTTCTAACAGATATTAATTCTCTAATATCGTCTCTAATCTTTTTCATGTCTACTGCTACTTGACGAGCTTCTGACAGAGGAATACCACCTTTAGCCAGTTTTCTTTCTTTTTCTAAAACCTGACTCTGTAGCTCACCAAGCTTTATTTGTTTAGCATCGTCCCATAGTCCTTGTTCTTTTAGAAGATCATCAATTTTAGCTCGTACAATAGCCTTGGCCTTAATTGCGTCACTAAATTCTTGATTATAAACTTTACTAGCTTCCTTTTGATCTTGTACTGACGGGGCTCTAACTAGGCACTCTTTTTCCTGACCATCTACATTTGCTGTAAAAACTTTTGTTTTCATAAATTATTCCTCTGTGTTTCTTTTATAAAGTTTGTAATGATATTTTGTAGCATCAAAATCGGCTAAGCATTTTCTTAACTGATGATTTCCATTATTTAAAATTTGATTTCTTACCAAAATCCAACGATCTTCAAAAGCTAACTCGTTTTCTGTTAACTGTTCTTCAGATTTATCTATTCCCCATAAATGTCCAAATGCTTTTTCAAATTCGTGTAAAGCTCCTATCATCGTTGTTTGAAATCTTTTAGTTAGGATAGATTTTTGTTCTGGTGTCATCTTATTTTTTCCTTGCGCCCATACTTTGTTGATTACGTTGCATTACTAATTGACGCTGTACGTCCGGAAGATTTTGTTCCTGTATTTGATTATTATTATTTATTAATGAAGTTCTTTCTCTTATAATATGACGACTAGAAGCATCATTCAAGTCGTATACGTTTTGTGCTTCTTCTTGTGATCCGGCTACTAAAAAGACCTCATTAGCATTTTTTAAATTTTTATTATCTAAAATTTTTGATGCTCTATTTTTATTTTTTTGTTTTTCATTCTCTCTTCTTTGAGATATCATCCATCCATCAAATAAATCGTCATCATTAAATACAGCATCAGGTGGACACTCTGAGTGTTCTCTAGCGTTATCATACATTTTTGTAAACATTACTAACATTTTTTGTTCATCTGTCCAATTAATTACAGAATTATTAAATAAATATTTGTTATTAGATGACCAATAATTATGCCAAAGATTACTTCGCGCTATTTTACGATACATACCAGTATCAATACTGTTATCATAAATAATATTTGAAATACTATTTAACACATTATAATCTATATTATCAATATCTTGAAAAATTAGTTGATCATTTAAGTCATATATGCTGTGAGCAAGTATATATTGATTCTTTAATAAGTCCAAATAACCCTTTAGTGTATATTGATCAAATGAGTGTCTAGTATTATACTTGTGATTATAAAGATTTTTAGTATTAGATAGTTGTCGTCTTAAACTTTTTAATTTAGTAGTATTATAGTGGTTCTTATAAAGATCCACCTTAATATCTTCTATCTGATCCTCTATTTTTTTAAGATTCTCGTCTCCATTAAATGTCCACAATCCTAAACTAATTAAACTATCTATAATTTCTTCTTCTTGTAACCAACTATTAAACTTATTTTTTTCATATTCAGCTTCAATATATAGTTCGGCTGAATATTTAGTATTTATACTAGGATAAATTAGTTTGTATTGATTTTCTTTATATGCAAATAGATAGTATCCAGATAGTATTCTGGATAAATACAAGTCAATATTAAATTGATCCATAGTCCTAAATTTTTTATTCCATCGTCTTATGCTAAACTACTTCAGAATGCTCAAGGAGTTAGAGAAGCGTAGAAATCTCCGCCGCTATGAGCAACACTAAAGTCATTATATGTAATGTAACTGTATGTTACACTAACATTACCACCACCAGTATCGCCACCAGTATAGTTAACGCTACTAAGCTTATTCTTATTACCAAGATCAATTCTTGTGCCTTCGCAGGTTTCTAAGAAAATTCTTTGGTCTAAAAGATTAAATCTTGATTGGCATGCTGAAGTTGAGCCAGCTACACTGTAGGTACCATTATATGAGCTATCGCCAGTGTAGTAGCCACTTTCTGAAGCATTAATAGCATCACCACTAACTGCTACTACTTCAAATTCACTAGTAACTTCTACTGGGAATGTTACATAGCGATGATAAGGAGCAAAGGTACCAAGTTCATTAATAGACTCACGACCAAAATCACAACTTACTGTTATATTTTGGAAATGTGCAGCATAACCGCTACCTCCGCCAATTTGACTATTAATACCACTAGAGCTAATACCAGGAATTTGACTTGGAAAACGGCAGTTGGCCATATTAAGGAATTGTCTACGACCAACACCGGTATTTGATAGTGGTTCATCAGAATTATTAAAGGCTCCGGTAACAGTACCACCCCAAACCTTATTGTTGCCAACAAGAGTTACGTCTTCTGTAAAGTTACCATCTACTGGAAATGTATAGCTAACACTACTAACATACATACCTGAACATGTAACAGCATGAATTGAGTTACCACTAGAGGCTATCTTAGTATCGGCAAAGATAGCGAGTTTCATATCACAACGAGCATTTTGGCGACCAGCAATACTAGCATCAGCAGCAACAAGACCAGTACCAACACTACTACCTTCTTCAGTAGCAAGAGTATAAATTAAAGGATATCCGTCTAATACCTTATTAAGAGTAACTTCAATATCTGGTACAGCTTCTACGTTTTGGTAGATAGCAAGTTGACCAAGTTCGAAGACCTGTTCGAGATTAAAATTTGTTGTAATGCCAACGCTTTGTAAGCCATGAACAGCAGTCATGGAACCAGCGGCTGGGCCTAGTTGAACCTGTTGAATTGCGTAATAAATACGATTATTGGCCATAATTAATCTCCATTAGAAATTGAGTGTTGGCATGTGTATTGTAAGGTTATACTTAATATACACATAATTTTCATAAATCAACCAGAAATTATCTCTACTGTGGCTCTACACAATCCTTGATGTAAATTAGTAGATAAAGAGTCTAGTTCAATAAGATTAACATTTTTAATAGAACACTTTCTCCAAGGATACTGGCTAACAATATCTGGATACATTAAAGGGTTATTTTTTAAATCACCATTATAATTTAATGGATAATTATCGTCTTGAGATAACTTATTAGTATCAAATAATTGAAGAGTTAAATCTTGTTGCAGTCTAATAATGTCCAATATTTTATTTCTATCATTTTTAGTTTCCGCAAATACATAAAAACCAATATCTTGTTCTATCCATAGTAAAGTATTGCCTATTTCATATGGTCTTGATCGTGAACGAGGTATAGATTCTATAACAATAGCTGGTAGTTGAATTCTGTGGTTTCCTCCCATAGACCATTCTCCTTCAGCCACTTGAGATACATCAGGATTATTATTCCTAAATGACCAGTATTGTAAAGAGGACAACCAGGGCGCATCATTAGCTCTATAAGTTTGTACATATCTATAACTATGATTCAGTTTCACCGAACTATCTGTGTCAATAGCATCATCAAATACTATTCTACCCAAAGGATAATTGACCGTAAAATTACCACTATAGGGAACAAAAGTATTGTCTATATAAACGCCGCTAATGCTTATAGGGTTTCCACTAGCGTAACAGGCAGTATTTTCCCACACCCAATCTTTTCTTATTCCTTGCCAAACTTGTCCACTGTCATAAGAAGGATCATCAGATAATAATAATGTAGAATATGGATTTGAAGAGCCATATATATTACCACTATTACTGATTGTAGCATCAAACCAAGCTCCTATATTAAGAAATCCCCAGTCTAAAAACATCTTAAAGTTAGACTCTAAAATATTTAGTAATAGTTCATCAGATATATTTTCGATGCCTTTAAATTTATTATTAAGATCGCAGCTCATGCTTGTAGAATCCTATTTAGTAAGTTTTGTATTTCTTCTTGAGAGTTAGATATAGCTCTTGTAATCCAGTTATTGTCAATAGTTCCAGAAAATTCATCTGGTACTTTCCATGAATCTTTGCTTGGTACCATAATAGCATATCCTGTACGAGATCTTGAATTAGCACCAATCCTTACTTCATACTGCGGAACTATAGTAGCAGTTCCATCTAATAATAACCACTCTAACCATGGTAGTTCATATCCTCTATTAGAATCTATGACCATGGCATCAGATGTATTAATAATATCTGAAAAATTAGCTCTTATTAGTTTTGCACTAAAAGATGATCTTATACCCGAACTTGATACCACTGGTGGTTTGTAGTCATAAACTATATTTGTAATCCAATGATTAATAATATTAGTTATTTTAGAACCAGCATCAGCAATACCAAATTCAAACTTTAATTTACCGCTAAGTAAAGACCCATATTCTGGCTCTGATGTGATAGCATTGCTAACAATATTCGGTAGTTCTTTTTTTAATTTATTTATAACATTATCCATATATTTTTGACATTCTGGTAATAATGCTCTTAATATTTCCTGTTGGATAGTTTGGCTATTTTCAACTAATTGTAGTGATAGTTTCATACCGCTTTCCAAAAACAAAATAAGAATTTGTTATCACCCAAACCAACAGGAGTAAGATCTGAAAATAACGTATATTTTGGATTATCTAAATTGTCAGATAAAATAACTGTAAGATCTTTGCATTTTTTAATACTATATAGAAGATCAATGCTACAAATAGTTTGAATCATATTGTGTGGTATAGCAACATTGGTTGGTGGATTAATCCATTTTTTATGATCAGATATTACTGCTAAATAAATCTCTTCTGTTTTTTCTTCGCCGTAATATCCTATTCCGTTACAATAAGGACATAATTTTCCTAAAGTAAAAGGTACTGGTCCACCATTTTTATATTTATTAGATGATTTTTTTAATGCTGGATCATATATACAGTTAGGACATGTATTCTTTTTTGTAACTCCAAAATTCAAGCGACACTTTGTTGTTAATCCATCATTAGCTAAAATTTTGCTAATCATAGAATTATATACGCTTTGTAAATTACCAAAATTAGGATAGCTCATATATTATCTCATGAATAAAAGTCATTATTTCCAACATTTCTAAATGGACCAATATTAAAATATCTTGGATCAAACTTATTACTAACGAATGGAGACAGTACAGCAGCAAATGCCGTGGCATTTTTAACATCCCAATGACTAGTAAGCTCATCATATAATCCGCAAGCCCCGTGATCAATAATAGACTGCCATCCGGTCAAAGAGCCTCCGAAACTTAATGATGCCGGTCCTAGGGCCGTTCTGATACCCTCTAAAGCAGCTTTGGTTCTAAAGGTGCCTTGATCTATAATGCAAGCGGCTTTGAGACAAACTAAACTTACAAAAATACTATCATTATCTAGTGTAGGATCAGGACTAATATTATTGTTAACAACATCAATTGTATACGGATGATCGAGATTAACGTCAAATTGCACGTATTTACCAGCCACAGTCAGAACCTGTTGAATTCTAGCGTCGCTATATTCATATGGTTCATTAAGATCATTAATTAATGTTCGAGTAATAATAGTTAGTTCATTTTGCCAGCTCATATTTTGGCCTTTCTATAAGTTATATTAATATATACACTATTACCCACTCAAAGCATCAGACAGTTGTTGGCCAACAGTAGCAATAGTAGCACAGTTGCTTAGTCTTCCAGAAGCGAATGATCCTAAAGCAGTTTCGACATTAGCTTGTGTTAAAATTGCTGTGCCGGTAGTATTATCAACAGCAACTCCTAAAGCAACACTCCCAGCCGCTGGAACAGCACATGTTCCTGTTAGGTTGCCATTAGCATATGATATTCCACTACGCACATTAGTAACTGCTGGATGACCAGCCGAAGCGGAACTATCTATTAAAGTTTTTTTACCACCCGAAGTACGATAGAATAAAGCAACATTGCTGGTATCATTTACAAGTATAATTGGACCAGCGGTTGGAGATTGTCCTAAATCGCCATATTCAATTTCATATACTCTAGTAGCACTACCCTGAGATGTATTACTAACGCCAACAGCCGCACTTAATCCAACGCTACCATTACCAAAGCCATTGCCTTTAGCCCTAGTAACCGTAACTGTAGCTGCTGCTGTAACCGACACTCCTACACCGGCGGTTCCTCCAATAGCCGTACCTGTTATTGTACATGCTCCAGCGGTTGTAATAGAAGCACCAGCTGCTGAACCATTGGATCCTCCAGTAACAATACCCGTAATATTAATTGTTCCAGCGGCAGTTGCCATTTCAGCTCCGTTAGTTGTACCAGCACTGCCACCAGTAACATTACCGGTAATATTAACTACTCCTCCTGCCGTAACTCTAACGGCTACTGCCTGATTTCCAGTTCCTCCGGTAACATTTCCAGTAATATTGAGCGTGCCAGTACCGGTATGTGAAACTGCACCAGTAGCACTTGTGCCAGATCCACCAGTTACTGATCCAACAATACTGGCAGAACTTGGCGAATTGCCAGAATATGTAAGACAAACACTTGTTGATCCAGCTATTACATTAGCTGTTAATGTGATACTATTATTTAAAACAAAACTTCCACCGACCGTAGCAGAATTAGCATTATCACTTCTAACTTCTAGCACGGTGGTATTAACATTAAAAGTAACGGTAAACGAATTACTCATAAGAGTATCTGCTGATGTAAATGAAGAAAATAAATCACTAGCAGTACCACTTGGAGTAGTGGACCAAATAGCGCCATTTACGTTTCCGTTAGCTCTTGCGTAATAAATCGCCATATTACCACCCCTTACTGCTTATAAATTGTTGAAGAGCTTGTGTCATAGCTAAAACACAACTTTGTTCAGATTCATTTTGAAGTTCAGATAATCTACCTCTATATACAGTATATGCTGAACTATCAGCAGTTTGAACACCAAGAACTGGATCAATCCTTGTTGGAATAACTCTCATAGCTATGCTCATATCTCTTTCGCCACTAGAAGTATAATTTGTAGTTACAGCAAGATTTACTGTTAATTTATTATATACTTGATCATCAATAGTAATTGGATTTGAACTATTCATTATATTCTCCTTTATGAATATGAAGCCGTTAATCTGTTTGTCCAAGCAACATTGTTTGCAGTACCAGTACTGCTAATGGTGCCACTAGTACTATAAATTGTTCTTTTGATTTTCCAGACAGATGAGCTAGTAGAAGTTCCGGTTGGTGCTATACCAATATAGTTAGTACTACTAACAACGTCTGACAGTATAGTATTTTTTGTAGTTGATATTGTCAAAGTATTAGCATTGTCATTATAATTTAAACTTATACCTGTTCCAGCTACTAATAAACTGCTAACTCTATCATCAACCTCTTCTGTAGTTAGTCCTAAGCTACCGCTCACGCTTACCGTGAAAGATGATCCGCTAGGAACAACGCTAATATTTGTTCCACCAACTATATTTGTAACAGGTAGCAGGCCGCTTACGCCACTATTAAAATTACTAATATCGGTTGTAGTATGAGTATGACCACTAACACTAACACTGGTTCCATTAACGTTTAAATTAGTAAAATTACCGCTACTGCTTGGAATCCATAGTCCACTACTAGTGTTGTATTGTAAAAATTGACCATTGGTAGCTCCAGTAGTTGCAACATTATGCAATTCTTCTAGTTCAAATCCATTTTGAATTCTTACTTCTATAACTCCCTCGTTTTGATGAGTTCTAACAACAGTGCCTACTGCTACCATATGATTTGGAGCATAAGGCTTTGTTGTAGTAAGACCTCCAGAAACTGTAGGACTTAACCACAATGTAGTACCATTAATATTACCATGAGGACTTGTTGGATTAAATTGGTCAGTATCTAAACCTGTTAAAGCTCCCAACACAACAACTTTACCGAGACTCATATCGCTTATAGCTTCTTGTGTTACTCCATAAGTTTTACTACTAGCACTTTCGCCGTTAGCAATAGCCAAAGATACAGTAGGCTGATCACCTTGACCACCATTAATATAAACAACACTCATTTTAGGAATAGTAGAACCTGTTTTATTAAAAACGGTTGTAATAATAGAGGTCGCAGAAATAGCTTCTTGTACACTATTAATTGTAGAGTTAATAGTATAAATTCCACTAATTGACGATACGGATATTCCACTGCCAGCCACTATATCTTTAACTGGCAACAATCCGCTTACAGAAATAGCAAAATCCGTTATGTCATTACTAACATGAGAATGAATTCCACTGGCATATATTCCGCTAGGCTGTTTGTTGTCCAAAACAGTTTGCAAACCACTCACATCTGCTATAATATGATCGTGACCATCTAAACTATAGTTTCCGCTTGGTTGTAATCCGCTAACACTAATAGAATAAGTATTATTATTGAATAAAGTATTTAGATATCCTGTTCCTGTAACCGATGGCAATAATCCACTTACGCTACTATTGAAATCTGTTATATTACTTGATAAATGATTGTGTCCGCTAACGCTTACTGGAATATTATTAATATAAAGATTACTATTAAAATTACCACTAATAGCACTCAACACTCCGCTGATATTAGCATTTCCAGTAATATCTAAAATTGATTTTAAGTTATTCCAATTACTAGTTCCATCTCCTATTTTATATATATTATTTGTAAGATCGTATCCTGGTTCACCACTAGCTAATACCGGATTAGCAGAGTTCCATTGACTTGATGTTCCGCGTCGTATTTGAAATATGTTATTAGCTGGCATAATAATTCCTACTTATATTTATTATAAACATATTCAAGATCTATAGGGGTTAAATTATAGCCACCACCCAATTTATTCATAAAAGTGTTGACATCATTATATCTAATGCTAATAAAAGGACCAGAAGTACTAAACCAAAATGCTGTTAGCACTACTAATTCATTATCAATAATTAAAAATCCAGGATTACCACTATCTCCCGCCACCAGTGTTTCTGTAAAACTAAAAAATTGATCATTACTACTTAAATTATTAAATAAAATATTAGGAATTGGTATCAATGGACTACCATCTCCTTTATCATAATTTCTACCCTCTAAGCCGTCAACCCTTTTAGGAATAGCCTTCTCTTCCGCATCAAGAGCTAATCCGTATACAGGAGTAGTTTCCGATAATGACATATATGTACTGTAATTTAATGGTAATACTTTAGCAAATTTAATATTAGACGGCATATCACTATCTAATAAACCTATAGCTATATCAGCAAAAGGATCAAATTCATATTTTATTATTTTTCGAGTAACAATATTACTATCATCATCAACAAAAAGTATAGGAGTTCCTCCACTAATTAAAGCTATAAAAAAATGCTTAGCTAATAGGATATGTCGTGGACTAATAAGTGTTCCGGCTCCAACCATCCAATTTGCTCCGCTCAATTGAGCGGGGCTAAAACAGCTTATATTGGACACTCCGTTAAGCCAACACGAAGAACTTCTGGGAAATCCGCTTGGTCCACCATAAGGATTTCGAGAAGCATATATTTTTCTATCCGTTGTTGGATTTTTCCCTGTTAGTCTACTAATGAAGGAATTATTAATATGATTATTGATCACATTTTTATCTATGGCTGGACCGGGTCTGTAAATTTTATTATTCTTTATTTTTCTAGATAGAGTTTTAAATATCATGGGGTTCCTCCATCTAAAATCAGCCCATGAACATTAGTTATACTAGAACCTAAATTTATAGTGGAAGATCCTAGAGTTATATAGCTAAAAGCTAATTGATTGTTGTCTACTCCGCTATTTTTTATAGTTACCGCACCACTAGCAACACTAAAATCGTTACTACTAAAAGAGGCTATGCCTAGTCCTGATGAGGAAGAATATAGTGTGTCGATATAATTTTTATTTACAGCATCTGTTCCAGAAGTTGGGGTTGCTAAATTAGTTAAACGATAATTATTAAAAGAAACATTGCCACTAGGAATTGTTAAATCATTAATTCTATTAAGTCTAACTCCAGTATTAAAGTCTGTAATTTCAGAATAAGTATGTTGGTGTCCTAATAAAGAAACTCCGCTAGTACTAATAAGTAAAGTATCAGTATTGCTATAATACGAGACATCTATTCCTGCTCCACCAGATATTGATGTAGATAGAGACGAATCAATCAATCCACTTGTTGTACTATTAAAATCCGTAATATTAGCAGCGATATGAGTATGTCCAACTAAGCTATAATTCCCACTAGGCTGTAATCCGCTAGATGATATTGTGAGAAAATTATTATTGTCATCATAAGACAAAGAAATATAAGATCCAGCTTTTAGTAAATCGTTTACTCTATCATCAACCTCTTCAGAAGATAGTCCAAGTTGACCAGTTACAGCGACCGTATAAATTCCACTATTTGTTGTAACGCTTACATTAGTTCCTCCTAAAATATTTTTAACTGGTAATAATCCACTAACTGAACTATTAAAATCACTAATATTAGATACTGTATGATTATGAACTAAGTTTGCCTTTTGACCTAATCCGCTAGCTATTGTAGTAGCAAAATTAGGATCGTTTCCTAAAGCGGAGGCCAGCTCATTCAACGTATCAAGAGTACTAGGAGCAGAATTAACTAAACTACTAATTTCATTACGCACAAAAGCAGTACTAGCCGCTTGAGTGTTATTCGTACCACTAGATGCTGTTGGTACTGTTGGAATACCAGAAAAATTAGGACTATTTAGTGGGGCGTAGATTCCGCTAACTAAACTATTTACTTCACTACTAAAGTTTGTAATTTCACTAGCAGAATGAGAGTGTCCAATTATACTATAGTTGCCTGATGGTTGTAGTCCACTAACGCTAATAATATAAGTGTTATTAGAGAAATTAGAAGATACATATCCAGATCCACTAATACTTGGTAATAAACCACTTACGCTAGTGCTAAAATTAGTAATATCAGAAGTTGTATGACTATGAATCCCGCTAGCATAAATACCGCTCGGTTGTTTAGAATCTAGCGCTAATTGTAAACCAGATACATCTGAAATAATATGATTGTGTCCAACGACACTATAATTACCGCTAGGCTGTAGTCCGCTAGTACTGATAGTAAGCTGATTAGAAAAATCATTATAATTTAATACTATATTTGATCCACCAACTAAGAGATTACTTACTCTATCGTCAACTTCTTCACTGGTTAATCCAAAAGTTCCGGTAACAGCAATAATAAAATCACCATTATTATTAGTTACATTTATTCCACTACCAGAACTAATATTTTTAACTGGTAGTAGACCGCTGACGCTACTATTAAAGTCTGTTATCTGATTAGAAGTATGATTGTGATTAGCAAATGCATAATTACCACTAGGTTGCAAACCAGTAGCGGATATATATAATAAATTATTATTATCGTCATAATTTACAGATATATACGACACCCCGCTGATAAAAGATCCTACAATATCTTGTACTTGTTCGGTTGATAAAGTAGCTCCACCGCTACTTGAAATAATTAAAGAAGGAATCTGAGAATTATAGTTTAAAGATATGCCACTACCTGCTACTAATAAACTAGCTATATTATCATTAATATTCGATGGTAAAACAGGAAGGTCGTGAATGATACTAATATTGGTTCCACTATAAGAAACCACACTCACATTAATAGGCTCAGAACCTACTTGAGTTTCTATGATCAGATTATTTAGCGGCGGTTCAATTATTTGAACATTTATATTATTTGTCATGGGCTACAATTCAAAATTTGTTCATTTTGTGAATATCGTGGAACTATACTAATTAATCCGTATAATATTCTATATGTATTTTTACCACCACCAATATAAAGATCATCATTACTTTGAATCTCTAAATCATATTTAGCCAATTTAAAATCAAAATTATTAGTTGTAGTTGCTGGTAATAATAGTGTTATTACGCCATTAGGGCCGTCGATAGTAAATTTATATTCACTATAATCATTATTTAAAGTAGTAAAGGTTTTAGTCTCATTTTTATTAGTAGTTAATATTAATCTGGCACAATAACCAGTTAAATCAATAATAGCGTTATTACTATCTTTATAGGTTAATGACATCCTAAAAGAAGTTCCTTGCTCAATTGGAAAATCGTACTTTTTACTAGATGCCATTTTGAATTCCTATAGATAATTTGGCTAATATCAAAAATAGAGTATGATACTTATCAATACACCTAATACTCTTATACTTTTAACATCCATTTGGCCTGGCCACAATCATATATTTTAAATAGATTGTTATCATAGCCACTATTACCAGGGAATTTTAGCCTATGAAAAGTAATAAATCCATCAGTCCATCTAAAGCTAGGATAAGTATGAACATAATCAAATCCTAAATTTTTTAGATATGATCCCTTACCATATCTTCTATCTATAAACGTCATAATACTGTCGGGTTTTTTATCTTGCTGAGCAGCTTTTAATAGTTTGCTAAAAGAACCAACAACACTATTAAATTTCTTGTTACAAAACCGGCTAATCTCATAATCATTATTTTTTACTCTTTTGAGTCTTAATGCTGCTACAATTTCATCCTTAAATGTCAAAATATATGTGGCTCCTCGACCCTTACCCATCAAATGATTAGTCTCAAAAAAGCTATCAGAGCTTTTATCGTCGATTTTATCTAGTTTACAGTGTCGTGCAAATATTCTGTAACTCTTATTTAGTTTATTCAACACAACGCTTTTAACAATATCAAATTTGTCTCTTATTTCGTCCTCTCTAAAAAATAAACTATCATATCCAGCATTATCATAAGTTTCTTTTTTATTAACATGATAATTTGGATCCATCTTAGCCGCATCACTATGCCAGTATAATCCATCACATTCTATTAATAGATTATCAATTTTAAAATCAGCAATTTTTGTTTCTAGTCTAAATTGGCAAAAATAATTAAATTTTTCTTCTTGCAAAAAAGATTCAAAGATTTGTTCTAGCTTAGTTTTAGAGGGTTCCATTTGTAAAGCTTCTTCTATTCCATATTGGGTGACTAGTTTACCAAAATGAGATCTAGAAAAACCTATTTCTGTTGCAATTTCTGGTCGTGTTTTACCGTCATAAGTTATTATAATACCTTTGTTAATTTTGGTTTTTTTCATTTTTTTTGCTGCTTCTTTTGCGACATTAGAATATTTCATAATATTATCTACTCCGTATCTATCCATCAGGGTTTGCTTCTGTTTGTCTACAATAGATTGTACCAGCATAGGATTTTCATTCCCATATCTTTCTAAATTAGTTTTTTTGATTTGTTGTTTGAAATCATTAGATTGTAATCTATCCATATTAGTATCTCTAATTTTATCTCTTACTTGCTGTCTCTGTGCCGAATTCTTGACCCCGTGCTTTGCTAAACTAATATCTTCTCTTTTTTTATATTTACATTCCAGTTTACCACAAGAATCTTTAGCTACAGGATCTCTTTGTTTTATATAGGACTTATATGCCTTAATAGTATAGTCATTACAGTAGTCACATTTCACATAAACATTTCTAGAAGAACCAATAGACAAATCCTCTGGTTTATATCCGTTTTTTTCTTTTGTTAATTCCGAATCAATCATTGTATTTGCTTTCTTATAAGAGAGATCGGCCCAACCATAAACTCCTTCTATAGTAAAATAAAAAGAGCCACCAGTCAAGGTAGCTCTTCTTATTATGTATCTAATTATTAGATATCCTATAATATTATAGGGCACCTAACAATACACGTCTATTATCTAGAACTGCGAATCCTTGCTCTGCCCAGCCGTAGAAACCGGCTCTCTTCTGACGATGAAGAGTATCGTCTTCGAAGATTTGAACTTCTTGACGAACTGGCATAATAAAGCTGTCTCTCTTACGAAGATCAAGACCAACAACAAGCTCAACCTTATCATCACTACCAG
>Ga0214923_10000641_pt1 | contig 51774 bp, 45 predicted proteins | sample LL1510_MetaG_FD_177993 | JGI IMG/M metagenome (GOLD analysis project Ga0214923, IMG submission 177993) | Freshwater microbial communities from Lake Lanier, Atlanta, Georgia, United States - LL-1510 | ecosystem: Environmental > Aquatic > Freshwater > Lake | place: USA: Georgia | collected...
TTACTAGTGCCAGTACCAGTACCAGTACCAGTGCCAGTACCAGTGCCAGTACCAGTACCAGTGCCAGTACCAGTGCCAGTACCAGTACCAGTGCCAGTACTAACACTATTAACTATTTTTTGCTTTATAGCTTCATATGATTCAATTGCATTATTTATATATAAAAATTTACCAACTAAATAAATAATTTGTGCAATAATATTGTCAGGCTTATGGTTTAAAAATAAAAGTGAATGCTTATAGCTTACATATTCAATCTTTTGATATCCAAACTTTTCATAAAAGGGTAATAATCTTTTTTGTTGTTCTTCATTAAGGTTCTTTTCATCTGTTAAATCAATTAGTTCATTATGAATGTTAATCAATCTTCTAATGTCTCCAACATATAACATAGGATTATTTAGAAATTTATATATCATATATTAAATAAATATTAGATATTTTATTTTTTTAATATATTAAAAAAAATTATATGTTTTAATTAGAATTTTTTAATGCTTTATCTTTTAATAATAAATATTTGTATTTATATTTTAAATATTTTGTTAGATTATAATTTCCATCCAGTAACCTAGAATCAGGTGAAGTTATTTTAATATTTTTTAATATATTATCATACACTTTTCTTTTTTTTTTATTATCATATATTGCATCAATAGTTTTAGAAGATAATAGTAATAATGTTATTTTTGCTTCATTATTACCATTAAGTATTACTTTCAAACCATTCTCTGTTTGGTCTGATAATAATATAACTAATATATTGGAATTTTTAATATTTTTACTAATTTTAGAAAAGTCCTTATATAATTCAATTACATATTCAGTTAAATTATAACTTAAATTTTGCCTTTGAGTAAATATATATAATTTTTTACGTTCATTTAAGTTTAATTCTCTAAGTTTATTTACACTAGCTTCTGTAATAGAGTTAGAAAGGGGCATTTTAATACTATTATATTTAGTATTCATCATAACAGGGCCATTTTTTTGATAAAGTTCAGTATTAGGGTTACCTGCTAAATTATTTAAATTATCATTAAATAAATCAACTAAATCTTTAATATTTATATTTAATATATTATCAAATGGTAATTCTTCATCAATTAATCTTAGTTTAAATAATGCGTTACTAAAAAATGAATGAGAACCTAATGAAATAACATTATCATATTGATTTTTAAATACATCTATATTAGTTATATCTACAATATTAGATAATATATTTTCCCAATTTTCAATATTAATTTTATCTATAGGCATCAATAAAAAATCCAAAGGAATGTTATTAAAAAATAATTTATCAACATACATATAAATTTGTATATTATTATTAAAAAAAGCACTATGATTTTGCTTATAATTTTCACGTGTATAATCTATTAGCACTTTTGGAAGAACATTCATTATTTTTTTTTCAAAAAGCTGAAATTCACTCTTTTCAAAATGTGTAACTGTGTCTAGAATTTCAGTACTAATATTTTTTCCATATACTAAAGTTACTGAAGCAACATGCTCTAGTTCTTCAAAATCTATAGGATAACTACCAATAAATGGAAATACATTAAATACTGATACTAAATTTGGATCATCTATATTATAAAAACATTGGATAAGTTTATTATTTATAGTAATTTCAGTTATTTTTTCAAAATATAAATGATGAATAATTTGAATAATAACTGAAAAAATAGGCATATACATAGTTGAATATAAAATACATAAATTTTTATAATTTTGAAAGAATTTAATTCCAATTAAATTACTTATATATTCTAACAAATCATTATGTACATATTTATAAATATTATTAATTAAACAATATCCTGTAAACTCATGAGGAATTAAACTAATTTCAAAAATTAAAGGAATTGTTGTAATAGGTAGTGCTCTTTGATTAATTAAATATGCAAAAATAGTTGTAAATCCACTTTCTTCAAAACCATAATAAAATGGAGAGTCTAATGTAACTGAAGTAGTACATTTTGTATGTTTTAATATTCCTGTTTCTACATATAATTTCTGATAATAATAATCAATAAATTTTAATAAACAACTCCATATTTTTGGATTAATTATAGTATCTATATCTTTATTAAAGCCTATCATACCTGCTAAAAAATTATCAATACATTTATTATCAAAATATGGTCTAGAATAAGATGATGTTGGTTTAAATATTAAAAATTTTGATGTACTTGTTGAAAATATTTTTAATATTTCTGCTAAATGTCTAGTACATAAATTATCTATATCTCCAATAAAACAAGTAGTTACAGATGGATCAAACATTGATAAATATCTAAATATAACAGGTATTAATTTATAATGTTTATTGTTTTTTATAAAAGAAATATTTTCAACTAACATTAATTCTAAATTTATATTTTCTGTATTTAAAAATTCATTTAATACTGCTTTCGTTTCATCAGGTAATGAAACTTGACTATCAATATCTGGTGTTGTTCCGTCTGCTCCATAAATAGGTATAGTATTATCTATATATAATCTAATTGTCCAATCAGGTAAATATTTTTCATATGTCTTTAATGCATTATATAAAACTTTTGTATAAAAATGTGGTGGTTTCTTTTCTTTATGATCATATGTATAAGGTGTATCTTTTGATATAAATTTAGCATTAAATAATGATAAAGATATTAATTTTTTATTTGGTAATGAATTATATTTAATTTGTTTAATTTTTATATTTAATTTTGATAATAAATTATCCATTATATGTTGTGAAAATCCTCCAGTTTGTGTTCTAACAACCTCTTTTATATTTGGCATTGTTTCCAGTAAATTACTCCAATCAAGCATATCATTACCTATATTATCTGTATTACTTATATATAATTCATTTATTTCATTGATACCAATCTCAGAAGCTATTTCATCAGTTATTAATTGATTAAACATGTTTTTATAATTTTTATCCCAATATGTGACTCCTTCACCACTAAATACTTCACTACTTTCTTTAGATTCTGATGCAGCAGCAGAGCCTACTATTGCTCCTATATGAACATTACCTACAACATTATTTTCTTTATTATATATTTGTAAAAAATCTTTTATATTACTATGTAACATTATTATTATTATTATAATAATATATAAAAAAATAAAAAATATTAAATATATAATATGGCAAATGAAAAACATGAAATTAGAGAAAATTTTAATGTTCCATTTTTAAGAACAATGGTTACACAAATTTCAGAATTTGTTACTGATAAACGTAGGCAAAATGTAGAATCATTAGATATTGAAATGGCATTAATAGAAAAATATCCTGATTTTTATAATGAATATCCATTTATTATAAAAAAAATTGTAAAAGGTGATGACTTGGCAATGTTAGATGTATTTTTTAAACAATTAGAACAAGTTCAATCTGGAAATAAATCATTAGAAAAAGTTGAATATAATTTGGGTCAAGATTTGGCGAAAAAATATATTCCAAATTTTTCAATTAAACACTAAATTAGAAAATAGATTTTCTTGTTCTGTTTTATATTTTTCTTCAGTATTTTTTAATATTTTTTTAATGGTTTCTTTAGAAATATTAAATTGATTTACACTAGGTGGATAAAATAGTTGTGTCCAAAATTGTGTTGCTTGTATTTGTTGTTCTCTACTTTCGTGATATTTTTCACCAAAATAATTATTATCTTTAATATAAACCATAATATCATTTGATACTATTTGTAATGTATTTGAAAATTTAATATTTATAAATCTAAAATTATCAACATAACTTTTAGGTATTTCCATATTAGGATAAATATCAAATACAAATTTATTATTATTAATAGATTTATATATTTTTGTTAATGAATCTATTTTATCTGCCATATTCTTTGATTTATTAAATCCTTTACAAACTAAATATTTTTCAGCACTTGTTGGACGTGAATAAAATGGTTTGTAAATATAATTATTTTTGAAAAAACTAGATATTATATATACTAATTTAATTGTAGGAATTGTAAAAGTTTCATTTATTTTTATTATCATATTTCCTCCTTCATCTAATTTAGATAATCCCATTATAATTTCTCCTAAAATCATTTGATACATTTCTTGTTCTTCATAATTTGGATTATTTGATTTTATTTCACCATTACATAATACCAAATCAGCTTTTTCACTTTTAAGATCTAATATTTTATCATAATATTCTTTATTATATGATGATGGTTCTATGTTTATAGCCTTAATATTTATAGCAGGATTTTTTGAAAACATTTGTTTATATTTTTCACAACACAATTTTAATTGTTCTATATGTGAACCAATACAAACACTATCAAAACTTTTCTTTTCCAAATCTATCATATTAAATACTGTTAACATTTCCCAAAATTTATAAAATTCATTATTTGAATTATTTGCTTTTAAATATACTTTTGATGCAACTTCTAAAGTATCTTCATAATTTGTTATTTTTGATTCCCATGGATTAATAACATAATAAAATTCATTATCTGATTTAACTGCTTTAATAGACATTATTAAATTTGTTTTAGTTCTATGCATAAATGTATGAAAACCCAAACTACACATTGGTTCGTTAATTGTTTTTGATAAGATTACTTCTGCATCTTTCATATTATCTAATATATCGTTTTTACTAGATTTCAATTCAAATACATTAAAATTTGATACTATCATTAAATTAAGTTATATATTATTTCTTTTTTTATTATAAATTTTTCAATTTTTTTTTATACTAGCTATTTATAATGTTAAAATATTTAGCACAATTATTTCAAAAACCTGTATATGATTATGTTATTATAGGTGGTGGAATAGCTGGTTTATATACTGCTTTTAGATTAGTAAAAGATAAAAATGTTTCTAATATATGTCTTATTGAAAGTTCTGATAGATTAGGTGGGAGAGTTTATACTCATCCATTTAATGGTTCTTATGTAGAATTAGGTGCAGGAATATTTAAACCAGACCATAAATCAGTTTTTAAAGTATTAGAAGAATTAGGATTATCAGATAAATTAAAAACATTTCAACAAAAAAAATCTTATAATATTTCATCTATTGATAATAGTAATTTTAATCTAGATGAATTTTCTCAAAAATTAAAAGAACAAGTAGATAATAAAACAATAACTAAAGAAAGTTGTTATAATTATTCTTTATTTAGATACATTGAATTACAATATGATATTAAAATAGCAACTTTAGCAGAATTATGTAATGGATATACTGGTGATTTTGCTATGAATGCTTGGGATGGCATTAATATGTTAATTAATAATATCAATAAAACAAAACATGGTTTGAATGGTGGTTTGAAACAAATTATTGACAAACTAGAAGAATTTTTAATTAAACATAATTGTAAAATAATTAAAAATACTAGACTTGAAGAAATTAATTTACCAAATATTATCACTAATAATGGTATTTTTCAAGCAAAAAATATTGTATTAGCTATACCACAAGAACAAATATTAAAATTAGGATTACCTAAAACAGATATATTAGATAGTGTTACAACAAAACCATTATTTAGATTATATCTAAAAGTTGATAAACATAATGTTGAAAATACATTAATTACAGATACTATTATAAGACAAATAATACCAATGAATGAACATCTAATGATGATTTATTGCAGTGGAGATAGTGCAGAAGAATTAAATTATTGGAAAAAATCTTCTACCTTATTAGAAAATGTTAAAAAAGCTCTTGAAAAGATTAATGTAAATGTAAATATATTAGATTCAATTGATATATATTGGCAATATGCCACACATATTTGGAAACCAACCTTTGATTCAGAACAAGTATCAAAAGAAATAATAACAAAATATAAACCTATTTATATAGTTGGTGAAAGTTATTCAACAACACAACAATGGATGGAAGGGGCTTTATCATCTGTTGATGAATTAATTAAACAAATATAGAACCATTTCAGGATATCCTTCATCAATATATTGAAAATTATTTTTCAAATAAATGTTATTATCTTTTCTAAAATTATCACTCATATCATCTAATTCTATTTTATTTATTTTACATTCTTTACAATATTCAATTAATTCTTGTAATAACATTGTTCCATAACCTTTATTTCTAAATTCATCTTTTACAATAATATATTTTATAATACATGTATTTTCATCTATTATAGAATTTATATCACCAATAATTATATTATTGATTTGTAATGCTATATATATTTTATTTTCTTCACATTTTTTAATTATATACATATTATATTATATATATTCATTTTTATAATAAAAAATTGATACAAAAAGATTAAAAAAGCAATATTTAATATTTTTGTAATGGATAAAAAGACTAAAATTGAATTACAAAAAATATGTGATGAAAATAATATTGAATATAATAAATCACATACTAAAAAAGTTTTAGTTGATAAATTACAATTTTTAGTATTAAAGCCTCCAATTGAAGATAAAACTATATTAAATAAATTTAATTTGAAAAAATATTTTGAATTATTGGAAATTATAATTCAAAATATATTTGAAAGACCTACAAAAGATGTGTTAACTTATGATATTTTAGATACAGAAAAATCAAAAATAAATAAATTAATAGTATTGAAAGAAAAACAAAGACAAATGAAAATAGGTGAAATTTGGCAAGAAGTATTAGGTAATTATGATGGATTTATCAATTTGAAAAATGGTCATGAAACAGGTTTAGATATTTTATCACATACTAGAAAAATTGCTATTGAACTAAAAAATCGAACTAATACCGATAATGCATCATCTAAAAAATCTAATTTTGATAAATTAGCAAAATTTAAAAAAAATTATCCAGAATATATTTGTATTTATGCAAATATAAATGATGATACTGAAAAGAAAACATTACAAGGTTGTGATAATAAAATATTACATAATGGTATTGAAATACAACATCAGGTAGGACATATATTTCTTAAATATATTTTAGGAGATGATACTAATCTAATTATAGATTATATAAAAAAAATAATTGATAAGTATACTTTATAATAATTTTAATAAAGCATTTCCCATATGTTTTGCTAATTCAACTGGAACAGCATTACCTATTTGTTTATATTGAGAATTTAGGCTTCCTATAAATTCATAACTATCATCAAATGTTTGAATTCTTGCATATTCTCGTATTGTTAATGGTCTTTCTTCTAATGGATGACATCGTTCTGTTTGTTTTTGTGATGGAGTACATAATAAGGTTAATGATGGTTTTTCCATTGATAAACGATAGAGGATCCCACGTTTACCTCCACCAGAATTATAACTATTTCCTAAATATTCTTTTTGTAAATTTTCTGGAAGATTAACCCAGCAACCACCTTGAGGTATCATTTTGAATAGTTTTATTTTTTGTTCATTATATTTTGCTCCATTTGAAGCAGGTACATTATATAAAACATCTTTTAATACTTTTATAGTTGCACTTTCTTTAGGAAATTCAAAAAGATTATTTATACTTTTTAATACACCTACAATAAATACCCTTTCTCTTTTTTGTGGAACATTATATTTTGATGCATCTAAACATTTATAACTAATGTTATATAATTTATTTTTGTTTAGTTCATCTATTATTTTTGTAATGGTTCTACCTTCATCATGTGTTAATAAACCTTTAACATTTTCTATCATAAATAATTTAGGTTTTATCTGATTTAAAATTTCAATAAATTTCATCATCAAATCTCCTCTTGGATCATCTAATCCTTTTCTTAATCCTGCTTGTGAGTATGATTGACATGGTACACCTCCTGTGAATAAATCTACTTTATCAACATATTGTGAATAATCTATTTTATCCATAGAACCACATATAATATTTGCTTTAGGATGATTAAGTTTTAATGTTTTACAACAATCACTATTATTATCATTTAATAAAATAGGTGTAAATCCAGCTTTAATTAAACCACTACTTAAACCACCACCCCCAGAACATACTTCGATAAAAGTATATATTTTATCAGTTATAATTTCAGTTATAATTTCTGTTTTAGGTAGTGTATATATTTGTTGTTTTGAATTTATAAGTTCAATTAATTGTGATTTATTTTTTGAACTACACTTTGTAATTTCTAGTTCTTTACATTTTTCCAATAATTGTAATTTACTCATTTTATCCATTTATTTTATAATAATAGTAGAATTACTTTCTATATTATTATAAATCAATTTTTTACATTTATAATAAAAAATTGATACAAAAAGATTAAAAAAGCAATATTTAATATTTTTTAATAATGAACATTTATGATAATATACATGGACACATTCCAATTGATCCAATTGCTGAAAAAATTATAAACACTCCTGAATTTCAAAGATTACGATATATCCATCAAACTGGATTATTATATTTGGTATTTCCTACAGCAAATCATTCTCGGTTTGAACATTCAATAGGAACATATCATTTAGCAACTAAAATGATAACTCAATTAGCTACATCACAACCAGAACTAGGAATAAATAAAGAAATAATATTATTAGTAGGTCTAGCGGGTTTATGTCATGATTTAGGACATTTATTATTTTCACATTTATTTGATGACCTATTTTTACCAAATTTACCAAACTATCAAGAATTGTGTAAGAAAACTTCATTTGTTACTCATGAAGCTAGGTCAATTGGATTATTAGAATATATAGTAAAAAAATATGATATTGAATTAAATAAAGACCAATTAAAAGTTATAGGTGATTTAATTAATCCAAAAGAATCAAAATATTCAAAATGGAAACCAAAATATATGATAGGTAAATGGATCTTTCAAATAGTATCAAATCCATTAAATTCAATAGATGTTGATAAATTTGATTATTTAACTAGAGATACACGAGCAGTAGGATTAAAAATGGGATTTGAATATTCTAGAATAATTATGGATGCTCGTGTTATAAATGATAATATATGTTATTCATCACATTGTAATGATGATATATATAATATGTTTTTCCTAAGATATAGATTACATAGACAAATATATAATCATAAAGTAGAAAAAGCAATTGAAATTATGGTAATAGATTTATTAAATTTGATTGAAAAAGAATTACATATATCAAATTATATTTTAGAACCAGAATTGATGATAGAACTAGTTGATTCATTTGTAATGTCATCAACACTAGCAAAAACAAATAAGGATATAAAATTATTACTCGATAATATATCAATGAGAAAATTTCCAAAAATTGTGTTTCAAGATGTAAGTTTAATAAAAAAAGATATTAAATCCTTTGAAACATTATTAAATAGTATGAATTTAGCAGATTTAAAAATAATTCAATTTAGTGCTGGATATGTTGGTTCAAAAGCAAATCCATTGAAATCAATTCAATTCTATAGCCCGAAAACTATGGAATTAATTCCAGAAAATAAAATAAAAAATTTTTCATTACTAATAAATCAAAGACATAGAGAATATTTTACAAGAATATATTGTATGAATTTAGAAAAATATGAAACAATTTATGACAATGTTTCTAAATTATTAATTGATAGTAAATCTAAAAAACAATTAGATAATTCTGAAGAAACAGAAGAAGAAACTGTTATTGTACCTCAATCAATTAACGAATCTCCAGTCGTACCTCCATTAATTCATGAAATTTTCCCTCCATCAATTAGTGAAATTTTACCTCCATCAATTAGTGAAATTTTACCTCCATCAATTAGTGAAATTTCTATCGTACCTCCATTAATCAGTTAAAAATCTATATTCTTGATAAACATTTTAGTCCCCATTTAGCATGTCTATCACAAATCCATCTACTAAAACCAACTGATTGTAATAAAAGATGTAAAACAAATCCAGTTGTAAAAAATGCTAATCCTATTCCAATTGGTTTATTATTTTCTTTTTTTATACAATAAGTAGAAATTCCACAACTTTCAATATCGTTTGAATAATTATTGGTACTTAGATTAAATATAATAGTACCAATAATCCAACATACAATACCAACTAAAACAGATTCAATTAATAAACTTGGAACATATTCCATTAATATTATAATATATAATATAAAAAAAATTGATAAAAAAATTCTATAAAATTTTATATACTTAATATATAAGCAATGTTGAAAAAATCTGTTGGTGGAAAAGCAAAGAATACTCCTAAATCTACTAAAGATGTTTCTGATGATGATCATGAACTAGAAGATATCCCAGAAATAGAAGAAGATATAGAAGATGAACAAGAATTTGAAAGTAATGATGATGATAGTAGTGATAATGATGAGGAAGAAGAAGAAGAAGATTTATGTGTAGTTGATAAAGCTATTAAAGATGATGAATTATTTTTTGGTAATAATGAAGATGAAGAACCAAAAGAAACTACAAAAAAATTTGTAGACCCAGAAGATAGAGTCTCACCAAGTTTATTAACACAATATGAAATGGTTAGAATTATTGGTGAACGAACAAAACAATTGATGGAAGGTGCAAAACCTTTAGTAAAAAATTATCAAGGTTTAGCATATGATAAAATAGCAATAGAAGAATTAAAAAATAATATGGTTCCATTTAAAATAGTTAGACCAATGCCAAATGGAACATTAGAATTATGGAGATTAGAAGAATTAGGAAAAGAACATTTAATGTCACTTTTAGAATGAGTTTATAAATAATATATTTTAATCTAATTTTTATTAATATTTATGGAAAATTTGTCCAAAGCTGTTAAAAGTCTTTCTATTTTATTTAAAAATATTTCTAAATTTTTAGGAAATATTATATCTAATAGAATTTTTATAGTTATTTCACTTCTTTCTATTATTGGAGGTTTAGTTTATTTTATTTATAAAAAATATTATTTACAAGTTGATGCTAAAAAATCAGACGAAAAATCTAAGGAATTATTATCAAACACATCAAATGACATACCACCTAATGATATGACACATAATGAAGAAGCATCTAATGAAAAAGCATCTAATAAAGAATTATCTAATAAAGAATTATCTAATAAAATAGTTACAGAGAAGAAGGTTATAATTAATCATCCTAATCGACTGAAGAATGATGGAGAAAGAAAAAATGATGGAGAACAAACTATTCATCATGATTTAGAATTAATAGATTATAATAGATCAAAACAAAATGAAGTAAATCCATTAAATGCAACTGATTACATAGCAGATTATTCAAATTATAATGAAAAACCAGAAGAAATGAATTTATATGATGATAATAAAAAATCATATACAGAAGAATTAAATAATATAGTAGATATGTTAGATAATGATAAAATAGATACATTACAAGCATTTGAAAAATCACAAGATATAGAACCAGATATGATTAGAAATCATAATTTAACAAATAGTGAAATTATGGAAATTAATAAAAAATTAGAACAATATTAATTTATATTTTAATTTAATGAAGTTAATAATACTATTAGTTATTATAGTTATAATAATACTATTATTTAAAAATATTGAAACTTTTCAATCAAATGATTATGTTAAAATTGGTGATCATATTATAGATATGACCAATGATGATATGTTTGTTTTAAGTGCTAGTGATATAAATTGGGAAAATGATAATATAGATGCAGAATTAGGTAATAATATTAATATTGATTTAATATACAATAATAATACTATTAAAATGAATTCATCTGGTTCTATTAATAGATACTATAATTCTAATTTATTAAATTTATATTCAAAAGATAATGAATTAAAACAAATTATAGTTAATAAATCTAAATCTTATTTCTTAAATTTTACAAGTAATATTTTATTTCTAAATGATTATATAGGTGATACATATTATTATCCAATGTCATATCCTAGAATACCATATAGACATAATGAATATCATCAATATCAACATCAACTATCACATCAACCACATCAACACACTTTCAAAAAATCTCATTAATTTTTTTTAGGTTTTTTCTTTTTCAAAATACATTTTGGATCTATTTTTAAACTTTCACATTTATCATCTTTTGGAATAATATTTAATACACATTTAGATTTTACTCCATATAATGGTTCGGTACAACCATTTTCTATTTTTTTCTCTACTTTTGCAGGTTTATTTTCTCCTTCTTCTATACATCTTGCTCTAAAATGTTCATATCTATCTCTAACATCTTCATATGTTAATCCTGATTTTTTACCTAACATTGTATTCACAATCTCATGTAATTCATAAACAAATCTTGATAATGATTCACGATTTTTAAAAACACTTGGTTCTAATGGTAATAATTTTAAATTTTTTGTTAAATTATCTCTACAATATTTACATGGTAATATATTTTTTAAATTTTTAAACCAATCCATATATTGTTTTGCTTGTGATATTGTTGGTTTTATTGGATAGTTAAAACTAATTGTGTGTAAAGTGTGCCATAATGGTGGGCCCCAAACACTTGTCATCATACCATCTCCTGAATTATAATCTTCTTCAGTAAATATGTATTTTTCCATTATAATATTTATAGAAAATAATTTTATAACCTTCTTATAATGAGTTCTATGCATATCAAATGGATAGATAATATAAGAGGTTTGGCATTTATTGGTATGGTTATTCATCATATTTATTATTTTTATGATGTTTCACATTATACTAATTTTTTATCAAAAAATGTTGAAATTATAGGAAGTTTTTCAAGATATACATTTATATTATTAGCAGGTTTAAGTTTATATTTATCTACTAAAAATAATAATTTTATTAAAAAAAGATTTAACAGATCCATTAAAATTTTAATTCATGCTTTTATTATTAGTTTAGTAACATATTATGTATTTCCTAATGAATGGATTAGATTTGGTATTTTACATTTTATGGCTGTTGCTACTTTAATATTAGTTTTTATTGCTCCTTCTCCAATATTATTAATAATAGCTTTTATATTATTTTCAATAGGTATACCTAAAATTAATAATACTATTGATGTTATAACTGGTGGTAGTACACCATATAGTGCTGTTGATTGGTTCCCATTAAATAGATATATACCTATAATGATAGGAGGTGTTTTAATAGGTCATGTACTTGGTGATAAATTAAATTTTAATATTGGTAGTAGTAAAATATTAGAATTTATAGGTAATAATAGTTTAGAATTATATACATCACATGTACTATTTTTGATTGGATTAAATAGATTCATATAATTAAAATTCTACACATCCATGTTCTGGACGCTCTTCACTTTCTGTTATATCAACTAGCCCATAGTTCTTTATATTTTCATATCCATAAATTGTTGATAACCATTTATTGATTTTTGTTGTATGAGCTAACCCAGCGTGAATTATAACCATTTTATTATTATTATTTTTTTTTATTAATGCACATGAAAACCATTCCATTGCATCACTTAAAATTGCATTTATTTTATCAATAAAATCAGGTTTATTTAAAGCAATAAATCCAATTTTTTTATCTAGAAAATTAAAATTGCTATACATAAATTCTTTAAAATTACTTTGTATTAATCCAAAATGTTCTAATGTTTCCTTGTCATATATATCACCTAATTTATCATTAATATATATATTTTTTAATTCAAAAAATGATATTAGATCAGAAAGCCATTCTTTTAATAACATATTACATGCTTTTTCATCATCAGATTTAAAACATTCTAATGTTTCCCAACTAAATGGAATTAATTGTGGTCTTATATCAACAGGTACAATAACATCTTTATTATCCAAATATAAATTTTTTAATTCTTGAGTATGAGGAGCATCAGGCCATAATTGTTTTAATTTAACTTTTGTTCTATCTACTTCTTCTAGTAATATAATACTATCTTTTGATTTTTTTTTCAACCATTTTCCTATTGTTATATATTTAGAACAATATTTTAATGTATCATGCATATCTGAAAATATAATAACTTTATTATTATTGTTTTTTAAAATTGTATAACCAATAGTTCCATATATATGTTCTTTATCCGATCTATCATATAATCCATTAATGAAATTAACTATACTTGTCTCAATTATTTCATTAATTCCATTAATTTCTTCAATATATTTATCATTCAAAAAATTTAAAATATTTTCAAATTCTTCCATTATATAATATTATAAAATAATTATTCATCATCACTATCTTCATCATCACTCTCTTCTTCTTCTTCTTCTAGTTCAAAAATACCAAGAGGCAAAGTAATTGGAGAACTATTATGAAAACGTCTCCAAATTCTGGTAAGTAACTTTGCTAATACAATTGACAAATTTAACATTTTGGCTTGATAACAAAAGTTTTGTAATATTTTAACTTTAAGACCAAAATCAAAGAAATCATCTCGCAATTTATTATATTCTTCTTCATTTGAATAACCAACCAATTTAATCATTTTAATAGATTGAAAAACTCTTCCATCTACATTATTTGGAATTTCCAAACCAAGTTCTTCCATTTTTTCATATATCTGATTAAAAGGTTCTGTTTTCATTATCTCTGGTTCTTCTAATGCATATTTTTCTGATGATCTACCAGTAATAAATCTTGATAAAAAATGTGCAATTTCTATTTGATATTTATGTTTAATAGGGTCTTTACCAAATTCCCAACCACGTTTTAAATATGGCATCAAAAATGATAATATTATACCATCTTGAGATGTTCTATATCTCCAACACATATTTAAATGATTTGTATCATCTGATAAAGCCCAGTTCCATGCACTTTCATAATTAGATGCTATACCATCAAAGAATTCTGTAGCGTCATCTGGATTAATTGATTTATCTAAAAAGCTTTTAGATGTTCTATCCCAATCTAAACTTTTTGATAATTTATTAGCATGTGGAATACTATATAAACTTGTATCTGCTCCAACAACATTTGGACTTTCAATTGTTGAATAATGTTTAATAGTTTCCCAATCAAATCCAGCAAATATAATATTACCTTCTTTATCTAAGCCACGACGTCCAGCTCTTCCACACATTTGATGAAACATCATTCCATCCATTTCACATGGCAAAATAACAACAGACCTAAATGGCATACTTACACCAAATGTTAATGAAATATCTGAAAATACAATTCCTAATTGTTTATTACAAGCAAGTGATTGAACTAATCTCAAATATGATTCTGGTAATCCTTTCACATAAACTCCTACACCACGCCATAACAATTTAATTACCCAATGATAAAACTCTCCCGTTGATGGAAAATATCTTTTATTCTCTTTTACCCATTGTTCTACTGTTGGTTCTGAAAAATGTTGTATTTGTGTAAATATCCAATCCGAATGAGGTTCTTGAATTGGAACTGTTTCTATAACTTTTACTTCAATTCTTTTAGGACCACTTTCACCATATGCATCTTTAGATGTTGAACCATCTGAATATAATTGTTTCAGTGCTTTCCTACTATCAATATCTACATCAACTTTTTCAACTTTCTTTTCTTCTTTCTTTGCTAATTTCATTAATTTTTCTCGATCAGCAATTAAATTTGGAAAAGCTTTCATTTCTAAATCTTCAACTGTTTTAGCAAATTCTCTAACAATCTTTAAACATTTAACACTATTTGGTTGAAATATAATAGTTGGTGATTTATGACCTTCTTTCAATTTAAATGCTAATTTAACCAAATCAATATCTGTTTTAATATTTTCTGGTGTATATGATTTAACAATTGTTTCAATTATTTTAGGATGTTCAGCATTTTTATCACACATAAATTGGATTAATTTATTAAAATATTCAAAAGCTTCATTCAATTCTATTTTCTTTTCTTTTGAAAAATAACTGTCTGGTTTTAAATCACCCAAATCTAAATGTTTTGAAATAGTTTCCATTAGATCCCAAACATCTGGAGGTGTTGGTTCTAGATTTTTTGTTTTAATACTACCATCTACAAAATCTTGATAAGTTACCAAACCTAATGGATTAATCCTATTTAAATTATTTGTTTCAATATCATAATAATATCTTTGCAAATTGAAAAATCTTTTCAAACCATATACAATATGAATATCTTTAATTTCTGATACTGATTTTATCCATGTTGATAGTTCATCTGTATTTCCAATTGTTGCACTTAGTGCTAGAATTGGAATGTTATTAAGTACTTTAATTATATGTTCCATAGCACTACCTTCTAATTTTCCAATCATATGAATTTCATCTAACACAATTCTCTTAAATTTTGTTTTAATAAATGGTAGATAATCAACTATACTTTCAGAAGTTCCAACTATAAAATCAGAACTTGCTAAAAGTTTTATCATACCATCTCTATTTGGATCTGATTGATAATTTTGTGTTAATATTGGAATATTTTTATTTACTATCCCTCCAATGTATGAAGCCATTTGCCAAGCTAGAGCATCTGTTGGAACTACAAATAATGTTGCTCCTTTTGTAACAGCATAAGCTGATAAAACTGATTTACCAGCAGATGTTTTAGCATTAACAATAATACTTGCATTTTTATCTATCAAATTAATAACTTCTATTTGCCATGGGTCAAATTTAACAAAGCCTTTAGTATCAAGTGGAGGCATTACATGATGAAAATCATTAAATTGTAATTTTATAATATCTTGTTGAGACATGATTTCATTCATTTTATCAATATGCACTGAATATTTTTTATATATATCAGGACACAATTGATTTATGTTATCTATCAAACCAAATAATTTGAAATAAATAGAATAAATCATTTGTCTCATATCTTTTTTCAAATAATAGTCCAATGCATATAACAATAAATAATATTTTCCTTCTTGAGTATTTGGAACAGCATTTAAACCATTCTTTTCAATTAACTCATAATCTTTAGCAATTGCAATTTTCTTTTTGGAAATATAATTTTCCAAAATAATTTTTTCTGCTTTGTTTAATTTTTCTTTTTTCTGATTTTTTTCAAAAATCACTTCTTCTTTTGAAGGTTGTGGATTAATGTAACTATGTACATTTTTTGGGTCAAAACTATTCGAAGGTTTTAGTTTTGATTTAATATTAGCTTCTGTTACCAAATCTACTGATTTTTGATAAAAGCTAAATTCCCAATTACCCCGAATATTTCTGGGGTTTTTAACACTAGTTTTCTTATTATATTTAGTCTTGTGAATAATAGACATTAATGAACAATGTAAAGTTATATTTTAAGATGATAATTTTTCAATTTTTATTTGAGCGATAGCGAAATCAATTTTTATTTGAGCTATAGCGAAATCAATTTTTATTTTATTTGCTATAAAATAAAAATTAATAAATTAAGGTTTATTCTTCATTTATAACTCTACCATTTGAAATATAATTTGTAAAATCTTTAATATATTGCGGGTTTTTTAAACATATTTTACAAAGATTTTGAAAATCTATATCTTTTAGTAATTCTACTGTTTTACTATTAATTTTAAAAATATTATCATGACTAATTTTTTCTTGTATGATTGATTCATCTGACATTATTATTTCTTCTGAACTAGGAGTAATTGCACCATTAGAACTATTAATTATCTCTTTCTTATTACCAAATTCATCAAAGATTTTTTTTAACAGTTGTTTACAATGTTCTGCAATATAACCTGATGCTACAACAACAACACTAATATTAATGTTTTTATTAATAAATTCAGGTGGTCTAAGAACATTACCTCGAAAACTTTTAATACCATCTATGAAAAATTCTAAATTTTTAGTAACTATAGAATTTAATTCATATGATTCAAAAAATCCTATAAAATCTTCACTACAAATAAAATTTTCATCAGGAGGTGGATCATAAAACATAACCTTATCACTGTCTTCATAATTAAAAATGAACATTATAAAATAAATACAAAATATAATTTAGGATGATATTTAATCAATTTTTTATTCTATTTGCGGAAGCAAATAGAATAAGAGTATTCATTGAGCCTAAGCGAAATCAATTTTTATTTCACGTTAATCTTTTGCTAACGCAAAAGATTAAGGATGGAAGTCATTAGCTTTGCTAATGCCTCCCACGAGCGATAGCGAGTGAAATAAAACTTCTAAAACTGTGCGGAGCAAAGTTTTTCAATTGTCATTCATTGAGCCTAAGCGAAATCAATTTTTTATTCATTGAGCCTAAGCGAAATCAATTTTTTATTCATTGACAAAATAGGTCTCTTAATGCCAAATTAAGATGGTTATTATATGTTTCTAATTTTTGTTGTAATATTATTCTATCAATATTATAACCAATTTGTTTAATAAATTCTGATAAAATATCTACTAGATTTTCATCAACTAATTCTTTTTGCTCAAATTGTATATCACATTTTTTTGGTTTTGTTATTAATTTATTAAATATATCAAATAATTCTGGTTTCAATTTATATATTTTATATAATTCTACAAATTCTTCTGATAATACATTTGGTTCTGTAAAATTTACTAATTCAGTTGGTTTAACAATATTAGTAATTGGTGTAATTTCTAATTTTTTCCTAGTTTCTACATATTCTATATTTTCTACAATTATAGAATTTCGAAATTCTATAACTTTACCATTATTAGTTATCATAAAATCTCTTATTCTAGCATGGAGTATAGATGGAGCATCTTTATTAACAACCATGAGTAATTTATAATTATGATTATCTTTAAGATATGTATTTTCATAAATATCTAATCTAGTTGTTTCATCACTCAATATAAAATCAACCGATATAACATTTAAAATTTTTAATTTTTCATACATAAATTTTCTAATTACCTCAAAATTAATTAATTTAATACCAGTAACTTTAACATTAAATTGTTCTAATTCATCATAAATTGTAAGAATTGGAGAATTTTGATTAACTACCATATTATCATTATAATGTAGATACATATTATTATGTTCTGAAAAAAAATCATTCATTGATATAAATGTAAATCCATCATTTGTATCTATTTTAATAATATATTTTAATTCATCATTAATTAACCAATTTTGCCCCTCTTTAAATTTAATTATTGAAATAGTTTGTTCTTCTTTATTAATATGTATAGTTATATTTAAATTTTCAATATTTATTTTAAGAGTAAACATATTTAATAATTTTTGTAAAGAAGCTATATTTAAAATTTTCATATCATAAACCCCAATATATCTATTATTATTTTCTAAAAATACATTACATTTATGAATATTGGGTTCGTCTGTAAAAATTAATATTTTATGATGAGCAAAGAAGTTTTGTAATTCTAATATATTATTTAAATCATCACCAAACAAAGTTAATTTATAATCAACACCATCTTCAATAATTATTGTTTGATTTGTTAAATTGATCCATGAAAAATTATCATTAGTAGAATTTTTACTTGTACTTAATATAAAATTAAATTCTTGATACAAATTATCAAAATTTTTGAAATTATTTTTTTCAAATAGTTTTTTTAATGTTTGATACTCTATTTTTTTTAATCCAGCTATTTGGATAATATTATCTTTGAATACGATTTCAAATGTCATTAATATAATAAAATAAATATGTGTTTGTATATTTTTTTATCAATTTTTATTCTATTTGCAAATAGAATGCGTTCTAAACTGAGTGAAACAAAGTTTTCAATTTTTTATTGTATAAAAAATAAAATCATATATAATATAATATGCCAAAAGGATTATTAAATTTAGGTAATACATGTTATATGAATGCTGGTTTACAAATGTTATTAGCAAATCAAGATTTTTGCCAATTAATAAATAAATATAGTCAAAATGAAAAAATAAAAATTATTAATGATTTTATTAATGAATATAATGGTTCTAGTCAACAAATTGCTCCAATGGGTGTTAAACAATTAGTGGGGCAAAGCGATGCAATGTTTGCAGGATTTATTCAAAATGATGCTTCTGAATTTGTTGTTAAATTGTTAGATATTGTTGAAAATATAATAAAAGAAATAAATACAAATGAAATGTTTTCTATAAAATTTAAATCTATAATTAAATGTAAAAAACGTGATTGTTTAGAAAAAAGTCAAACATATTATTCAAATAATTTTTTATTATTAGAATTATATCCAGATATTTTTACATTAGAAGGATTATATAAAAAATTTAAAACTAGTGAAATATTATCTGGAAATGAAAAATTTATGTGTGGTAAATGCAAAGTTAAAAGAGTTGCTTCTAAAAAAACTAAAATAGATACTTGGTCAAATCATTTAATAATTTGGTTAAAACGTTTTACATCAAATGGTAGAAGTTTTTCTAAAAATTGTCAAAGAATTGAAGTTCCATTAAAATGGCGACATAATTATGAATTGAAAGGAGGTATCATTCATGATGGTGGATTAGGCGGTGGACATTATTATTGGGTTGGTAACTATGATAATAAATGGCTTGTTTGTAATGATGGTAGTGTATCTCAAATTGATGAACAAAGGGCATTACAAATATTATCTGGTGCTTATTGGTTATATTATCAAAAGAAAAATATAAATCTTGATTATAGCTCAGATAATGCACCTAGCCCTGATATTAATGATGAAACTTTTCAAGAACCTGAAAAGAAACAAGTTGATCATATTAGCCCTGTTCCTATTGGTTTATCTTCTATTATTGTTGGTAGAAGAGTATTTAGACCACCTGAACCAATACAAGTACAAGAAAAACCAGAACAAGTACAACAATTACAACAACAATTACAACAACCAGAACCAGTACCAACAATGTATAAACAAAGTGATGATCTAATAAACGTGCAACAACAATCAATTGAAGAAGCATCACAACAAGGAAAAACATTAAATCATGGAGATTTGAGAGCAATAAGAATAAAATATCATTTAGCGAATGCTAGACGAAGATAAATTATCTTTTTTATTTTAATGACACAATATTTATTAAAATTTAATGAAACAAAATTAATAAATATTATAGAATATTCACAAAATCAACCAGAAATAATATGTTTAAATATTCATGGAATGGGTTCACATTTTCAACCAATAATACCAAATCCAGATGAATTAAGTTGGAGAAATGAGTATTTTAAATTATCAAAATATAAAATACAAACTTATGGAATGGAATTTTCAACAAATGGGGAGAGTTATAATTTTAAAGAACCAAAATGTCAAATATTTAATTTTAATGAACTAGTTGAAGAATTAAAATTTGTTATAGATTTTTTATATAAAAAACATAATATACCAATTATATTACTTGGAGAATCATTAGGTTGTGCTGTTATAATAAAATATTTACATTTATTTCCAAATCCAAATATTTTGAAATGTATTTTATTAAGTCCTCTATGTGGTATTGATGAAAAATTAAAACCTAGTCCATTTATGGTAAATTTATTATTATTTATATCAAACTATTTTCCAAAATTTAAAATGGCAGTTAGTAAAAAGAATATTAGGAATAGTGTTGAAACATTTGAAGAATTTACTCAAGCAGTAGAACAAAATAAATATTCTTATAAAGGTAATTATTCATTAGGAACAATGAGAGAAATATATAATATTAGTATATGGATCGAAAATTTGAAAGAATTTAAATCATGTCCTTTATTTATAGCACATGGATTAAAAGATAATATAATACCTCCACAAAGTTCTAAAATTTTTTATGATAAATTAGTAGGTATAGATAATAAATTATTATTATTAGAAAATGCTTCTCATAATTTATTAGTTCCGAATAAATCTGGGGATTTAACACCAATATATGTAATAAATGAAATAATAAAATGGTTATGAACTAATATTTTTATTATTAGTTTTAGTTTGTGCTCCAGTATTTCTATTTCCAACAATAAATAATTTATTTACAAAATTATTAAATTTATTATCTGATGAACTATTATTTGATAAATCAACATTATCTGATAATTTATTTATATTAGCCATATTTTTTATATCATTATTAAAATATTCTAAATTCATATTTTTTTTAATAATATATATCGCTATTACTATTAATATCCATAATTTAAGTTTATCAGAACTTTTATAATTCCTACTAAAAAAAGATATAATTAAAATAAAAAATAACCAGTATATAACCATTATTTTAACCATATAAATATTTTTTTTATAATATTATTATAATGGATAGTGTTTATCATGCTAAATATTTAAAATATAAATCAAAATATTTAACTTTAAAAAATAAAAATAAAATGGTAGGAGGTAGTGAAAAGAAAACAGTTTATTTTTTTAAATTAGAAGGATGTGGACCATGTAATCATTTTGAACCTATATGGAATGAATTAACTAATAATAACGAATTAAAAGAACTTGTTAATTTTGAATTACATGAAACTAAACGTGGTATAGAAAATAAAGAACTAGATAAAATGAGAAATAAATATAATGTACAAGCTTTTCCAAGTATTGTATCTAAAGAAACTAAAGAACATTATGATGGGGAAAGAACAGTTGAAGATATAACTAATTGGATAAAAAAATTATTTAATCATAATTAGAATAACATTCAATATAATTATCGTAATCATTATTATTATAAACTGCTGGTAAAATTTTAATAAATTCATCCATTTTGGATATATTATCTTTTAATAATATTACTGTTGTATCAACTTCATCTATATTATTAATAGTACCACCTTTTTGAGATAATTTAGCCAAGTTAGATAATAAACTAGAAGTTTTTTTCAATTCTTTTTTTTTAATTTTTTCAATTTCTTTTATTAAAGTATTTTGTGATCTTAATTTATTTCTTTTATTGTATATACAAATATTTAACTCTTGAGATAATTGTGTTAAATTTTTTAAATTATCCATTTTATATTTTTATAGAAAATAATATTTTTATTGTTTAATAATTCCTAAACTTATTAAATTATCTAATATATCTGATTGACCAGAATTCTTAGACTTATTTTCGTTTAAATTTGCTTTTTTTGATCCAGATTTTAAATCACTAAATGTTTCTAAATAATTTGATTTTACCACCGTTTGAGGTGCGATTTCTTTAGTCATATCACTAGGATTATTATTAATAATTTTTGTTTGTACTGGTTTATATGTTTCATCTTGTTTCTTTCTTTCTGATTCTTTTTCTGATATTAATTTTTTAATATTAGAAATTTTATCATCTTTTTCTAATGCTAAATCTTGTGATGTTTTAATTTTATCAGGAACAATTCCTGTAATTGGGTTATAAATAGTAGTAGATTGAGTAAATTTTTCATTTTTCCTAGTATTTCCATAATCTTGTAATTTAGGTTCAATATCAGGATTTGATTTTACATTCATTTTAACAAAAATATTAGAATTCATTAATATAATTTAAGATTATTTATTATAAATTAGAACGAATTATAAAAGTAAATATTTTTATTATACTTAATGGATAAATGTTTGTATAATATTTTAGAAATTCAACCAAATTCTTCATCACATGATATTAAAAAAGCTTATATTAAACTAGCAAAAATATATCACCCAGATAAAAATAATTCACCAGATGCTAAAGAAAAATTTCAACAAATTCAATCTGCATATGAAATATTAATAAATGATAAATCAAGAGAAGAATATTTAAGAATGAATGTAGGAGAAAAAATTAATTTTACAGAAGTAATAGAAAGAATAATTAAAAAAGATATTGATATGAATTTTCTAAAAAAACTAGGATTAAAATTATCAGAATATGATTATGATTGTATTAAATCTGATATTTTTGGATTTTTTAAAAATATGGATTTTTTTCAATTACTCAATTTATTTACTAAAGGGAATATGCCTGAAAATTTTACACCTTGTTTTTTAGATACATCTGCAACAGATACTGAAGTAGATATTGAAAAAATAGAAACTTATTGGGATTTACCTATAAAATATTTAGAAGTATCTAAAACAAATATTAAAATAGATTTATCTATTAAATTAAGTGATATTGGAACACGTAGAAAAATAAAAGTTGTTAGACAAATAGATGACACAAAGAAAGTATCAAATTTAATATGTAATATAGAAAAAAAATTTATCATTTTTAAAGGTCATGGAGATAAAATAGGTGATAATATTGGAGATTTGATAGTAAAAATTGTTTTACCTAATAATATAACTTGGTATGAAGATAATATAATATATGTTAAAAATATTTCATTGTATGAAATGATTTATGGTCTTAATATAGATCTAGAAGATGATACATGTATAACTATAGATAATTGGGTACCTAGTCGTGATGGATTTGATGTTAAAATGAATGATAAAATATGGGTAAAATTAGTATTGAAATATAACCATTCAGAGACAAATCAGATGATATTGAAAGAATATTTTTCTTAGCAATATTTAATATGTCATTAAAATTATCAGATTTTACAAAAAATATATTCAAACATATAAAAACAACACCAGATTGTATCAAATATTCTCTAAATTTCATAAAAAAAACTTGGTATTATAAATGGTTAAAATCAATAAATTTTGAAGATATAAATGTTAAATATACTATTAAACAACTTGATAAAAATCTTGTTTTACCAGAAATAATAAAAATGTGTTATTGTTATTGGGTAGATACTGAATTAGCAAAAAAAGAAATCATAAAATTAAATAATTTATATGAAATAGATAGTGAAAATGTTAAATTTATAGTATTAGAAAATAACGATAAAAATAAATATCAAATAATAGAATTATTAAAATATTTTGAATTTATAAAAAGATATTTTAATGTAAAATTACAAAAAAAACCAATAATATATTTTATATTAACTCCATTACAAAAAACATTTGAAATAAAAAATAAAATTATTGATATTCATAATGTTAATTCTGGATATACTGATATATTAAATTGTAAAATATTTATATGGCGTTTAGAAGAATTTACCAAAGTATATTTTCATGAATTAATTCATTTATTTAAATTAGATAAACATATTAATGATGCTAAAATAAATTTTGAAATAAATGGTTTGACTAGCTATAATGAAGCATTGACAGACTATTTAGGAATATCATTTCATATTATATATCTAAATAATATAACTGGTAAATCATTAAAAAAAATAGTATGGTTAGAATTAAATTGGATATATTCACAAGCTTTTATAATAAATCTTATATTACAAAATAAAGAAATATATCAAAAATCTCCTGCATATTCTTATTACATATTAAAATATTTTATTTTTGAATATGCTTTTACTAATAATCCATTAGAAATAGAAATTCATGGCCTTATAAATAAATTAGTTACAAAAAAAATAGATGTATCTTGCAAAAAATATATAAAATCGCCTAGTTCTAGAATGAGTTTAATACAATTAATTTAACCTAAAATAGGTTCTCCAGTTACAGGATCTTTTTCAGAACCAAGGATTCGAGCTAGATATTCAGCTCTAGCTCTAGATATAGCTCTAGATGCAGCTTCGGTTGCAGCTTCGGCTACTTTAGCTTCAGCTTTGGCTCTTTCTTCAGCTTCAGCTTTGGCTCTTTCTTCAGCTTCAGCTCTAGCTCTTTCTTCAGCTCTAAATGCTTCTATAGCTTCATTTTGAGCTATAGTTCTATCTATAGCGGAAGCTTGCATTCTAGCACGTGCTTCTTCAAGTCTATATTCTTCTTCTTCATTAATGTTTCGGGCGTTTTTTTCATAAAGTTTTAAGGCTCTTGGTTCTAATAATCCACAAAAATCATCCATATATATATTTTTAGCATCAGTCTCAGTAATATAATTAATATCAGCAATAGCCTCAGCAAGAGCCCCATGTAGAGCAATAGGCTCATCATCGTCTGATTCTTGTTCTAAACTATCTGGATCATTAATATAATTTATATTTAATGTTGGTAAGTGTTCGCTAATATATGTTTTAACTTTTTTAGTTTGAAAATATTCTTTATATTTTTCACTTATTGTTAAATTTTCAAGGGTTCTTGGTAACATTTCTATATTTATTGGTACATCATATTTATAAGTTAAAACTAATTCTTTCAATGAAATTGGTAAACCATTTAATGGTTCAAAAAAATATTTACCAAAAGTTAAATGTGTTAATGACTCTGGCAAAAGTTTAAATACAATTCCTTCTCCTATATGTATAATAGGATAATTATAATTTTCACCAAAAGTTAAATGTGTTAATGACTCTGGCAAAAGTTTTAAAATTCCTTCTCCTATATGTACAATAGGATAATTATAATTTTTACCAAAAGTTAAATGTGTTAATGACTCTGGTAAAAGTTTTAAAACTAGCTCTCTTTTTCTATCTTCTTTCATTTCTCCATCTAATTCTTCTATATGTACAATAGGATAATTATAATTTTCACCAAAAATTAAATGTGTTAATGAATCTGGTAAAAGTTTTTCTCTTATATATGGATTATCTTTTTGTATTATAATAGGTTTATTATAATCCACCCCAAATTCTAGATCTATTAATGATGGTGGTAGGACTTTTATTGGTTTATTATATTTATCACCAAATATTAATATTTTTAATGTTGGAGGTAATATACCTTCATCTATAACTTCATTAAATTCATAACTAAGAATTAATTCTTCTAATGATTTTGGTAATACATTTTCATCTATAGGTTTATTATATTCAATGCCTAAATTTAATTGTTTCAATGATTTAGGTAAAGTATTAGGACTTATAGATTCATTAAAATTAATTCCAAATGTTATGTATTGTATATTCGGTAATAATTCAGTATTACTATTTGTTATAGATCTAAAAGAATTACCACCTATGATTAAAATTTTTAATGATGGTGGTAATATACTTATATCTAGGTCATACTGATAATCACATAAAAGTAAATATTCTAATGTTAATGGTAAACTATTATCTAATCGTTGATTATAATTTTTTAAAATTAAGTGTGTTAATGAACTATATGCTCGTTTTATCTCTACATAAGAAGATGGTGGTTCTAAATAATCTAAATAAAGTTTTTTTATCTTACTTTGCATCTCATCTTCCATATTTGATAAATATAGTTGCATTTTTTTGGGAAAGTTTTCATATTTATTATTATATTTAACTATTCTCATAAAAAATGTATTAAGCATCCATGTTTTAAACTCTTCACTAGAAAATCTTTTTAATAAATCTTTATATGAAATTATGTTATCTTTCTCATTCATAAATTCACGCATGTCTACTATCTTTTGCATTTGATAATCAAATTCTGGTATAACTTCATTTAATTGATATTTTTCATCAGATCTTATTGATTCTTTTGGCACTATTATATATAATGGTGCTCTTTTACCATAATAATCAAACATATTATTACTAGTTTTGGTAGCAGTACACCAGTGAGTTTTTGCACCTAAAGTAATACTTTCTTCTTTTGTCTTTGGTAAATATATAGTTGCATCTGGCATTTCTTCTACCTTTGTTCTATCGAAAATTTCTTGACGTTGGTCTGTTTTCATTACATGAACTTGAACTACTTTTGCATTTAATGGAAACCAATCAATTTTTTCAATAATATCTTTTAAATAAAGTTTTTTAATATTACTATTAGATATTTTAACCCATTTAAATTGTTCTACCCATTGAAATAGTTCTGCACTTTCAGGTTCTGCACTTTCAGGTTCTGCACTTTCAGGTTGAGCACTTTTAGGGTGAGCACTTTCAGGGTGAGCACTTTCAGGATGAGCACGTTTAGCTCTTTCACGTTTTGCTTTTTCACGTTCAGCTTTATCATGTTCAGCCTTAGCAATTTCAGTTGCTATAAGACTTTTATCGTATCCTTGCAAATCTGATATTTTTATTTCTTTTATAGTTGGTTCTTTTGAATCACTAATTTTAAATTTTATTATTTTTTCATTAAATATCTTAATATCTTCCATTACTTGGCTTATTGCAGTAATATTTGCTATATTTCTATTAAGATAACAAGTTACAATCCATTTAATATACTGTAGTGTATTTGAAGATAAATTGCATGTTATTCTTAATTGTTCATCTTTTTCGACGTCTTTATTTAAACATTCTATGTTATATACTTTATTTTCTATTTTAGATATAATAGCACATAAAATTTTCTTTTGTATATTAGAGTCTTTAATATTATCTTTTGTAAATCTACCTTCTATTGGAACAACAGCTTCTAATAATTTTATATCTAAATTCATAAATATAATTAATGCATCCTCATTATTTTGTATTTCATTTAAAACTCTTGCTAATAGTTCCAAAGTACTTTTTATATTTGTAGCCAATCCACCAATTTGATTTTTCAATTCTAAATATTTATTTTTGTATTTTAAATATTTCAAATAAGTATTCATATTAAATTATATTATAAAAAAAATAATTATTTTATAAAAAACAATTATTTTAATTGATATATTTTATATAAACCATTTTTTTTTAGTTATCATCTTCTTGTTCATCTTCCTGTTCATCTTCCTGTTCATCTTCCTGTTCATCTTTTTGTTCATCTTTCCGTTCATATTCATCATCATTATCTTCTATATCTTTTTCAATATTTATTTCTTCTGTATCTTCTTCTTCTTCTTCTGAATCTTCTTCTGAATCTTGTTCATCTGTATCACTTTCTTCCTTAATATCTTCTTTAGGTTTTTTACTATATCTTATAATTTTGATAGAATCAAATAGGCCTTTATATTTATTACTTATTTCTAATAATTGAATTGTTTCAGGTAAATCTTTTATAGTTAGTGGTTCATTATAATTATGATGAAATACTAAATCTGTTAATTTTGTTTGTGATAAAACACCTTGTAAAGAATGACTAAATTTTTCACCTAAATATAAATTTAATAATGATTGTGGTAAAACACCTTCTAATGAATAATTATAATCATCGCCAAACACTAATGTTTCTAATGATGGTGGTAATTCACCTTGTAATGGTTGATTAAATTTTTTACCAAAAGTTAATTCTTTTAATGATACTAATTCTGATAAAGCACCACGTAATGGCTCATTAAATCTATCACCAAAAGTTAATATTTTTAATGAAGTTGGTAGTTCACCTTGTAATGATCGATTAAATCTTTTACCAAATGTTATATCTCTTAATAATAATAATTTTGATAAAACACCTTGTAATGGCTCATTAAATCTGTCACCAAAAGTTAATATTTTTAATGATTTTGGAAAATCACCTTTTAATGGTTTATTAAATTTTTTACCAAGAGTTAATACTTCTAATGAATCTGGTAAAGTATTTTCTAATGATTCATTAAAATTATCACCAAAAATTAAATCAGTTAATAAAGTTGGTAATTCACCTTGTAATGGTTTATTAAATTTTTCACCAAACGTTAATTCTTTTAATAATAATGATTGTGATAAAACACCTTGTAATGGCTTATTAAATTTTTCACCAAACGTTAATTCTTTTAATGATAGTGGTAATCTACTTTTAAATAATTTATTAAAATTTTCACCAAATGTTAATTCTTCTAATGAATCTGGTAAAACACCTTCATCTATTTCTTTATTGTATTTTATACCAAATGTTAATTTTTTTAATGTTTTAGGTAAGACATTTATACCAATTTTTTTGTTAAAATCTGAATATAAAAATAATTCTGTTAATAAAGTTGGTAAAACACCTACACTTATTTCTTTATTAAAAATTCCATATATAGTTAATTCTTTTAATGATTCTGGTAAAACACCTGCATTTATTACTTTATTAAATACCCCATCAATAGTTAATTTTTTTAATGATTCTGGTAAAACACCTATATCAATTACTTTATTATAGTAATAACCTAAATTTAATTCTTTTAATGATTCAGGTAAAACACCTTTAATTATTTTTTTATTAAAATATTTCAAAAAAATTAATTGTTCTAATTTAGGAGGTAAAGTATAAGGAACTATAGTTTTATTAAATCTTTTAGGTAATATTAAAAATTTTAATGAAGGAGGTAAATTACTTATATTTACTGAACCAAGAAAACCAGCATCAAAAATTAAATGTGTTAATGCATTAAAGTTTTTTAATTCTATAGTAGGTGATAATCTATCCATAATAATAAGTTTTTTATAAAGTAATATTTTACTATGATTATAAAACTTTTGAAAGAAAGTTACATCAAACCAGTTTTTAAATTCAGGACTTATAAATCTTTTAAATAAATAAGGTATATCAGTATTAGTTTCATCTTTAATTTCAAGTGTATATGTTATAGTAGATATATTTACAACTTCATGTAATTGATATTTTTCAGTTGGTCTTTCTTTCATTTTTCTAATTGGTATTAGTATATATAATGGTGCCTTATCATTATATTCATCAAAATAATAACAATCATCATCAACTGCAGTACACCATCTAGTATCTCTACCTAATTTAATACTTTCTTCTTTTGTATTTGGTGAATATATTTTAACATCTGGTAAATCTTTTACAAGTAAACTTTCAAATAATTCTTGTTTTTTTGTTTTTGTGACAGGTTTCATATTATACTGATCAATATTTCTAATAAAATCTGTTAAATAATGTTTTTCATCAACTATATGAGTTATAGGTCTGATATATCCATCTAAATTACTAATTTTAAATGGTATAATTCTTTCATTAAAAATATTAATATCTTTCATTACTTGACTCATTATTTCAATATTTGGTATTGTTTGTTCAAGATAACACTTTACAATCCATGTAATATAATTTATTGTATTATCAGAAATATCCTTACATATTTTTGCTAATGCTGGTTGAATAATTTCATCTAAACATCCTATATCATATTCTTTTCCTTCTAGTTGATTTATCATAATAAATAAAATCTTTTTTTGTAGTTCAGAATTATTTATATTACTTAATGTAAACTTATTTTCTATAATATTAGCACTAGCATTTGAATCATCTTCAGGTTTTATAGCTTGTAATTTTGGATCTTTATTCATTTTATCTATTATACATTCTATATGTTTTATATGTTCTATTTCTGATATTTCTGGTGTATGAAAAAAATCCTTTAATATTTTTAAAGCTCTTTCTATATTTTGGTTAGCTCCACCTATTTGTTTTTTTAATTCTAAATATTTTGTTTTATATTTTAAATATTTTGCATACATATATACCATTAAAAGAGAATATATATACCATTAAAAAAGAATATATTTAACTTAATATTTACTAATTCTAAATGTTATGGTTGTTAGTCTAAATAATTTATAGTTTTTAGTCTTGGTAAAATGCTTTTAATATCAATATCTTCAAATTGGCTTTTATACACTGAACTTAAGGTTAAACGTTTAAGCTTTTTAGGTAACGCTTCTAAAACTATTAGTGATATATAAGAACGACTTAGAGTTAAGTGTGTTAATGTTTCTGGTAGAAACATATTTATGTTTTGTTTAAAATCAGTACCTAAAGTTAAATGTGTTAATGAATTAGGTAAATAAGTTTTAAATTGATCATTTTCAAGAGTTCCGATAGGGTGATTAAACATAGATTTAAAAACTAAATGTGTGATTGAGTTTGGTAATAATTTTACAAAAGATGATACATCTTCTTTTTCTTCATCTCTTAAATGTACAATAGGTTTATTATAATTATCACTAAAAATTAAATATTTTAATGCTGGTGGTAAAGCATTAATATCAATAGGTAAATTATATATATATCCTAAATCTAAATATATTAATGAGGGTGGTAAAGAACCAACAATTATAGGTTTATAATATCCTTTACCAAATTTTAATTTTTTTAAAGAAGTATTTTGTAAAACACCTATATTTATAGATTCATTATATAAATTGCCAAATTGTAATTCTAATAATGTTACTGGCAAAACATCTCTATTAATAGGTTGTTTATATTCATTACCAAATATTAATCGTTTTAATCTTTTTGGTAAAGCACCAACTGCGATTGATTGATTATATTTAGAACCAAAAATTAATTCTTCTAAATCGTCTGGTAAAGAACCGATATCAATAGGTTCATTATATGAATCAGCATATTTATATGATTTTTTATATTTATATAAACTTTTTAATTCTACCTCATCTGGTTCACCATCTGATACATCTTCTGGCTCTTCATCTGAAAACTCATCTGAAAGCTCATCTGAAAACTCATCTGACAAATCTTCTGACTCCTCATCTGAAAACTCATCATTATCATATTTATCTGCTTTTTGACGTTTTTCAGCTTCTATTTGATGTTTAGTTGCTATTTCTTCCATTTTTTTATTATACTCAAGCATGGCTGAATCCATTCCCTCTCTAAATATAAGTTGATTTGATTCTCCTTGTTTTAATTCTTCTTCTTTTAATTTTTTATATGTCTTCCATTTTACTACATGTGATTCCTGCTCATCATCAATATCATCATCCTTTGGATTAGAATAAAAGTTAATATCTTTAAAAAAATCTGTATAAATATCTTCTACTACATCAACATATTGATTTTTATATACACCAAATTCATCTGGTTCAAGATAATCTATTTGTAAATTTGGTAGGATCTTTTTAATAGATTTAAATGCTTTTCCATAATTATAATGTATTATTAAACGTTCAAGACTCTTAGGTAATTTTTCTATAACAATATGTTGATTATAAGTATATTGAAATTCAAGAACCTTTAATGATTGTGGTAATACACCATCTATAGAATGAGCAAATTCATGGCCAAATTTTAATTCTAATAATGATTCTGGTAATATACCTAATATTATAGGTTGATTAAATTTACGTCCAAATTTTAATATTTGTAATGTTTTTGGTAGTGGCTTTTCTATAGGTTGATTAAAATTACGTCCAAATTCTAGTTTTATTAATGATTCTGGTAAACCAATATTTACTTGCTTATCAAATTTAGTACCAAAACTTAAATCTATTAATGAATCTGGTAAAAGTTTTACTATAAAAGGATTATCTGATCTACTTTTCGCACCACTTTCTACAGTATATACAATATGTTTATTATAATTATTTCCAAATTTTAATTTTTTTAATGATTCTGGAAAAACGGCAGAAGATAATATACGTCGATTATAACGATAACCAAATGTTAGTTCTATTAATGATTTTGGTAAAACATTCATTTCAATACGTTTATTATACATAGTTCCAAATACTAATAAAGTTAATGATGATTTTAATGAAGGATTAGTATTTATTATAGGCATATTATAAGTACCTGCTATAATTAAATGTTCTAATGATGGTGGTAATATACTTATATCTAATATTTGACCATAATTATATAATAATAAATATTTTAATGTTATAGGTAAATTATTTACTAATGTATGAATATAATTTCTTAAAATTAAGTGTGTTAATAAAGGATATATTAAGTCTATTTTTATTGGTCTTTCTATATATGTCATATGTAATCTAAGTTTTTTTATTTTAGTACCATATTTAGTATATCGATCATAAGGATCTGATATACTTATAAAGAATGTGTCTATTATCCAATCTTTAAATTCAGGAGTAGCAAATTCAAAAATTACAAAGTCTCTAATTGTAAATGCAGTATTATTAAAATGACCTTTAATTTCAGTCACACAATCTGCTGATTTACCATCATATGGAATTTCTTGGTGTATTTGATATCTTTCACCATCTGTTATTCTTTTTTCTTTAGTTGGTATTATTATATATAATGGTCCTTTTACATTATACTCTTCAAATTTATTATTATTAGTTTTTGTAGAAGTACACCAGTTAGTACCTATACCTAAAGTACAACTTTCTTCTTTTGTTCTTGGTATATGTACTGTACAACAATTTGGTATTTCTTTTACAAGAGTTGAATCTACTATTAGTTGAATTTGTTGTTCTTTTGTAAGTGGTTTTCCTTTCATAGGGAAATCTGTATCTTTATAATAGGATAAATATTGATCTTGGGTATCCATTCGTTCTTTTGGATCTTTTATATGAAAATTATTATATCCTTTTAAATCAGTAATTGTAAATGGTAATACACGTTTGTCTAATTTTTCTATTATATCCATTATAATAGGTATGTGTTCAATAAATTTTATTGTAATGTTAAGATAACTATGTACAATCCATGGAAGATATTTTTGTATATGACTACTTAAACCACATTCTTTTCGTATCACGTTATAAATAGGATCTTCATATAGTTCCTCATATAAACATAACATATTAAATATTTTAGGTTTATCAGCAGATTGAGGTTCTGGTTGAGCAGCAGATTGAGGTTCTGGTTGAGCAGCAGATTGAGGTTCTGGTTGAGCAGCATATTGAAACACATATTCATATGGAAATTTTGATGCAAATTTATATGCATTTAAAAATGCATATTTACGTTCTGGTCGAGCAGCAAATTGAACTGCAGCAAATTCAGCAGCAGATATAGTAGAAGATTGAGTAGCATGTCGAAGAGCAGATTGAGCAGCAGATTGAGCAGTAGATTGAGCAGAAGATTGAGCAGAAGATTGAGCAGTAGATTGAGCAGTAGATTGAGCAGTAGATTGAGCAGTAGATTGAGCAGCAGATTGAGCAGTAGATTGAGCAGGAGTTCGAGGCTCAGAGGTAACTTCACTCATAAAAATTATTAGAGCACATAATATTCTTTTTTGTGTATCAGGATGATTTAGATTTTCAATTGTAAACCTTATATCTAATTCTATTTCTTCGGGATCATATTCCATAATAGCTCTATATATAGTAGAATATATAGGAGATTCTGGATGTGGTAATCTTAACTCGTTCCTTCTTTTAATTTCATCAAGTGTAATATACAAAATCATATTTTCCAATTCGAGGTCGTTATTCATTAGCTTAATTAATGCTGTTCTATTTGGTGTATCATTAGCAAAAAAAGCTTTTAATATTCCTAAAGTTTGCATCATAAGTTTTTGCTCTCGATTGCCACCAATTTGATTTTTCAATTCCAAATATTTATTTTTATATTTTAAATATTTTAAATAACTATTCATATTAATTTAAAATATAAAAAAAATAAATAAATAAAATAAATAAATTATTCTTCCTCATCTTCATCATCTTCAACTGCTAAATTATCAGATGCTGAAGATGATACAAGTGTTTTCTCTTTCTTTGGATAGAAAGTAGACAAGAATGATTGACCACCAGTAAATGGAATTATTTTTCCAACATCAGATTTAGGCAATCCAAGCAATTTAACTGCTTCTTCATTAAGAACAGTATTTTTACCATTTTTCAAACCTAGTTCTTTACATTTAGTTGAAAACGCACTATAAACTTTTGGTCGGGTCATTTCTGTATTTTCTTCTAATCCTAGAAAAGTTACCAATTGTTTTGGAACTGGATGTTCTTTATTAAATCCAGTTTTAACTGGTGAACCTTCACGTGGTGCTCGAGTTTTCTTACCTGCTTTAGTTAGTTCTTGAGTATGTGCTTTACAAAGCATGGATGAAGTTCTTACAATAGTTTTATCAACTTTTGCTTGTTCTAGTTTTTTCAATTTAAGAGTTTTTTCAAGTTCTAAAATTTCTGTATCCAATTTCTTTTTTGATTCAGCACTAGTATCTATAATTTTTACTAGATCATCAAATGTATCTTTTTTTCTTTTGTCTAATACAACTTCTTCTACTTCTTCTTCTTCTTGTTCTTCATCTTCTTCTATTGTAACAGTTTTCTTAACTTGTTTTTTAACAGGTTCTACAAGTTTATTAATAGGTTCTTTTTTTGTAGGTTCTTCAATCTTAACAGGTTCTTCAACAACTTCTTTCTTAACAGGTTCTTTCTTAGTTGGTTTAGCTACTTGTTTAGGAGTAGATTCATTATCTAGAGCAATCTTTTTAGGAGGCATAATTAAAAAACATATTATATAAGAATTCATTTTTGATACTTTTTTTTTCAATTTTTTCCGAGCAATAGCGAGTGAAAAAACTTCTAAAACATTGTAAGGTTTTTCAATTTTTTTTATCATTTTTTTATAGATTAAAAAATTGATAAAAAAATCGTTTGTGGATAAATAATAATATTATTTATAATAATGAATAAAAAAGGAACAACATTGGTTATAATTGAAAGCCCAGGAAAAATTAAAAGTATTTCTAATTATCTTGGAGCAGGTTATATTGTTAAAGCTAGTGTAGGTCATGTAGTAGGATTAGAAAAATCTACAATGAACATTGATATTAAAAATAATTTTGAACCAAATTATTCTATTGATCCTGATAAAAGACAAGTTGTAGCAACTTTAAAAAAAGCAGTACAAAGTTGTGATAATGTTTTATTAGCTACTGATGCTGATAGAGAAGGTGAAGCTATTGCTTGGTCATTAGCTAATATATTAGAAATAAAAAATCCACAAAGATTAAAATATACAGAAATTACTAAAAAATCTATTACAGATGCTTTGCAAAAATTAGAACCATTAGATATGCATTTAGTAAATGCTCAACAAGCTAGAGTAGTTTTAGATAGATTAGTTGGTTATTCAATATGTCCATTATTATGGAAATATTTTGATAGAGATATATTATCAGCAGGACGTGTACAATCTATTGTTGTTAAATTAGTAGTTGAAAAGGAAAATGAAATAAATAAAGAAATAGAAAATATTAAAGAACCTAAATATGAAATCAAATCAAATTTTTTATTGGAAGATAAAACAATTATTACTGGAACACTTTGTGATAATATGTCAAAAACATTTTATATTGAAAGTCAAGAAAATGTTTCAAAATATTTAAAATCTTTTAATAAAAAAATTAATTGGTTCATTCAAAAAATTATTCCAAGTGAAGAAAAAAGAAATCCTCCACCACCTTTTATAACTTCTAGTTTACAACAAGAAGCTTATTCTACTCTAAAATTTGGTATTGATAAAACTATGAACCTAGCAAAAGAATTATATGAAGGTGGTCATATTACATATATGAGAACAGATAGCCCTTCTATATCATCATACGCTGTTGGTATGATTATAAATTTTGTAAAAGAAACATTTGGAGAAGAATATTCATCTCCAAGAAAATATACTTCTAAAAATTCATCTAGTCAAGAAGCACACGAATGTATTAGACCAAGTCATTTTATGAAAATGGAAGAAATGGAAAATATGAAAATATCTGAAGAAGCAAAAAATTTATATTATTTAATTTGGAAAAGAACTGTACAAAGTCAAATGGCTACTGCTATATTTGATGTTTTAACAACTCATATTAATTATAAACAAAATAAAACAGATAATATATTTATATCAATTCAAAAACAAATTAAATTTGATGGTTTTATGATCTTAAATAATAGAAAAGAAGATGATGTATTAAAAAATAATATTACAGAAGGGACAAAATTACAATTTGAAAGTATGATAGCAGAAACAAAATATGAAGAAATAACATCAAGATATAATGAAGCAAGTATGGTTAGATGTTTAGAAACAAATAAAATAGGTCGTCCTTCAACTTTTGTTAGTATGGTAAAAAAAGTATTGGAAAGAAAATATGTAGAAATAAAAAATTTTGAAGGTATTGATAAACCATATTTTAAATTAACATTAAATAATGAATTTGAAATAGATAAATTTGCTAAAATGATAAAACTTGGTAGTGAAAAATTTAAATTAGCCCCAACTCCAAATGGTATAAAAGTAAATCAATGGTTAGAAGAACATTTTAAAAATATTATGAATGTAGATTATACAGCACAATTTGAAGAGTATTTAGATTTAATAGCAGATGGTAAAGCAGAATGGAGAAATGTTATTAAACAATATTATAATGATTTTAGTCCAGAATTAGAAAAACTAAATTCTGTAACTATTGAAAAAACAGAAAAAGATAGATTATTAGGAATAAATGAAAATGGTGTTGAAATATATGCTGGATGTAAAGATAGTCCATATATTAAATATAAATCTGGTTCAAAATGGATTTATAATTCTATAACTATTGAAAATGTAGACCATGATAATATTACCTTAGAACAAGCATTATCATTATGTGAATATCCAAAATTATTAGGAAAAATTGGAAGAGCCAATGCTAGTATATGTAGTGGTCCATATGGATTTTATTTGAAATGTGGATTGAAAAAAATATCATTAAAATCATTTGAAGATAATATTAATGATGTAGATTTAGAACTTGCTAAAAAAATAGTTGCTGGAGGTGAAGGTTCTGATCCAAATGTTATACAGAATTTTAAAATAAAAGATAAAACATTAAATATTAAAACTGGTAAATTTGGTCCATATATAGAAATACTAGGAGAAACTAAACAAAATATTTCTATTCCAAAAGAATATGAACCAGAAACAATAACTTTAGAACAAATATTACAAATAATAGAAAATAAAAATGGTACAAAAAAAACTTCTAATAAATATTTTAAAAAATTTGTAAAAAAAATCTAATTTAATATTATATACATGAATTCATTTTTGTACACTGTCTTTCACACTATCATGTCATTCCTTGCTATCTATTTATCTTTTAGATGCAATGGAAAGTTTGATTTAGGCTCTTTTCTTGTTGCTCTCTTCTTACCTTATGTTTACATTATCTATGTGTTAGCTACTAAAGGTGGATGTGGTATATTAGATAAATTATTATAAATTTTTTTTAGTAACTAATTCATCAAACATTTTATAATATTTATTTATTTTAATTATTTTAAAAATATTTGTATTTCCTGAAAAAATATCCCAATCTATTTTGTTTGGATTATTTTTTAACAATTTATATGCCCATTTACTTGGATTACCCGCTAAATATATCCATATATCACGATTAATTTTATCTGGATTCTTTTTCAGTAATTCATACACAAAATAACTAGGATTTCTAGATAAATTATATAAATCTATTTCATCTACATGATTTTTTAATAATTCAAATATTAAACTACTTGGATTAGTTGATAAATAATTAAAATCTATTTTAGTTGGATTAGCCTTTAACAATTCAATAGCCCATGGACTTGGATTGCTTGATAAACAATGCCAAACTATTCTATTTGGATTAGCTTTTAATAATCTACAAGCCCACTTACTTGGATTTTCTGATATATTATACCAATCTATATCATCAGAATAATTTCTCATTATTAATTTATAAGCCCATCTACTTGGATTATTAGATAGATTACCTTGATCAATATATTTAGGATTAGCTTTTAATAATTTATAAGCCCGTTTACTTGTATTTAATGACAGATTATACCAATCTATTTTTTTTGGATTAGCTTCCATTAATTTAAATGCCCATTTACTTGTATTTAATGATAGATATTCCCAATTAATTTTATTTGGCATATGCTTTAATATTAATTTTGCAATTATTGTAGTACATTCAGATAATTGATATCCATGAAGTTTTTTATTATTTCTACAATAAACATATTCATAGTCTGATAAATGATCCATCAGATAAGGAATACGTTTATATCCAAATAAATGTTTCTTTTGATTTGCTAATATAGCCCATTTCTTTAATTTCCTTTTGGGAGAAACAATATATTTAGCAATGTTATAATTTATATTTGATGTTAATACCTTAACCATATGAAAATTATATAAGATTACTAGTAAAATATTTTTTTTTCAATTTTTTTAATTTTTTTTAATTTTTTTATTTAAAAAGTTTATGAACTAGTCTATCAAACATTTTATAATATTTATCTGTTTTTACTATTTTATATAAATGAGGACTAGATGAAAAACTATTCCAATCTATCTTATTTTGATTATTTTTTAATAATTTATAAGCCCATTTACTCGGATTTTCTGATAGTTTAGCAAAATTAATTTTATCTAAATTTTTTTTCAATAAATTATATGCCCATTTACTTGAATTTGCTGATAAATATGACCAGTCAATCTTTTCTGAAACTATTTTAAATATATTTTGAATGAGGTTATTTGGATTTTCAGATAGATATAACCAATTAATTTTATTCAAATTATTTTTTAACATTTTATAAGCCCAGTTACTTGAATTTAGTGATAGATATGACCAATCAATAATATGTGGACGTTTTCTTAATGTTTTATAAGCCCATTTATTTGTATTTAATGATAGCCATGACCAAATAATTTTATTTGCATGTTCCTTTTGTTTTTTATATGCCCATCTACTTGAGTTAACTGATAATGTAAAAAGATGTTCATCTATTTTATTTCCTAATATAACTTTTGTTATTAGTGTATTATTTTTTGGTAAATTAAACCAATTAATTTTATCTGGAAATCTACAATAAACATATTCATAGTTATTTAATTCATCAATTTTAACAAATGGTTTAATCCATTTTTTCAAAGTTTTTATAGGCTCAATTATATATTGAGCGATAGTATAATTTATATTTGGTGTTAATAATTTAACCATATATAAATTTAATAAAATATATTTTTGATTATTATATTATCAATTTTTTTACAAAATGTTCCAAAGTTTCTACAAATAAATCAAAAATAGGCGAACCTAAACCTATATAATCATCAAATTGTTTAATATTTGAACCAGAATGATAAATACATTTCATTATTATTTCTTTTAAATTATCTGGTAATTTTTCAGATATTTTTATTATTGCTAAATTTATCATTGAAGCAAATAATACTGTAGATAAACTTGTTCCCCCTAACAATTTATCACTTTCTACACCATTTAATATAATAGATACACAACTATTAGAAAATAAACTAACATCGGGTACACATCTTTTAATATCTTTTTTACCAATTTGTTTAAAAAAATCTGCTTGAACTTTATGACAATTAAATATTTTACTTTTACCACATCCAGAACCATTATAAATAAATTCTGGGATAATACTTTCATCTATTTTAGTTAAATCAACAAGAGTTCCACCAACAGCACAAACATTTGGACTAGATGCTGGATATGGACAAATTTCATAATCTTTATAATTACCAGTAGAAGCACAATATATAAATTTATTTGTACTAAATAATGTAGTATCTATTTTTTCATTTATTTTATTTTCATCAAATGACCAAGGCATACAAATAGTTAAAATATTTGGTAAATTATTTGCTTTAATTATACATTTTGATAAATTATCAAAATTATCATCTTGAGCTAATATTAATGTGATTTTAGAATGAGGAGAAATTAAATGTGAATATTGTAATGCTAAATTAGTTTCATTATACCAATGTTCATTTATTTTATTATATTGATCTAAACTAGTTTGATATAATATATTTATTTTTGTTTTTGGTAAATTATTTAATTCTGAAAATATATCTAGATCAGATTGAATATTTGGATGAGAATATGCTGATATTATACACATTTCTAATTCTATATTTGTTGATGGTATATCAGATATTTTTAATAATTTTATTATATCAATTGGTTTTATTGCTTTTGGATTATTTGGAAATATTAATATTTTTTCTTTTATTTGTTTTGCTATTTTACATTTATAATATGATTTCATATTATTTTTATTAAAGAAATTTATTCTTCTTCATTTTCTTCTACTTTTATTTCGTTCATTTTTTTCCTATAAATTAATTCACGCTCAATTTCTTCTAATCTTTCTTGTTCTTTTTTTAATTCTTTTTCTTTCTTCTTATCAATTATATCTTGTACTTGTTTCTTTCTTTTATTAACTTCTATATATCTTAAATATAATAAAATACTAACCAAAGCAAAAACTAATATTATACCATAATAATTTTTTATTAATTCTACTAGCCAAGATAATAAAGATTTTGCAGATGAGCCAATATATCCTTTAATACTACTAAATATAGATGATTTTTCTTCATTTATAAATAAATTATTAGATTGAATTTCTGGGGGTTTAGGTGAATCAACTTGTTTTGGTGAATCAACTTGTTTTGGTGAATCAACTTGTTTAGGAAGATCAGGTTTAGGTGAATTAATTTGTTTGGATAAATCAGGTTTAGGAGAATCAACTTGTTTAGCCATTCCACCACTAATTGGATATTCAGGTAATTTTTTTATTTCTGTAATAGGATTAGTGATAAAAATCTGATTCATTCCATTTTTTTTCTGAAAGAAAGAATTTACAGCTTTTTTTGTTTGTAATGATACTAATCTAGGTTTTTTAGTCATAATTATTTATATGTAGAAAGAAAAAAAGCAGACAAAAACCCGATTAAAATTAATTTTAAAAATTTTATTTATTATTATAATAAATATGAATAATGAACAAATGTTATTATTAGATAGTAAATTAAAACAAAATGTTAATCCTAATCAAAAAGATAATAAAGAATATTTATTAAATCCAGAAAATAATAGGTTATCTGTTTATCCTATAATGGATGAAGATATATGGAGTTTTTATAAAAAAGCACAAGCATCTTTTTGGACAGCAGAAGAAATAGATTTTTCAAAAGATTATGAAGGATTTTCTAAATTAAAACCAGAAGAAAAACATTTTATTTCAATGGTTTTAGCATTTTTTGCTGCATCTGATACCATTGTAAATATTAATTTGAGTGAAAGATTTTTAAATGATATTAAAATAAGAGAAGCAAACATTTGTTATATATTCCAAATGATGATGGAATCTATACATTCTGAAACATATTCTTTACAAATTGATACAATTATCAAAGACCCTGAACAAAAACATAAATTATTAAATGCTATAAAAGAATTTCCTTGTGTAGCAGAGAAAGCAAATTGGGCTGTTAAATGGATTGAATCATCAGAAGCATTTGCTTATAGATTAATTGCTTTTGCTATAGTTGAAGGTGTATTTTTTTCTGGTAGTTTTTGTTCTATATTTTGGTTAAAAAAACGTAATATCATGCCTGGTTTGTGTGCATCTAATGAATTAATATCTCGTGATGAAGGTTTACATACTAAATTTGCTATCAAACTATATTCTAAATTAGCTGATAAATTACCACAAAATGAAGTTCATCAAATGTTTATTGATGCTGTTGAAATAGAAAGAAAATTTATTTGTGAATCATTACCATGTGCTTTAATTGGAATGAATTCTGATCTTATGTCTGAATATATTAAATTTGTTGCTGATCAACTATTAGACCAATTAGGATATGATAAATTATATAATAATACTAATCCATTTGATTTTATGGAAAGTATTAGTGTAGAAGGTAAAACGAATTTTTTTGAACATCGACCAACACAATACCAAAAAGCATCTGTATTTAATAAATCACGTGATAAACTTTGGGAACTATCTGAAGATTTTTAGATATATTTTCTAATAATATTATATATAATGAGTTATACTCAAAAATATTTGAAATATAAATCTAAATATTTAGAATTAAAATATAAGATGAGAGGTGGTGCAAGTCAATCAAAGGACATGCCAAAAGATGTTAAGGTTCACCGTCGTTCAATTGAATATTATGTAACTAAATCAGATGGTAGTGTATTTTGTTATATAGAAGATGAAGAAGGTAAGGCTAGAGATTGTAAAACTCTTGTATATATAGATAAATCCACAGGTATAATATTACCAGAACGTATACATTATAATCATCAAGAACCAATTGATGCAGATAACTAGCTAAGCAATTATTACTGTAAACAAGACTAATTAAAAAATAAATATTTTTTCTAATAATATTATATATAATGAGTTATACTCAAAAATATTTGAAATATAAATCTAAATATTTAGAATTAAAATATAAGATGAGAGGAGGTGCTGCAGCTGCAGATGATTTTAATGAAATAGGTGATCAAGGTATGCCTTCTGAACCTATGATTGCAAACCCTCCACAATTTATTTGCTCTACATGTGTGCCTAAAGACCCTACATTTAAAACGTCTACACAATTTATTTGCACTTCATGTGAATTAGATGGTGTGGTTAGAGTTACACCAGATGAGCAAGTATTATTTAATGAATTAATTGAATGTGCTACTTCTAATGGTGTAATATTACGTGTTGCTGGTGGTTGGGTTCGTGATAAAATTTTAGGTTTATTAAATGATGATATTGATATTGTTATTGATAAAAAGACTGGTAAAGAGTTTTCAGATATATTATGTAAGTATGTAAATGATCCTGTAAAGGCTCTTAAAAAAAATGGTTGGAGTTGTAAAGAAGTTAAACGTAATGAAAAAGGTGAATCTAATGCTTTACAAACAGCTACATTAATAATAAAATTACCTAATAATGTAGAATTTGAATTAGATTTTGTAGGACTTCGTAAAGAAGAATATAAAGAAGGTTCTCGTGTTCCAATTATAGTGCCAGCAACTCCAGAAGAAGATGCAAAAAGAAGAGATATTACAATTAACTCATTATTTTATAATATACATACAAGAGAAATTGAAGATTATATAGGCGGTGTAGAAGATTTAAAACAAAAAATTATTCGTGCTCCAATTGATACTATGAAAACTTTATGTGATGATCCTTTACGTATGTTAAGAGCTTTAAGATTTCTTTCTAGATTTAATTTTAAATTAGATACTGAAATTAAAAGAGTAATGGCAACTGAAGAATTTAAAGAAGCACTTGTATCTAAAGTAAATAAAGAACTTACTACTAGAGAAATTAAAGGTTTCTTCAAAGGTTTAACAAGTAAACCATTACTTGCATTTAATGAAATTTATAACAGTGGATTATGGAATACTATTTTTGGTGGAAATGATAATTGGGGTGCAAAATCAATAGAAATATTAAATGAATTAGAAGATCATAGCATTGAAACTGTAATGACAGCATTAACACTACCACTTGCTATGAAAGATATGCAAAATATGGAAGATAGCAGTCAACCATTAGATAAAAAAGCAAAAACAATTGTAGATTTTTTTTATTTAGAAAAATTAAATTTTGGAGTTAGTTTATTAACAACAGTAAAAAATATATATGAATGTATATTTAGTATAAATAATTTAGATCAAGATAGTAGTTTATGGAAATGTTCTACAATTGGAATAATAATATTTAAGGCTGGTGATAATTTTAATAATGCACTAAATATTATAAAGGTTTTAAATAAGAAATTTCATGCTAAACTAGTTTATTTTATTAATATAAATAAGCTAACAATTCAAAATATTAATGCAGCTAAAATAAATGGTAGTGTTTTAAAAAATGACCCATATAAGGTTAGTCCTAAAAAGATAGGTCTTATATTAGATCATATATGGATAAATACTCTTGATAATCCTTTAAAACCTAAGGACGAACTAATAAGAGAAGCTATTGCAATGAATCCTTAATTGTTTATAAACTATGTGAAACTTATTATTTTTTATAATCAAACTGATTAAATAATTATATTTCATTATATTTTTCTAATAATATAAAATGAGATGTGTAAAATATAGGAGCTATACTAGAAGGTACTATACCTATAATGTGTAATATTTTAGAACCTGAATTTGTACGTAATGATGATAATGACAGCACCATACTCTAAAGAGTATGCATAAATTAATTGCTTATTTTTTAATAAAAAAATATATAAAATAAATTTATATATTTTATTATATGAGTTATATTAATAATTTTGATATTGAAAGCTTAGAAAAAGAGATAAATAGTCTTATTTGTCCAGATGCATTAAAAAATTTGAATTTAAATTGGTTGCCAATGGCTATAGATAAAAGAAAATTAGATGCTAATTTAGTTGCTTTAAAAATGCAAATGAGGTCATATTCTGGTATAACAAGTAAAGAAATAATAACAGAATGTGCTGATATATGTATAAATTTATCATCAACTAATCCAGCATATGCTTATTTAGGAGGTCGTTTATTGGTATCACTTTTACATAAAAATACAATGAATACATTTAGTGAAAAAATAAAATATATAGCAAATAATTCAGAAATATTAAATGAACGATATATAAAATTTGTAGAAAAACATTCAAATGAATTAGATAAAATAATTGATTATAATAGAGATTATTTATATGATTATTTTGGTTATAAAACATTAGAAAAATCATATATGTTAAAAGTATTAAATAAAATAATTGAAAGACCACAAGATATGTTAATGAGAACAGCTATTACAATTAATATAGATGGTGATCTAAAAGCTATAAAAGAATTATATGAATTAATGTCATTAGGATATTATACACATGCTACACCAACTTTATTTAATTCAGGTATTAAATCAATGCAATTATCTAGTTGTTTTTTATTAGGAACAGAGGATGACCTAGGAGAAATTAGTAAAACATGGTCATCATGTTCTCAAATATCAAAATGGGCTGGAGGTATTGGTTTACATGTTTCAAATATTAGAGGGAAAAATGCTCTTATAAAAGGAACAGGAGGTCGTTCAAATGGTTTAGTACCATTAATGAGAATATTTAATGAAGTAGCAAGATGGGTTGATCAAGGTGGTGGTAAACGTCCTGGTTCTATAGCAGTATATTTAGAACCACACCATCCAGATATTTTTGAATTTATTGATCTACGAAAGAATTTTGGAGCAGAAACAGAAAGAGCTAGAGATTTATTTTTAGCTTTATGGGTATCAGATTTATTTATGAAACAAGTAGAAAATGATGCTGATTGGTATTTAATGAGTGCTGATACATGTCCAAATTTACCAGATGTTTATGGAGAAGAATTTGAAAAATTATATTGGGGTTATGTTGAAAAAGGATTATATACAAATAAAATAAAAGCTAGAAAATTATGGAATAGTATTATTGAAGCACAAATTGAAACTGGTATGCCTTATATAGCCTATAAAGATGCCATTAATAAAAAATGTAATCAAAAAAATATTGGAACAATTAAATCATCAAATTTATGTTGTGAAATAACAGAATATTCAGATTCAAAAGAATATGCTGTATGTAATTTAGCATCTATTAGTTTAAAAGCTTTTGTAAAACAATTTAAACCAAATAATAAATTTACTATATATACATTGCCAAAATGTAAATATTGTGATTTTTCAAAAAATTATTTATCTAATAATAATTTTGATTATGAAATAATTCCTTGGGATACACAATCAAATTTATATTTGAAAAATTATTTAAAAGTTGATAAATTAACTTATCCACAAATATTTATGGGAGATACATATATTGGAGGTTGGACAGAATTATATAGATTTACCAGAGCTAGTTTTGATTATGATAATTTATATAATGTTGCTTATTCTGCTACTTTAAATTTGAATAAAATAATTGATATTAATTATTATCCTGTTATAGAAGCAAAGAAATCAAATTTATCACATAGACCAATTGGTTTAGGTATACAAGGTTTAGCAGATGTATTAGTTCAAATGAGAATACCATTTGAAAGTGAAGAAGCAGTAGAATTTAATTTTAAATATATGGAAACAATTTATTTAGCAACAATGACAGCATCAAATGATATGGCGAAATCAAGAATTGATGGTATGAAAATATTGATAAATAGTAAAAAAGAATTTCCAGAATATTATGATAAAAATTATATTGATAAAGATTTTAATGAATTATATCACAGTTTAAAACCAAGTCAATGTGAATTAAATAAATCATCTAATTCTACAACTATTGGAGCATATTCAACATTTGATGGTTCACCATTATCACAAGGATTATTTCAATGGTCTTTATGGGATATTTCAGAAGAAGATTTAATGTATAAAGAACAATGGGAAAAATTAAAACAAGAAATAATAAAATATGGTGTTAGAAATAGTTTAACAACTGCTTTAATGCCTACAGCATCAACTAGTCAAATATTATCAAATAATGAATGTTTTGAATTTTTTACAAATAATATATATACAAGAAAAACACAAGCTGGTGATTTTATGGTAGTTAATAAATATTTAATAAATGATTTAGATAATATAGGATTATGGTCAGATAGTATGAAAAATAAAATAATAGGAGCAAATGGTTCTATTCAAGATATAACAATGATTCCACAAAATATTAAAAATATATATAAAACAGTTTGGGAAATAAAACAAATATGGGTATTAAAAGCAGCTAAAGCTAGAGGTGTTTTTGTAGACCAAACACAATCCATGAATATTTTTATGGATGTACCTGATTATAATCGTTTAACATCTTGTTTATTTTGGGGATGGAAAGCAGGTTTGAAAACAGGTATGTATTATTTAAGGTCTAAACCAGCAACAGATGCTATTAAAATTACAGTTAGTAAAGAAGATTTAATTGATAATATTTCTCAAAATAGTAATGAAGGTTGTATTAGTTGTTCTGGTTAATATTTTTTTATAAATTCCTCATATATTAATTTTGATAATTCATTAATATCAATATTAGTAGAATATGTTTCTTCAGCACGAAAAGTATTTTTTATTATAGTTTTACAAATTGGACATTTTGGTTTTATATCATCAAATTGTAAATTTACATTTTTCTGATTTCCAATAATATATTCATTACCTTCAAATATTTTAGTTTGAGGTTTTAGTTCAATATCTAAACTTTCCATCCATTCTTCAAAACAAGGATATACACATATTGAATGACCACATGGTTTAAAAATAACTATTTCAGTATGTCCACAACCACATGTAGTACCCATTATATCATCTGCTAAACAGATAGCACAAACTTCTTTCCAATTTCTTTTTTTTCCAAGTTTCGCCAAAAACATAAAATTATCTTGAGACTCTTGTTTTATTTTTTCATGTAAAAATTCTATTACATGTTTATCCATCAATTCTTTTAATATAGTTCGACCAGATACATAATATTTACGATCTATAGTATTATCTGTTTTGTTAACTACATCAATACGTGAATATGAAGGTTTTAATTCTTTCAAAGTTAAAGATTGCCAATTTTTCGGATTTTGGATTAAAAGATTACAATAATCAAAAATTTCTGTTTTTATTTTTCCTTGTAATGTATAAATAGGAAATGTCATACCACCTTTTTTAGCAGTACCTTTTTCTTCTGTATTCCATGTAATTTTTAAATCATCTGTTATGCTAGTCATTAAATATAATATATAAAAATTTATATTTTGAAACATTTATTATCAATTTTTCTAAATATACTAATATAATTAATTATCTCCTTTGCAAAAATAATCATCTATATCTCTATTTAGTATACCATCCATGTCAAGGCATCTAGATAAACAATCATTTGCAAAATCATAATATATATCTTCTAAATAGTCTTGTCCTAATTTTACTACCATATTTTGTGGTAATTTTATATATTTTTTTTGATCCATTTTTAGATAACCAAATGTTTTATTTTTTCTTATCAAAATAAACATTGTTTTATATTTATTTATTGGATATAATTCAAATTTTATACCATCTGAATTATATATAAAAGGTTTTTTATCATTAAAATTATATTCATTAGCATCTAAACAAGCTTTTATTTGATAATCTCTAGCTATCAATGGTATAGTACAATCTAATGTATCATAATATACTATATTATATATAGGTGATGGTTTAATTAAATTAACTGTTTCTATAATAGATGACCATTTACTTTCCATTGTTCCAACTATAACTTGATTTTCAATCTCATTATCTTTTGAAAGGTTCATAAATTTATTTTTTATATACATATTATTTAGGAATGTCAAATAGTTTTTAGAGTAAAGCTTATTTTACAGTAGGGGTATTTGAACCTATATAAAAAAACAAGAGTTAAAAATTATATTTATATTATTATATATTTTACTTGTTTTGAATATTAGTTAGTATATATATATATATATATATAATGAATAAAAATTGATAATAAAATAATATTTAAACTAAGCCATAATGAGGATGATGTATAATTGGCATTAAACACTTTCTTCTAAAAATTATTTCAATAATTTTTGATTTTATTTTTTCATTTATTTCTAATTTACTAATTTTATTACAAATACTATCTATATCTTCATCAATATTAATTTTTTGAAAACTATCAATCAATATATTAATATCTTTATCAGATATATCTAAATTATCAAATTCTTCTATAAGAATATCCATAAAGTAATATATTATAATTTATTATTTAATTATTTATTTTTCAATTTTTAATCATGCCTGTAATAAAATAGCATATAAGCATTTTGATGAACAATATCCTCTTCAAATTGTTTTTCTTCTACTTCTCTATTATCATTAAACAAGTACCATTTATAATTAGAAATAGATTTAACAAGAGCAGTATAATGACCAAAATTAGTACCATCCCCACCAAAACCTTGATGTAATACAACACTAGTTAAATCATAATTAGATGATTTAAAATATGGACTAGAACTATCAATAAATTTTTCAATAGAAAGATTTTTAATAGGATAAGTAATTTTTTTAGTAATTTTCCCAGTAGGTATACCATAATCATTAATTGAAAATCTTTTAAGATGCAATACCAAAATTTTAGGAGGAGTCCAAATTTGTGTTTTAGTAAAACTGCGATTTTTTACTCCGCAAAAATCACATAAATATTTATTTTTTTCTTCCATTTGTTCTTCTTCAACCATTTTTGATAAACAATCTTCAATTGATTGTGATCTTTCATTTATTGATAAACTTAATGTGGTAAATGGTTCAAATTTATTACTACAAGTTCCACAAATAGAACAAGTTTTTGTTGTTGATATCATACCACCAAAAATTTTTTTCATAGGTGAAAATTGTTTTAATTGATGTTGTTCCCATTGATGTTGACTAGCAATTATTTTAAAAAACTCTGCACATTCATAATTCATTAAATAGTTATCTCCATGAATGAATTTAGATTTACAACCAATTTCATCTTCAATTTTACCAATTATAAAATTAAAAAATTCTTGAGCATCTTGTTGTTTATGTTCAGTCCACATATCATTATATTTACCACATATTACTCTAAATTTTGTTGGAATAATTTGTTTATTTGGAAATTCAAAACTTTGTCTAAATATTCTATAAAGTTCAAAAGTTAATGTATCAGGAATTTTATCTTTTACAAATTTTTTTATTAATACTTCACGAAATCCTGCTTGAGAAATATAATGTGAAAAAATTGGTAATTGTTGTAAAATATGTAAAATTACATTCATATAACAAGTTACTCCCATGATGCTTGAATATCTTGATACACCTATTTCTATATCTTTAATAGATGGTTTCTCTATTTGTACTAATTTTTTTTCATCAGAAAAATTAAATTCGATATTGTCTAAATTATATTGGTTAAATGTGTTATTATCCATAATATAATGCTATTACAAATTATAAATTAAAATGTTTTATTATCAATTTTTTTCTTATTTTTATGGTGGTTTTATAATAAAATATTTAAAAAATATTAAAATATTTTTTATATACTATAATATATATCAAGTTAAATGTATCAGAATGATTTTTATACTCAAAAATATTTAAAATATAAAAATAAATATTTGAATTTAAAATATTCACAACAACGTGGTGGGGCTGCTGCAGTAGAAACAGCAGTGCAAAAACTAAATGCATATTTAAATATTTACACATCAGCAAATAAGAATGAAGTACACCAATTAGCAAATAGTTTAAAACTAGATGAACTAGAAACAATGGTAAATAAAACTAAACAAGAAATATCTAATAAAGATTTAGAAAGAGCTAATAACAGAAAAGAATGGGAAGCAGAAGGTAAAAAATGGCAAGTTGCATTTAATGAGCTTAATTTAACTCGTATACCCGAAAATATGACAAAATTTAAAGCTGCTATGGATAGAACTGAAGAGCAATCAAAACAGCTAAATATAAAATTGAGGGAAATGGATGCTAAATCTGAGCAAATGAGGGATTTTTATGTGGAAATTTATAAAATCTTAGAAGCTAGAAAACAATAATATATAGCTAGACAAGTACAAGCACCACAAGTACAAGCACCACAAGTACAAGCACCACAAGTACAAGCACCACAAGTACAAGCACCACAAGTA